>Ga0172382_10008588_pt1 | contig 14166 bp, 8 predicted proteins | sample Leawel138RmetaG_FD_122245 | JGI IMG/M metagenome (GOLD analysis project Ga0172382, IMG submission 122245) | Leachate microbial communities from a municipal landfill in Southern Ontario, Canada - Leachate well 138R metaG | ecosystem: Engineered > Solid waste > Landfill > Unclassified | place...
CGACTTGCATGTGTTAAGCCTGCCGCCAGCGTTCGTTCTGAGCCAGGATCAAACTCTCAAGTTTAGAGATTTTGAATTGGCTATTTGGTCACGCATGAATCGACGAGAACATTCACACCTCGCTTTCGACACCGAAGCGCCGAAGCGTAATGTAACATCTCTATCGAAACGTGAACCGCCAAAGTCTCTATGTGGAACTGTTCGACCCGAAGGTCTCCGAGTTCCGCGAGCACTCTGCCGCCCACGTTTCTCTTTCTTCAATATTCAGTTTTCAAAGAACGGACACCGCATACGCTGTGTCTTGGGCTTTGTCGCTTTTGGCTTCAGCCCGGTCGAGTGTCGCTCACGCGGCTCTCTTGAATTTGGACCAACTTTCACGAAACTCGGAGGCGAAGCTCTCTGTCGTCAGCAGCGTGTGCCGCCGTCGTTGGTGAGGCGTATATAGGCGGGGGCCCCCGGATGAGTCAACAACGATTTTGAACTTTTTTGATTTTTTTTCGGAAGCCGGCTTTTCCCCCGTTCCCGGGCGCGGAAAGGCCGACAGGGCGGCCGCTGAAAACCGCGCTCCGCCCGAGGCGACACAAAGCAGCCCGATTTCATCCATAGGCCGCTTGTGCTGCCTGAGACACGACAGCTGAGCCGGACCGGCTTGCGGGCGGCCTTCCGCCGGCGCCTCTTATATAGGGTCTCTTATATGGGGTCTCCTATAGACGGTGCGCGGGGGAGCTGGCCGCCCTGGCCGGAACCGGCTTCGTTGACTTAAGGCGCGCGCGCGGGCAATTGTCTGTGCGCGGAACATTTCACCGGCCATCGGCCAAGGGGGAACACGGCGCCCGCATGCAGCCGATCGACGAGACCATAGCCGCGCTTGGCGACGAACCGCCTCTGGTTGCGGGCGGGCGATCCGGCCCGCCGGACCGGCGCGAGGTGTCGGCGCGCTGGCTGTCGGGAACCTTCCTGACCGGGATCACGTCGAGCGTGCTGATGGGCGTGGCGCTGGTCGCCGCGCTCGACGGGCGCGAGCAGTTGGCCACGCCGCCGGAGATCCTCAACGTTTCCTCGCTCGAGGCCGGCGCCCAGGGCGAGGGCAGCGCCAAGACCAACCGGGTGATCGCGCCCCGCACCGTGGCCCGCGCCACCGATCGCCGGCGCATGGAAGTCTCCACCATGATCAAGGCCGGCGACCGCGACGTGGTGCGCACGCTGCCCTTCGTCCAGGTCAGGATGGCGCTCGCCGCCGGCCACGCCACCACCCGCTCCTACCCTCCCTTCGACCCGCTGGAGGTTTTCGCCGAGGCCGGAACCTCCTCCGCGCAGCAGCAGAGCCTGTTCGACACCGGCTTCATCTATGGCGCCAAGGTCGAGAGCGAGGTCAGCCTGCACACGATCGACTTCCCGATCGAGACCGCGAATTTCGACGGGCGGGTGACGCTGACCGCCGACGAGGTCGAGACCGTGGTGCGCAACACCGCCGCGATCCTCACCGACGGCGCGGTCCAGGTCGCGGCCCTTCATTATGTCGACCCGCAGCGTTTCGGCGAGACGCTGGCCACGCGCACGCTCGGCGCCTCCTACGGCATCCGCATCGTCCCGGAGAACGTGTCGGTATCGCCGCGCGAGGCGGAAGCGGCCGCGGTGGCCGAGTATGCCGAGGACATCCTGCCCTTCCACGGCGAGCGCGACATCGCCGAGACGCTGGCGGAGGCGGGATACGCGCCGGAGGACGCGGACACCATGGCGCGCTCCTTCGCCGTGCTGCTCGGCTCGCCGGTGCTCAAGGCCGGGTCGGTGCTGCGCCTCGGCATCGAGACGCGCGGCGAGGCGAGCCGGATCGTGCGCGCCAGCCTCTATGAGGGCCGTACCCACCACCTCACCATCGCCCTCGACGACCGCGACCAGTTCGTCAAGGGCAGCGAGCCGGAACCGAATCCGGCGGTGCTGACCGCCTTCGACGCCAACCAGCCGGTCGCGCGGCCGCGCGGCGACCTGCCCACCGTCTATGACGGCATCTGGCGCGCGGCCTATTCCTACGGCATGAACCGGGCGATGACGCGCCAGCTCGTGCGGCTCCTCGCCTCCGACGTCGATTTCCAGTCGCGGCTCAGCCCCAGCGATCACATCGACGTCTTCTTCTCGCAGCCCGACGAGGACGACAGCGCGACCGACGAATCGGAGCTGCTCTACGTGCAGGCGACCTTCGGCGGCAACACGCGCTCCTTCTACCGCTTCCGCATGGAGGACGGCACGGTCGACTATTTCGACCAGGACGGCCGCAGCGCCCGTCAGTTCCTGCTGCGCAACCCGGTGCCCAACGGCAAGTTCCGCTCCGGCTTCGGCTCGCGGCGTCACCCCATCCTCGGCTACAGCCGCATGCACACCGGCGTCGACTGGTCGGCGCCGCGCGGCACGCCGATCATCGCCTCGGGCAACGGCGTCGTCGAGAAGGCGGGCTGGGCCGGCGGCTACGGCCGCCAGACCATCATCCGCCACGCCAACGGCTACAAATCGTCCTACAATCACCAGAGCGCCATCGCCAAGGGCGTCAGCGAAGGCGCGCGCGTGCGCCAAGGCCAAGTCATAGGCTATGTCGGCTCGACCGGCCTGTCGACCGGCAACCACCTGCATTACGAGCTGATCGTCAACGGCAAGAAGGTCGACCCGATGCGCGTGCGCCTGCCGACCGAGAAGTCGCTTTCCGGCGAGGAGCTGGAAGTGTTCCTGCGCGAGCGCGAACGCATCGACGCGCTGCTGAAGGAAGACGACGCGCCGGCATTGAAGCTGGCGAGTGCGAAATTGAGTGAGTAGTGAGTAGTGAGTAGTGAGTAGTGAGTAGTGAGTAGTGAGTAGTGAAAAATAATCCTCTGAGGAGGCCAATTCACTACTCACTACTCACTCTCATTCCACAAACTCCACCGTCACCCCCTTCTTCACCATCTTCGCCAGCTCCTGCGCGTCCCAGTTGGTCAGGCGGATGCAGCCGTTCGATTCGGTCTTGCCGATCTTCGACGGCTCCGGCGTGCCATGGATGCCGTAGGTGGGCTTCGACAGCGCGATCCACACCGTGCCGACCGGACCGTTCGGTCCGGGTGGAATGCGCAGCACGCTGGTGTTGTTGCCCTGCTGGAAGTTGATCCTGGGGTTGTAGGTGTATTCGGGGTTGAGCGCGATCCGCTCGACCGTGTGGGTGCCGGTCGGCGACGGCGTCGCCGCCGAACCGATGGTCGCAGGATAGGCGACGACCAGCCGGCCGCGCCCGTCATAGGCGCGCACCTGCTTATGGCCCTTGTCGGCGACGATGCGCTCGACCTCGCCGGCCTTGGCCGCGCCGGGATTGATCACCCTGATCCGCGTTCCCGGCCGGTCGAAGGCGACGCCGGGATTGAGCGCGCGCAGATATTTCTCGTCCATGTGGAAGCGCTCGGCCAGCATCTCCGGCACGGAAGTGAAGCTCAGCCGCTCCATCTGCGCCTTGCGCGAATAGTCCTCCGGCACCGAGGCGACGTAGGGCCCGGCCACGTCGGCCGGCGTGATCTCGTAGGTGGTGAAGGCGTCGCCGCCGGTCTCGGCCAGCCTCGTGTCGATGAATTCCTTGTCGTAGGTGCGCAGCGACTCGCCGGTCATCTCGCGCCACGCCGAGATCGCCTTGTTGACGTTGTCGCCCATGCGCCCGTCGATCACGCCGGGCGAGACGCCGAGCCGGTCGAGCAGCACCTGTATCTTCGCCACGTCCTCAGAAGCGCCGCTGACCGCGACCTCGGGCGGGTTGGCGAGGTCGGGCAGGCCGGCGGCCGGCGGCGCGCCCTCGATGATGGTCTCGCCCGGCTCGCCGCCCGGGGACAGAGTTGACGGCGCGGTCGGCGGCAGGGTGGGCGCGGTTGCCACGTCCGGCGCTGGCGGCGCGCCGAGCGGCGCGCGCTCGACCGGCGGGCGCGCCTCGTAGCGCGGCTCCTCGCGCACGGGCGGCCGCTCCGGCCATTCGTCGCGCCGCGCCACGCCGTCGTCCTCGAAAGTGGGATACTCCTCGTATCCATATTCGTCGTCGCCCGGATAGACCGGGTCGGGCACCGCGCGATAGTCGCGATAGCGCGGCAGGCCGCCATCATAGGGCCGATAGTCGCGGCCGAGTTCCTCGCGCCGCTTCTCGCGGCGCAGCCTTGCCATGTCGTCGGGATCGTCGAGATAATAGCGGTCGCGCGGCCGCTCCGCGCGCCTGTCACGCGGAAAGTCCTCGCGAGGGAACAGGAATTCGCGGCTCTCCCGCTCGGCGCGCCGGGGCGACCGCGGCTCGCGCACGTCGAGGATCTCGCCGGTATAGACGTCGACCACGACCTCGCGCCCGTAGCGGTCGTGATAGACCTCGATCTCGCGCGGCTGCGCCGCCGCGCCCGCGCCCAGCACGCCCAGCGCCAGAACCGCCAATGAAACCGTCCTGCCGATCATTCCTGCCCTTCCGAATCCCAACCGGGCTCTCCGCCCCGCGATGCACAATCGACGATGCGACATGAACGGGACATGAAAATGGCGACCTTGCGGCAAGGAGCGGAAGGCGGGCCGCTCTAGCCCTTGCGGGCCGCGATCAGCACCATCATCGGCCGCTCCAGCTCTTCCGCCAGCTCGGGCATCTCGTCGATCTGCGCGGGCGTCGGCACGAACTCCTCCACCCGCCGCAGCGCGAACCCGCGCCGATCAGCGTGTTCAGCGTCGTCGCGAGCGTGCGGTGATATTTGAGGACCCCGTCCGCGAACCAGTCGGTGCGCCGCTCGCCCTCGTTGAAATAGCCGTTGACAGGCCAGGTCCTGCGCCCGTCCTCGTCGCGGGTCCAGCGAGGATGCGCCGCCGCCATGAAGATCGGGTGCTCGATGGTGAAGACGAGGTCGCCACCGGGAACGAGCGCAGCATGGATCATGCGCGCGAGCCGGCCGAAATCGCGCACGTAATGAAACGCCAGCATGCTGAAGACGAGGTCGAACGCGGCCGCGGGCAACTCGGCCGTATCGAGATCGGCGATGCGGTATTCTATCGTCGGATCGTTCGTGTCGGCGCGGGCGCGGGCGATCATGTTCCGTGACAGGTCGAGGCCGAGAACCGAAGCCGCGCCCTCCCCGCGCATCCAGCGCGCGGACCAGCCGAAGCCACACCCCAGATCGGCGACGCGCCTGCCCGCGAGTGGCGGCAGCATCGCCCGGATCGCCGGCCATTCCGGCGCACCGTCCAGCCCGCGCACCTGCCGGGGCAGCCGGCTGTAGCCGGCGAAGAAACCGGGATCGTCATAGATGTTCTGCGCCATGTGCGCCCTCTCCCGCCACCGATTCGCGGCGCTTTACCGACGAAAAACGCCCCGCCTTTGCGGCGGGGCGTCCTTGTCTTGGTCGGGCGGCCCGCCTCAGGCCGCCTCGTCCTTCTCGACCGGCGCGGCCGCGCGGAAGTTGAGCCGGTCGGACCCGGCCGTCACCTTCACCCGCGCGCCGTCACGCACCTCGCCGAGCAGGATCTTCTCCGCCAGCGGGTCCTGAAGCTCCTTCTGCATCACGCGCTTCAGCGGCCGCGCGCCGTAGGCGGGGTCGTAGCCCTTGTCGGCCAGCCACTGAATCGCCTCGTCGTCGAGGTCGAGCACGATCTTGCGCTCGGCAAGCAGCGCTTCCAGCCGCTTGAGCTGGATCTCGACGATCGCGCCCATGTCCTGCCGGCGCAGCCGGTGGAACAGGATCACCTCGTCGACCCGGTTCAGGAACTCCGGCCGGAACGAGGCCCTGACCACCGCCATCACCTCGTCGCGCACCTTGTCGACATCCTCGCCCTCGCCCAGCGACACGAGATAGTCCGCGCCGAGGTTCGAGGTCATGATGATCAGCGTGTTGCGGAAGTCGACCGTGCGGCCCTGGCCGTCGGTCAGGCGGCCGTCGTCCAGCACCTGCAACAGCACGTTGAACACGTCCGGATGCGCCTTCTCGACCTCGTCGAACAGCACGACCTGATAGGGCCGGCGCCGCACGGCTTCCGTCAGCGTGCCGCCTTCCTCATAGCCGACATAGCCGGGAGGCGCGCCGATCAGCCGAGCGACCGAGTGCTTCTCCATGAATTCCGACATGTCGATGCGCACCATCGCGGTCTCGTCGTCGAACAGGAAGGCGGCGAGCGCCTTGGTCAGCTCGGTCTTGCCGACGCCGGTGGGGCCGAGGAACATGAACGAGCCGATCGGCCGGTTCGGGTCCTGCAAGCCGGCGCGGGCACGCCGCACCGCCTTCGACACCGCCTGCACCGCCTCGCCCTGGCCGACGACGCGCTTGGCGAGCTCGTCCTCCATGCGCAGCAGCTTCTCGCGCTGGCCTTCGAGCATCTTGTCGACGGGAATGCCGGTCCAGCGCGAAACGACATGGGCGACATGCTCCGGCGTCACCGTCTCCTCGACCATGCTGCCGGTGCTGCTGTCCTGCGCCTCGGCCTCGGCGAGCTTCTTCTCAAGCTCGGGGATGCGGCCATAGGCCAGCTCACCCGCCTTGGCGAACTCGCCCCGGCGCTGGGCGATGGCCAGCTCGTTGCGCGCTTCGTCGAGCTCCTTCTTCAGGTCGGCGGCGAGACCGAGCTTCTGCTTCTCGGCCTGCCACTTGGCGGTCAGTTCCGCCGACTCTTCCTCGAGCGCGGTCAGCTCCTTCTCCAGCCGCTCCAGCCGGTCGCGCGAGGCGTCGTCCTTCTCCAGCTTCAGCGCCTCGCGCTCGATCTTGAGCTGCATGACGCGCCGGTCGATCTCGTCCAGCTCCTCGGGCTTGGAATCGACCTGCATCCGCAGGCGCGACGCCGCCTCATCAACGAGGTCGATCGCCTTGTCGGGCAGGAAGCGGTCGGTGATGTAGCGGTTCGACAGCGCCGCCGCCGAGACCAGCGCCGAATCGGAGATGCGCACCTTGTGGTGCTGCTCGTACTTCTCCTTGATGCCGCGCAGGATCGAGATCGTGTCCTCGACCGTCGGCTCGTTGACGAAGACCGGCTGGAAACGCCGTGCCAGCGCGGCGTCCTTCTCGACATGCTTCCGGTACTCGTCGAGCGTGGTCGCGCCGACACAGTGCAGCTCGCCGCGCGCCAGCGCCGGCTTCAACAGGTTGGACGCGTCCATCGCCCCGTCGGCCTTGCCCGCGCCGACCAGCGTGTGCATCTCGTCGATGAACAGGATGATGTTGCCGTTTGCCGAGGTCACTTCCGACAGCACCGCCTTCAGCCGCTCCTCGAACTCGCCGCGATATTTCGCGCCGGCGATCAGCGCGCCCATGTCGAGCGCCATCAGCTGCTTGTCCTTGAGCGATTCGGGCACGTCGCCATTGACGATGCGCAGCGCCAGCCCCTCGGCGATGGCCGTCTTGCCGACGCCCGGCTCGCCGATCAGCACAGGGTTGTTCTTGGTGCGCCGCGACAGAACCTGGATGGTACGGCGGATCTCGTCGTCGCGGCCGATGACGGGATCGAGCCGCCCGGCGCGCGCGTCGGCGGTGAGGTCGCGCGCATATTTCTTCAAGGCGTCATAGCCCTGCTCGGCCGAAGCCGAATCGGCGGTGCGGCCCTTGCGGATGTCCTCGATGACGCGGTTGAGCGCCGTCGGCGTCACCCCGGCCTTGGCAAGGATGTCGGCGGTCTTGGCGCTCTTCTCGACGGCCATCGCCGTCAGCAGCCGCTCGACCGTGACGAAGGAATCGCCGGCCTTCTTCGCCAGTTCCTCGGCTGTCGCGAACACCTTGGCCAGCGGCTGGGCGAGATAGAGCTGGCCGTTGCCGCCCTCGACCTTGGGCAGCGCCTTCAGCGCCGCCTCGACACCGAGCCGCGCGTCGCGCGCGCTGCCGCCGGCGCGCTCGATCAGCGACGAGGCGAAACCGTCCTCGTCGTCGAGCAGGACCTTCAACAGATGCTCGGGCGTGAACTGCTGGTTGTTGGCGGAAAGCGCCGCGGTCTGGGCCGACTGGATGAAGCCCCGAACGCGCTCGGAATATTTCTCTATGTTCATAGTGATCGTCTCCGTTCCCGACCGGCCCGCTTCGCGGCACCGTGTCGATTTTCAGGTGACGGACCCCCTTGGACAATGATTCGGATCAACAGTTCCGCCCATGCCCTTTGCCGGCAGGCCCATTGTCCCGGATATGGGTATGTTTTCCCACGGCTCAAGGCCCGCTCCGGCCCCTCCCGAAACAAAAAACGGCGGGCCGAGGCCCGCCGCTGTCTTCCTGTCCAGCTCCGGCCTTCGCCTATTGCGCGGCCTCGGTGACGGGCGCCTCTCCGGCCGCGCCGTCCTCGCCCGCGGCGTCCTCGCCAGCTCCCTCAACGGCCTTGACGCGGGGGCGGCGCGGACGGCGCGCCCGGCGCGGAGCCTCTTCCTCGGCCGGCTGCTCGCCATTCCCGGGCGTCGCGGGAGCGGGCGAAGCGGTTTCGGCCGGCTGCGCCTCCTGCTTCCTCGCCGCGCGCGGCCGGGCCGGCGCTTCGTCTTCCTGCGTCAGCACGACCTCGGCCGGGATGCCCTCGATCACCGGCTGCGGGCCGGTGCCGTCGTTGCGCTCCTCGCCGCGCTCGTCTCCACGCCCTTCCGGGCGGTTGTGCCGGCGCGGCTGCTGCGCCTGCGCCTGCTCGGCCTGCGCCGGCGCGAAGCTCTCGTCGCCGTCGTCGTCGCCGTCCTCGTCGTCGCGCTGGTCGCGCACCTGCTGCTGCTGCGGCATCTGCGCCAGCGCGGCCATGATGATGCGGTTGTAGTGCTCGGCGTGCTGGAGATAGTTCTCCGCCATCACCCGGTCGCCGGCGCTCTGCGCGTCGCGCGCCAGCGTCGCGTACTTCTCCGCGATCTGCTGCGCCGAACCGCGGATCTTCACGTCCGGGCCGTTGCTCTCGTAGTTGCGGGTAAGCGGATTGGGGCCCTTGCGGTTCTGGTTCTGGTTGTTGTTGTTGCCGCCGCGTCCGCGCATGCGCCTGTTCTGCTGTGGCCTCATTCGTCGATTCTCATGTTGGAAATGCACTCCGTCGCAGAGGCGGCCAAGGGCCGCGCGCTTTGCGTTCTTCGGTTGGCAGGCGGCTGCAAGCCATGCGCTCCAGCCACGTCAGATCCTGTCCCGGTTCAAAATCGTATCCGAATGATCCCCGCACGAAGCACAGGCGCTTTCAACGCTAGGAGGCAGCCATTCCCTGAAGGAACCGAATCGATAACAGCACTGCCTGCTTCGTTTCATCCGGTGGCCGGAAACTATCCGCAATAGTCTTGCTTGCCAAGCATTTTTTTGCGCTGCGCCATAATCCCGCCGGTCCTGACCTCGCGCCGTGACTTCGCGGGCTTTCGCCTCAACTCCTGAACGCCAGAGCCCGCAACACGCCGCCGAGGTCGTCGGCGCGGGCTTCGATACGCAGCCCGCAACCGGCGAAGATCGCCTCGACCGCTTCCGCCTGTCCGATGCCGATCTCGACGGCGACGACACCGTCCCCGGCAAGATGGCCGGAGCAACCGGCCGCGATGGCGCGATAGGCGTCGAGACCGTCCGCGCCGCCGTCGAGCGCCGCAAGGGGATCATGGTCCCGTACTTCCCGTGCCAGCGATGCTATTTCTTTCGTCGCAATATAGGGCGGATTTGAGACGATGACGTCAAACCGCCCATCGACCGTGTCGAACCAATCCGACCGCACGGCGCGGAAACGCGACGCCATGCCGAACATATCGGCATTGGCTGCCGCCGTCGCAAGGGCGTCGGGCGAAATATCCGTCGCAGTCGCGACCGCGCGCGGCTCCTGCGCCAACAGCGCCAGCGCCACCGCCCCGGTGCCGGTGCCGAGATCGAGGATCAGGCATTTGCCGTGCCGGTCGGCGGCAGCGCGCACGAAGGGCAGCGCAAGGTCTACCAGCGTCTCGGTGTCGGGCCGCGGCTCCAGTGTGCCGGGCGAGAGCGCGAGCCGCAATCCGTGGAACTCGCGCGCGCCGAAGATGCGGTGAACCGGCTCGCCCGCAAGCCGACGCGCCAGCATCGACAGGGCTTGTTCCGCGTCGGCTGCCGTCACCGCCCGGCCGGTATCGACGACCAGGTCGGTTCGGCTCGCCTCTGTCGCCTGCTCGACGATCAGCCGCGCCTCGAGTCCGGCATCGGGCTTGCCACCTCGCTCCAGCGCGTCGCGCAGATGTCGGACAAGCCGCCCGAGCGTCCAGCCGGCAAGCGTCTCAGCCATCCTGCGAGGCTTCGGCCAGCAGCTTCGACTGATGGTCGGAGATCAGCGCATCGACGAAATCGCCGAGGTCGCCCTCCATCACCTGGTCGAGCTTGTAGAGGGTGAGGTTGATGCGATGGTCGGTCACGCGCCCCTGCGGGAAATTGTAGGTGCGGATGCGTTCCGAACGATCACCGGAGCCGACCTGGAGCCGGCGCGATTCGGCGCGGTCGCCGGCTGCCTTATCGCGCTCCATGTCGTAGAGGCGCGCGCGCAGGATCTGCATCGCGCGGGCGCGGTTCTGGTGCTGCGACTTTTCCGCCGATACCACCATGATGCCGGTCGGCAGGTGGGTGATGCGCACAGCCGAATCGGTGGTGTTGACGTGCTGGCCGCCGGCGCCGGAGGCGCGCATCGTGTCGATGCGGATGTCCTCGTTGCGGATGTCGATGTCGACCTCCTCGGCCTCGGGCAGCACGGCGACCGTCGCGGCGGAAGTGTGGATGCGCCCGCCCGCTTCCGTCTCCGGCACGCGCTGGACGCGGTGGACGCCCGACTCGAATTTCAGATGCGCGAACACGCCCTTGCCGGAGACCGAGGCGATCGCCTCCTTGAAGCCGCCAACCTCGCCCTCGCTGGCCGAGATCAGCTCGAAGCGCCAGCCCATCCGCCCGGCATAGCGCTCATACATGCGGTAGAGGTCGCCGGCGAACAGCGCCGCCTCGTCACCGCCGGTGCCGGCGCGGATTTCGAGGATGGCGTTCTTCTCGTCGGCCGCGTCCCGAGGCAGGAGGAGGAGCTGGATATCCTTCCGTAACCCCTCGATGCGCTCTTCCACGCCGGGGAGGTCGGCCTCGGCGAGCTCGCGCATCTCGGCATCGGCCAGCATCGCCTCGAGGTCCGCCCGCTCGCCCTCGGCGGCGCGCAATTCGCGTATCTTGCCGGCCATATTCTGAAGCTCGGAATATTCGGAGGCGAGCTTGACATAGGCTTCCGGCGACGGGCCGGCCGCCATCTGCGCCTCGACCAGCTCGAAGCGTTTCAGGACCTGGTCCATCCGGTCGCGCGGCAGTTCGATCATAAGATGTCCGTTTACAGAGGAATATCGTTCTCGGCCGCGAAGGCCGCGAGCATGGCGCGCACGTCCTTCTCGCAGGTCGGCGCGTTGAGCGTATCGTCCATCAGCGCCGTCAGGGTTTCCAGCGGCAGCTCGGCCAGCATCGCCTTGACCGGGCCGATCGCCGCCGGCGACATCGAGATCGAGCGGTAGCCAATGCCGAGCAGCGCCATGGCCGAGATCGGCCGTCCGGCGAGCTCGCCGCACAGCGTCACCGGGGTCCCCGCCTCGCGCCCGGCCTCGGTGATCTGGCGCAGCAGCCGCAGGAACGGCACGCAAAGCGGGTCGAAACGGTCGCCGACCCGGGAATTGCCGCGGTCGGTGGCGGTGACGAACTGGAACAGGTCGTTGGAGCCGACGGAGACGAAATCGACCATGTCCATCAGCTCCTCGAGCTGCCACATCAGCGACGGCACCTCGATCATCGCGCCGAGCTTCAGCGTCGTCGGCAGGTGGTGGGCGAAGCGCGCCAGATGCCGCACCTCCCTGTCGATGATCTCGCGCGCCTGCCTGATCTCGGCGATCTCCGTCACCATTGGCAGCATCACGCGCAGTTCGCGCCCGCCCGCCGCCTTGAGCAGCGCCCGCATCTGCGTGCGCATCAGGCCGGGCCGGTCGAGGGTGAGGCGCACCGCGCGCCAGCCCAGCGCCGGGTTCTCCTCCTGCTCGGCGACCTTGAAATAGGGCAGCACCTTGTCGCCGCCGATGTCGATGGTGCGGAAGGTGACCGGCTTGCCGCCCGCCGCGTCGAGCACGTCGCGATAGAGCCGCTCCTGCGCCTCGGCGCGCGGGAAGGTGGAGGCGACCATGAACTGAAGCTCGGTGCGGAACAGGCCGATGCCGGCCGCCCCCGATTCGGCGAGCTGCGGCAGGTCGACCGCCAGCCCCGCATTCATCATCAGGTCTATGGCCACGCCGTCCCTGGTCACCGAGGGCTTCTTGCGCAGCTCGCGGTACAGCTCCTGCCGGCGGGCGCGGAAGCGCACCTTCTCGGCATAGGCGGCCTCGACATCCGAGGTCGGGCGCAGGTGCACCAGCCCGTCGACGCCGTCGACGATGACCGCGTCGCCGTTCTCGGCCATCGACACGGCGCCCCGCGCCTGGCCGGCGACGGGGATGCCCATGGCGCGGGCCACGATCACCACGTGGCTGGTGATGGCTCCGTCCTCCAGCACCAGCCCGCGCAGCTTCCCGCGCGGATAGTCGAGCAGCTCCGCCGCCCCCATCGAGCGCGCGACGATGATGGCGTCGCGCGGCAGCGAGGCGGCCAGCGTCTCCGGCCCGTGGCCCATCAGCAGGCGCAGGAGCCGGTTGGCGAGGTCGTCGAAATCGCTCATCCGCTCGCGCAGATAGGGGTCGGTCATGTGCAGCATGCGCGCGCGCATGTCGGACTGCACCTTCTCGACCGCCGCCTCCGCCGTCAGCCCGTTGCGGATCGCCTCCTGCAGGCGCCGCACCCAGCCGGTGTCGTCGGCGAACATGCGGTAGGCCTCGAGCACGGCGCGGTGCTCGCCCTCGAAGGCGACGTCGCGGCGCGACAGCATGTCGTCGAGCGACAGCCGGAGCGAGCCGAGCGCGCCTTCGAGCCGCTCGACCTCCTCCTCCGAATCCTCGTTGAACAGGTTGGTGACGACGATGCGCGGCTCGTGCAGCACCACATGGCCGAGCCCGATGCCCTCGTTGAACGAGGCGGCCGAGATCGTCACCGGCCGCGACAGGTCCAGCTCGATGCCTGGCCGCGTCAGCCGGGCGAGATCGCCGGTGGCGATCATCTCGGCGATCACCATCGCCGTCGTTTCCAGCGCCTCGATCTCGTCCTCGCGATACTGGCGCATGGTGCGGTTCTGCACCACGAGCACGCCGAGCGTGCGCCCGGCCCGCAGCACCGGCACGCCGAGGAAGGAGTGATAGGCCTCCTCGCCCGTCTCGGGCAGATAGGCGAAGGCGGGGTGCTTCTGCGCGTCCGACAGATTGAGCGAGCGGGCGCTTGCCGCGATGGTGCCGACGAGGCCCTGGCCGAGCCGGAGCTGGGCGTTATGGACGGCGGAGCGGTTCAAGCCTTCCGTCGCGTAAAGCTCGAGCACGGAATCGGCGCGCAGCACATAGAGCGAGCACACCTCGGCCACCATGTTCTGGGCGATGTGATGGACGATGCGGTCCAGCCGCTCCTGCGGCTCCAGCGCCTCCGCCATCAGCTCGCGGAGTCGTCTCAGCAATAGGCGCGGACCTGCGGTCGTCTCTCGCATCGCGCTCCTTCCCCGCGCCCCAAGGGCTGCGAGGCCACCCGCACGGTCGCCGGTGGCGCTGCCTCTTCGTTCCCCGGCCTCCGGCATCCGGCCGGAGACTCGTCATTACTGCTTATCGAGACCGTAGACGGAATGCAAAGTGCGAACCGCAAGTTCCGTGTAGGCCCCGTCGATCAGGATCGAAATCTTGATCTCGGAGGTGGTGATGGCGCGAATGTTGATGCCCTTGTCCGCGAGCGCCCTGAAGGCGGAAGCCGCGACGCCGGCATGGCTGCGCATGCCGATGCCGATCACCGAGACCTTGGAAAGCCCGGCCTCGTGCTGGATCACGTCGAAGCCGACGGTTTCCTTGACCTTTTCCAGAACCGAAAGCGCCTTGGCGACGTCGCCGGCGGGCACGGTGAAGGTCATGTCGGTGAACTTGCCGTCCTCGGAAATGTTCTGGACAATCATGTCGACATTGATGCCGGCCTCGGCCAGCGGGCCGAAGATGCCTGCGGAAACGCCCGGCCGGTCGGCGACGCGGCGCAACGAAATCTGCGCCTCGTCCTTGGCGTAGGCGATGCCGGTAACGACTTGCTGTTCCACGATCTCGTCCTCGTCGCAAATGAGGGTTCCGGGCGGGTTGTCGAAATCGCCCATGCC
>Ga0172382_10008592_pt1 | contig 14161 bp, 12 predicted proteins | sample Leawel138RmetaG_FD_122245 | JGI IMG/M metagenome (GOLD analysis project Ga0172382, IMG submission 122245) | Leachate microbial communities from a municipal landfill in Southern Ontario, Canada - Leachate well 138R metaG | ecosystem: Engineered > Solid waste > Landfill > Unclassified | place...
GTCGAGGTGCTCGCGCAGGTTCGCCGGCGGGATCACCCCCGGACCCACCGCCGCAGGAGTCAGATCGATCGCGCGGATACCCGCCTCGGCATACCGGGGTGCTGCATCACGATGCACATGGGCACTCGTGGCCTCGAAGACCATGTCCGGTTTCTCGTCTCGGGCCAGCAGCCAGTCCACACCTTCGTGCGAGGTCTCCAACCCCAACTTGCGGGCACGGGCCAAACCCTCGCTCTGCGGGTCGATCCCGATCATCCAGCGCGGCTCCAGCCAATCCGAACGCAACAACTTGTAGAGCAGATCGGTGCTGATATTGCCCGACCCCACGATCGCGACCTGCAATTTCTGTCCAGCCTTGTCGGGCATGGGTTCTCCTCTGATTTGGCGGGCGGTGTCGAGACGAACTGGTTCAGCCATCACCCACTGCATCTCCGATTGAGGGCGATGCTTCGCCGCCCGGAATCGCCGAGATATGTGCGTGCACAGGAAGTTCGGGATCCGGCATAAGGGTTGATCGGAGCAACTGACCGGGATGCCGTCAGTGCGCCCAGATCCTGTGGTTCAGTCATGTCTCAGCACTCGGGCCCAGCTGCGCCAACGACAAGCCGCCGGTAGGACGTCACGGCAGCGGCAGCAGGTCGGTAGCGATCCCAAGTTCGTCGAGGCGTGATAGGTAAATGCCAAGATTACGCACCTTGACTTCTTCGTAGCCGCGAATAAGGTCGGGGGCTGAGGCGACGGCCAGTGCCCATTCATAGGAGTCGAGTGTCAGCGACGGTAGAAGGTCGTTGATTGTTGTTTCGTAGTGGGTGATCAACTGACGTTCAATTCGTCGCATCTCGGTGTACCCGAAGGGGTCTAGAGGCGTTCCCCTGAGCTTCTTGGCCTTGGCCAACAGTCGAAGCGCTACGTGGGTACGGGGGCCCAGACTGATCTTCTTCTTGCGTCCGAAGGCCTTCAATAGCGGTGGATGTAGCTTGAAGGTCAGGTTCTCCCCGCCGGGGACCTGTGCTCGCACCGATGCCAGGAACCCCGGGTCCGTGAGCATCCGGGCGACCTCGTACTCGTCCTTGTATGCGATGAGCTTGAAGAAGTTCCGGGTTATGGCTTCGGACAGGTCGGTGCGGTCGGTGAGCCTGCGCTCCTCATCCCACGCATGCTGCGCCAGATTGATCAGGCGAGCAGCCGCGTGTTCGTCCTGGTACGCGACCAGATCCGCCGCCCGCCGTTCCAGAAGTTCACGCACGGCGCCCGTGACCGAGCTCGTCGTAAAGAGATGGCTCGGTACCTGAGGCGTCCGTTCGTCGGCCGGGTCTGCCGTGGCAGTTCGGAATACCTCAGGGACGGCCACGGCTGCCCGACCCCACTGGAAGGCCGCTTGATTCATCTGCACGGCGACCCCGTTGATCGAAATCGCGTCCTCGATCGCGGCGGCGGTCATCGGGAGCGCGCCGGCCTGGTACGCGGCACCGACCAGGAGAAAGTTCGCGGTGGTGGTGTTGCCGAAAAGTCGTTCGGCAGCCGCCAGCGCGTCGAAGGACACCAGCGACCGACTCCGGACGTCAAACCGGGACAACAGCGAGTCATCACTCGGGTACTCGACGGCGGCGTTGTAGACCATGTCGCCGGTGGGCGTTCTGCTGGTCGAGGCGATCACGACGGTGCGATCCGGGTTGCTGTAGCCGACGTTCTTGGCATCGACGGCGGTGAGGAGGTCGAAGGCCAGGATGCAATCGGCGGCCCCGGCGCTGATCCGGTTGGATGAGGGAACGGGATTGGTGCTGAGGCGTAGGTGGGAGGTGACCGGCCCAGCCTTCTGGCTCAGGCCGGTCTGGTCCAGGCCCTCGGCGTAGAAGCCGCTGCGCAGCGCGGCCATCGCCAGCACCTGGTTGACGGTCACTATGCCCGTTCCGCCGATGCCGGCGAGAAAGACGTTGTAGACCCCCGAGATCGGCGTCACCGCGGGGTCGGGCACATCCGGCGGGACGGGTCGCTCGGGCGCAGTGGACGGACCCTTTGTGGTGGGCAGTTCCACGGTCACGAATGACGGACAGTTGCCGTCCAGGCAGGAGTAGTCCGTGTTGCAGGTGCTCTGGTCGATCCGCGTCTTGCGGCCGAGTTCGGTTTCGACCGGCTGAACCGACAGACAGTTGCTCTTGACGCCGCAATCGCCGCAGCCTTCGCAGACGGCCTCGTTGATCACCACGCGAGTGCGCCGGGGCGGCAGCATTCCCCGCTTACGCTTGCGGCGCGCTTCGGCCGCGCACTGCTGGTCGTAGATCAGTGCCGTGACGCCTTCGGTGTCGCGCAGCAGACGCTGAGCCTCGTCGAGGCGATCGCGGGGCCACAACAGCACCCCTTCGGCGAACACCGCGCCCTTGTGTCGCTTTGGCTCGTCGGCGCAGACGATCACTTTCGACACACCGTCGGCGACGAGCTTGTGGGTGAGTTCGGGAACCGTCAGCCCTGCCTCGACGTCCTGGGCTCCGGTCATCGCGACCGCGCCGTTGTAAAGGATTTTGTAGGTGATGTTCACACCGGCGGCGGCACACGCCTGGACCGCGAGCTGTCCGGAATGGAAATACGTTCCATCGCCGATGTTCTGGAAGATGTGTTTGACATCGGTGAACGGTGCCTGGCCGATCCATTGCGCGCCTTCGCCACCCATCTGGGTGAGGGCGGTGACCGCAGAATCTGTTCGCGAGGACATCGTGACCAGGGTGTGACAGCCGATTCCGCCGCCGGCCAGCGATCCGTCCGGCACCGCGGTGGAGCGGTTGTGTGGGCAACCGGAGCAGAAGTACGCGGTTCGGGTGCTGGGCAGCACCGTCAGGTCAAGCGTCGGCGGCGGCGCGGGCGTGAGCGTCACCCTGTCCTTCAGCACCGCGCGCAGCGGTGCGAGCAGGCGGGCGGTGGTGAGTTCGCCGTCCGGGGGAATCAGCGTGTTCCCGTCGGCAGCGTGCTTACCCAGGACCTCGGGCGCCGCACGGTGGCCGTAGAGAATCTCCTTGAGCTGCGTCTCGACGAACGCCGACTTGTCCTCGACCACCAGTATCCGCTCAACCCCGTCGGCGAGGCGGGAAACAATATGTGGATCAAGGGGATAGGGCATACCGATGCGTAGGACGCGGATGCCTGATCGGGCCAGGTCCCGATCGGTCAACCCGAGGTCGGCCAGTGCCTCGCGGACCGTGTCGTAGGCCGTGCCGACGGCGACGATGCCCAGCCATGCCTGCGCGGGACCAACCTCGATACGGTCGATGTCGTTGGCGGCATTGAACGCCCGCACCATCGCCCAGCGGGGTCCGTACAGATCCGCCTCGGCGAACAGGCTGTCCGGCGGAGCGGCGCAGATGCGTTGGCGGTAGCTCCAGGGCCGGCCATCCCAGTCGATGGCCGGGGTGGTGATGTCAAAGTCGGAGAAGTCGCGGTCCAGCGTCCACACTCCGTCTGCGACGTCGGCGACGATCTTCATGGCGGGCCAGCATCCCGATGCGCGCGACAACGCGATGCCGTACATGCCGAACGCGACGATTTCTTCGGCGTTGCGGGGGAAGAGGATCGGCATCGACAAGGCCGCCAGGGATCGCTCACTGGCGACCGGGAGACTCGAGGACTTCGCACCGGGATCGTCACCGACCAGCGCGAGTGCACCGCCGGCAGGGTTGGTCCCGTACATCGCCCCGTGGCGAAGGGCGTCGCTGGCGCGGTCGAGCCCAGGGCCCTTCCCATACCAGACGCCGATCACCCCGTCGTAGTCACGGGTGCCCGAGGGCAGGTCATTCTGGCTTCCCCACACCGACGTCGCGGCGAGTTCTTCGTTCATCCCAGGCTGGAGGTGGACATGATGCTCGGATTCGAGCTCGGGCAGGCTGGCCAACAGCTGATCCAGTCCGCCAAGCGGGCTGCCCTGGTATCCCGAGACGAAGGTCGCGACGTGGCGTCCCTCGCGGGTATCCCGTTCGTGCTGTTCTACCATCAGTCGAGCGATCGCCTGAACTCCGGTCAGCAAAACCGGCCCCGATGACGCCCGGTACCGCGCGTTGAGGTCGCGGTCAGGTCCGGCTGAACGAAGATCTGTCATCGTGATGCACCGCCATGTGGTTGGTGAGATGCCCGATGGCATCTGGTCCGAAGTTCCTATCAGGTTGCTTTCGAATGGATTTCAGGTCAACTAATCTCGTTTTAACTGAACTGATGGTTCACTTGTGCGGGTATGGGAACTTGGTGAGGTGACTAGAATGTTCAGCATCGACCGGCTCGACGTCGACCTGCTCGAGATGCTCGCACGCGACGCGCGGGTCGGAGTCGTGGAACTGGCGTCGCGGCTGGGCATCTCGCGTAACACCGTGCAATCGCGCCTGAAGCGGTTGGAGGAGAGCGGGTTGCTCGCCGGCTACCGCCCCGAACTCGACCTCGCGCAAGCCGGAATCGCCACGCAGGCCTTCCTCGGACTCGAGGTGCAACAGGGTCGTCTGGGCTCAATCGTGGAGGCTCTCATCGGGATACCTCAGGTGCTGGAGATACACGCGACGACGGGGCGCGAGGATCTTCTGGTGCGCGTCGCTACCGAGACGCAGGCGGGACTGCAGCAGTTGATCGAGCAGGTGGTCGCCATTCCGGGTGTTGTGCATTCGACGACGACATTGGCCCTGACGACTCCGTTGACCTTTCGGCCGATGCCGCTGCTCAAGAACATGACTCGCAACGCAGGGTGGGGACGGTCGACGCCGACACCGAAGGAATGAGCCCCTTGGCGATCTGGGGCTGTTTGTCTTTATGGCATCGGCCGACGTGGACCTGTTGAACATATATTATGATATCTGTATTATCTCTACTACGCGTCTCGCCAGCTGACCTGACTTGATTCGCACCTTGGGTACGACGAACGGAGAGTTACGACCACTCATGGGTATCGAGTCCGTCGTCGTGTTGTCCGACGTAGCTCCCGATCGCAGGATCCGACTCGAATTGCAGTGCATCTCTGACTGCGGAGAACGGTCCTGCTACCAGGGGGCGCCACTGCGGTGCAGAAGAAAGGTGTCATGACCGACCAGTCCAGGGTACTCGACGACGTTCGCCGAGGCATGATCCCGGCCCATATCTATAACGACCGGGAGATCTATGAGCTGGAGAAGCGGCACATCTTCGCCCAGGCGTGGATATTCGTCGGCCACGAATCGGAGATCGCACAGCCGGGAGACTATGTCGTGCGGCGGATTCTCGAGGACTCGTTCATCATCACCCGCGACGAAAATGGGACCGTCTGCGCGCATTTCAACATGTGTCTGCACCGCGGCATGCAGGTATGCCGGGCGGAGATGGGCAACGCCTCACACTTCCGCTGTCCGTATCACGGCTGGTCCTACCGCAACGACGGCAGGATTGTGGGGTTGCCGTTCCACCAGGAAGCCTACGGCGGCGAGGAAGGATTTGCCCGCAAGGGACAACGGCTGCTGCCGGCTCCGAACATCGCGATCTACAACGGCATGATCTTTCTGAGTCTGAACGCCCAAGCGCCGCCGCTGGAGGATTACCTGGGGGACTTCAAGTTCTACCTCGACTTCTACACCCGGCAGAGCTCGAGTGGCATCGAGCTGCACGGACCGCAACGGTGGCGGATCAAGGCGAACTGGAAGATCGGCGCCGAGAACTTCGCCGGCGACATGTACCACACGCCCCAAACGCACACTTCGGTGGTCGAGATCGGACTCTTTCGCGAGCCCAACGCGCAGAAGCGCAAAGAGGGTGCGCTGTACTGGGCCGGCAGCGGCGGCGGAACCACTTACAAACTGCCTGACGGATCGCTGGAGGAGCGGCTTCGCTACGTCGGGTATCCCGACCCGATGATCGAGCGGATGAAGCAGAGCTGGTCGCCGGAGCAGCTCGCCATAGTTGGCACCGACGGCTTCATGTTCAGTGCCGCAACGCTGTATCCCAACCTGTCATTCGTGCACAACTGGCCGAAGGTCGCCGACAGCGACGACGTGCTGCCGTTCATCACGCTGCGGCAGTGGCAGCCGATCAGCGAAGACGAGACCGAGGTGCTGTCGTGGTTCGCCGTGGACGCCGAAGCGCCGGAAGAGTTCAAGGCGCTGTCCTATAAGGCTTATCTCATGTGCTTCGGTAGTACCGGCATGTTCGAACAGGACGATGTCGAGAACTGGGTGTCGCTGACCAACACCGCGGCTGGCTCGATGGCGCGGCGATTACTGCTCAACAGCCGGATGGGTCTGCTCGCCGATGACTCGGAGGTGGCGCCTCCACTGCCTGACGACCGATTCAGTGGACCGGGTATCGCCCGTCAGGGCTACAGCGAGTTCAATCAGCGAGAGTTGCTGCAACGCTGGGCCAATGACCTCGAAGCAGGTTCTGCCGAAACGGTACGTCCCGAGCCGTCCGGCGGTGCGATGGTCAACGGCGACCATGGGACGGTGACGCGCGTATGAGCAACGCCCCCGAGACCCACTCCAGCCGGTCCCGCCTCGGCGGGTCGGCATCGCGCGTCGCCCGGATTGGCAAGACGCTGCGATTCGACGACGAGCGGCACCTGCTCGCCCACCAGTGGCTGGTGGACGAGACCTATCTGCTGGACGCGCAGTCGTATTCGGAGTGGCTCGAGAGTCTCTGCGAGGACATCCACTATCTGATGCCGGTCAGGGTCACGACGGCGCTGGCCGCCGGCTACGACACCTCACCCGGCATGGCGCATTTCGATGAAGACAAGTACTCGTTGTCTCGCAGGGTGGCCCGTTTCCTCACCGAACATGCCTGGACCGAGGATCCGCCGTCCCGGTTGCGCCACCACCTGTCGAACGTGCGCACCTTCGCCACCGACGACCCGGACCACCTGATCGTCGAGTCCGCCACCCTGTTGTTCCGCAGCAGAGGCGACGTGCGGGAGGGTGCCTTTCTGTCCGCGGGCCGGGAGGACCTGTTGCGGCTCGAAGGCGAGCGTTGGCGGCTGGCCCGTCGCATCATCTCCGTCGACGAGTCGGTCATCCGGATGCAGAATCTGGCGGTGTTTCTGTGACGCCTCCCGAGGATCAGCAGACGGGCCCGGCCAGCATGGCGCGCAGTGAGTTGCTCAGACATGTTGTCGGCGAACCGATCACGATCGGCAACGAGTTCAGTGAGGTGCGCCTCACCCGGGTCGATACCCGCAACGGCTCACGGCTGCTGATCGAATCCCAGAAGTCCGGGCAGTGGGTGTCGCTGTGCCCGCTCGAAGTCGAGGCCCTGACGTGGCAGTCGACCGCGACTTTCTCGGCGATGATCGGACACCCCTTCGGATCCCTGGTCGACGAGCGGTCCGGTGAGTCCGCTCCGGAGTCGTGGTGACCGGCTGGCTCACCGGCCGGCGGGCTCTTGTCGTGGGCGCCGGTTCGGGGATCGGCAGGGCGGTGGTCGACGCCTTCCTCGATGAGGGTGCGCGCGTGGCCGTTTTGGAACGCGATGAGCAGAAGTGCTCGGCGCTGAGCGCTGAGCATCCCGATGTGCCCGTGGTGTGTGGCGACGCGAGCTTCCGCGCCGCCAACGACGAGGCCGTCGCCGCCGCGGTCGAGGCGTTCGGTGGTCTCGACGTGCTCGTCAACTGCGTCGGGGTGTTCGACTTCTACCGCAGCATCGAAGAAATCGACGCGGACGTGCTCGACGAGGCATTCGACGAGATTTTCCGCGTCAATGTCAGAAGCCATCTACATTCGGTCAAGGCGGCGCTTCCTGCGCTGCGGGAGTCCGCGCGGCCCGTCATCGTGCTGACCGAGTCCACCTCCGGGTACTACCCGGGGCGAGGTGGAGTCCTCTACGTCGCTTCCAAATTCGCTGTCCGAGGACTGGTCACCGCGCTGTCGCACGATCTGGCGCCGCAGATCAGGGTCAACGGTGTCGCCCCCGGCGCCACCCTCGGCACCGACCTTCGCGGTCTGGCCGGTCTCGGCATGGCGGACCGCAGCATCTCGGAAGTGCCCGGACGTGCCGAAGAGATGTCGGCGCGCGTTCCCCTGCAGGTCGCGTTGTCCGCGCAGGACCACGCGTGGAGTTACGTGTTCCTGGCTTCGCATCGCGCCCGCGGCATCACCGGCGACGTCATCCACCCAGACGGAGGCATGAGGGTCGCCGCGGCACCGAGGAAGCGCAGTTGAGCACTCACACGCACGATCGGAAATGAGGAACCTCATGCCCAGACTCCACGCTGACTACCCGTCGTGCCAGGGCTATGGCAACTGCGTGACCGGCGCTGCCGACACCTTCGATGTCGACGACGACGGCGTGGTGGTGTTGTTGCGCGACACCTTCGCAGAGCGCGAGCGCTCACGAATCGAGGACGCGGTGCGCAGTTGCCCCGTGAACGCATTGAGCATCGAGGCCGACTGATGTCCGGGCAGACCGTCGTCATCGTGGGGTCGTCCGTCGGCGGGGTGCGCACCGCGAAAGCGCTGCGCTCCCAGGACTTCGGCGGCCGCATCGTGTTGATCGGCAGTGACAGCAGACTGCCCTACGACAAGCCACCCCTTTCGAAGCAGTTCCTCGCAGGCCAGTGGGATCAGAGCCGGCTGACGATGCTCACCGCCGAGCAAGCCGACGAGGCCGGTATCGAATTGCGCCTCGGCAACGCGGCTGAGCAACTGGACCTTGCTGATCGAGCGGTGCTCCTCGCCGACGGCGCGCGTGTCCCATTCGACATCCTGGTCGTGGCCACCGGCGCTGATGCGCGACCGTCCCCGTGGCCGGTGGCCTCCGGCGTCCATCTCGTGCGAACGCTCGACGACAGTCGTGGACTGGCTCGCGCGCTGGCGACCACCGGACCGGTGGTGGTCGTCGGCGGCGGGTTCATCGGCGCCGAGGTGGCCGCGACCGCGCACGCCGCCGGGCGGAACGTGACCATCGTCGATCCGCTCACCGCACCGATCGGCCGGATCGTCGGGGCTGAACTCGGAGCCATCCTCACCGGCGTGCACGCGCGGCACGGGGTGCAGACGCGGTTCGGCGTCGGTGTCGAGTCGGTCGACGGATGCGAGGGGGACCTGCGTGTCACCCTCACCAACAAAGAGACGCTGCCCGCTGCCACCGTGGTGGTCGGTATTGGCGCCATCCCCAACGACGGTTGGCTGTCCTCCTCGGGACTGCTCATCGACGATGGCGTGGTGTGCGACGAATTCTGTCGCGCGATCGGGCATCCGGGCGTCTTCGCCGTCGGTGACGTGGCGCGCTGGCACCATCCCGGGCATCAGGAAGACGTCCGTGTCGAGCACTGGACCAATGCCGCCGAGCAGGCTGCCTGTGTAGCCCACAACATCAGCCACCCCAACGAGCTACGGTCCTACGCGCCGACCGAATACGTGTGGAGCGACCAGTACGACTGGAAGATCCAGATTGCCGGACGGCCCCACCGAGCGGTGCTTGATCGGATCGTCGGCGACCTGGACGCCGAAAGACCTCAGGGCGCAGCGGTGTTCGGCGATCAGGCCGGTATCTTGACGGCGGCCGTGACCGTGAACTGGCCGAAGGCTCTGATGATGTGCCGCCGGATGATCGGCGCGGGAACGACGGTCGCCGAGTGCCTGTCGGAAGTGGAAAGCCTACCGCGGCTCACGGCCGCGCCCGCAGCCGGAGGGTGATCGCCTGATGACGATGGAAGCAGAACCGATTGTCACCCGGGCATACGGCCCGACACCCCAGTACCCGGTGGAATCGGTCGACAACGCCTTGCAGATCGTCATGCTCCTCGCAACGCGGAATGAGTTGCGGCTCACCGAAGTGAGTGCTTACTTCGGCCTCGCCAGTTCGACGGCGCACCGGCTTCTGGCCATGCTGTCGTACCGCGGACTGATCCGCCAGGATCCGAAAACCAAGGCCTACCGTGCAGGACCGGGCCTGGATCTGCTCGCCTTCAGCGTGCTGCGCCGGCTCGATGTCGGCGACCGGGCCCGGCCGGTTCTGGAGAAGCTGAACGCCACTCTGCGGGAGACCGTCCATCTGGGACGTCTGGAGGGCGCCGAGGTCGACTTCGTCGCGTCCATCGAGAGTCCGCAGGCGCTACGGGTGTCCAACCGTCTGGGCGTGGCGATGCCCGCCCACTGCACCTCGACCGGCAAGGCGTTGCTCTCCGCTCTCGGGCCCGAGGAGCTCGACCGGCTCTATCCCCAGGCGGACCTGATCCAGATGACGCGGAACTCGATCGCGTCGCGGGTGGCGCTCGATGTGGAGCTGGCCGACGTGCGCCGGCGCGGGTACGCCATCAGCAATGAAGAGGGCGAGGTGGGGGTGATCTCCATCGCGGTACCGCTGCGCAGCGGAGCGTACGCCCTCAATGCCTCGGTGCCGGTCAGCCGAATGACCAGGAGCTTGCGCAGAGCAGTACTCAGCGAGCTGAATGCGGCCGCCGATGAGATCGAGGCAAAGCTGCCATGAACCGCTCAGAGCGTCTCGAATTGACCTACGGTGGCGAACTCTACGACAGAACGCGCCGCCTCTACACCGGCGAGGTCGCGCCTGAAGGCATTCGGATCCGCTACCTGCACACCGCGATCGAAGACCTCTTCTGGCGCCAGGGCAAGTACGGCGAATTCGACGTGGCTGAGTATTCGATGGGTGCATACCTGTCCACGGTCGACGATCCCGATCGGCCCTTCGTCGCGCTCCCGATATTCCCGTCGCGGCTCTTCCGGCACTCCAGCGTGTACGTCCGCGCTGACGCGGATGTGGTCGAGGCGGCCGACCTCAACGGTGGCGTCATCGGGACCCCCGAATGGAGCATGACCGCCTCGTTGTGGATGCGTGGCATCCTCGGCGAACACCACGGCGTCGATCTTGCATCGATCCGTTGGCGTACAGGTGGTCTCGAGCAACCGGGTCGCGAGGAGAAGGCGCCGGTGACACCTCCTGATCATTTCGACGTCTCCCACATCGGCGACGAGGACACCCTCAGCGCCCAGCTGATTCGCGGCGAGCTGGACGGGCTGATCACTGCGCGTGCCCCACGGGCGTTCCTGCAAGGCGATCCGCGGATCCGACGGTTGTGGCCCGACTTCCGTGCGGCGGAGCGCGCCTACTTCGACGTGACGCAGGTCGTTCCCATCATGCACGTGGTGGTCATCAAGCGTTCGGTGCTCACCGCTCATCCCTGGGTGGCCAACAATCTCGTCGATGCATTCGAACGGGCCCGCGAACCCGTACAGCGGGAGCTCATCGACACCGCAGTGTGCACGACCAGCCTGATATGGGAATCCTCCTACGCAGAAGCAGAACAGGAAATTCTCGGCGATCCGTTCCGCTGCGGCGTCGCCGAGAACGCCACCGCCCTGCAGGCATTGCTGGCCTACGCGCATGAGCAGGGGTTCAGTGAACGCCCGTTGCGACTCGAGGATGTGTTCGTACCGTCGACGGTCAGCGCAGCACGGGTGTAGAACCACGAAGACCGTTGCTGCTCAGGCGAGTCCGAGTATCCTTTCGGCGGTCAGCACGCTGACCGACGAAGTGACCGCGTCTGGTAGACCGGCGCCGAGCAGGGCCGCCCCTGCCGGTCGTTCAGCGATGGCGAACGGATAATCGGTGCCGACCACTACCCGATCGGCCCCGACGTGCCCGATCAGAGCCCCAACGGCGTCCGCGTCGAAGAGCAGCGAATCGTAATAGAAGCGACCGGCATAACTCGACGGACGGTCGCTGCAGTCCGTTGCTGTCGAGGAGTGCTCCCAGAATCGCTCGATTCTCGGCAGCAGCGCCAGAAACGCACCGCCGCCGTGAGCAAGCAGAATGTCGAGCTCGGGATGGCGGTCCAAGACCCCGCCTATCACCAACGACGCTGCAGCCGTCGCCGTTTCAGCGCCCATTCCGATGGATTCGGCGAGACCGTACTTCGTGAGCCGATCCGAACCCAGGACCTGCCATGGATGCACGAAGACCAGAGCGCCGTAATCCGCGCAGGCCGCGAAGAAGGGATCCAGTGCGCGATCGTCGAGGTTGAGTCCGCATACGTTCGAGCCGACCTCCACACCGGCGAGGCCGAGACCCTGCCGGATCTCGACGACCATCTCCGCGGCCCGGTCCGGATCCTGCAGCGGGACTGTGCCAAGTCCGCTGAAGCGCGTCGGATATGCGCGAACGGCATCCGCGATCCATTCGTTCTGCACCCGCGCCATCTCAGCCACGCCTTCGGCGCCCAGGTGATAAGAGAAAGTTATCGGTATAGGTGAAATAACTTGGCGCGCAACACCGTCAGCCTCCATATCCGCGATTCGTCGCTCGAGGTTCCAGCATTGCTCCGTGACCGAACGGAAGTGCCGGTCGCCGAGCATGATGTCGGCGCTGCACGGGCCGGTTTCCACCAGTTCAGGCCAGGAACCCGCGAAGCGTCGGCCGAAGTTGGGCAGGGTGCGTGGCAGCCCGTGGGTGTGCAGGTCGATCACAATATCCCCTGGTCCGACGCCGACAGTCTCATGGCGACACCTCACCCGGACGCCTCGGCCGTGGGCGCTTGATGTCAGCGCCATTGGTGACGGCCTGGCTGTTCTGTTCGATCGAGTCGAGGAATTTGCCGAGCAACGTCTGCAGCTGACGCTTCTGCGCGGGTGTCAGATCGCTCATCAGGGTCTGCAGGTATGCCCAATGTCCGGGCAGAAACTTGCGGAGGAAGTTTCGGCCGGGTCTACCGATGCGGATCAGGAACGACCGCCGGTCGTCGGGATTCGTTATGCGCTCGACGTAACCCCGCCGTGCCAACCCGTCCACGACACCGGTCAGGTTGGCCGGCAGCACGGACACGGCCTGACCCAGCGCCCCCATCGTCAGCGGCTCAGAGGCGCGGTCGAGCACCGTGAGGATATTGAGTTGGCTGATGTTCAGGTCATGCGGGAGTAGTTCGGTGACGTGAGCGCGCTCGAAGGCGGTCGCGGTGCGAAACAGCGCCAGCGTCAGTCCGAGGACAACGGTGTCGAATTCCGGACCCTCCCGGTCGGCCGCCCTTGCGATCTGCTCGGTGATCGAGGGTGGGTTACGGGGCCGTCGCGGCATGGGGTCGCCTCCCGATGAATGGGTGGATAGTTCTGACTCTATACAGTATCGACGTCAACCAATCGTCGCGGTGTCGGGAGGATCGTGTGACTCAGCGGAGAGGAATGTTGACCGTCTTGGTCTGGAGGTAACTCTCCAGTTCCTCGACTCCCTCTTCGGTACCCGTTCCGCTGTTCTTGTGACCACCGAACGGCGCACCGAGGAAGTGGCTGCCGCTGCCGTTGATCCACACATAGCCGGTGTCGAGTCGGTCTGCCACCGAGACTGCGGTGGCGAGGTCGTTACTCCAGACCGCGCCCGTCAGACCGTACGGTAGTTCGTTGGCCTGAGCGACGGCGGCGTCGAGATCTGTGAATCGCAGCACCGACAAGACCGGACCGAAAATCTCTTCACGCGCAACGGTCATCGACATGTCGACGTCGGCGAAGACCGTCGGCTCGACGTAGAAGCCCGCCTCGAATTCCTTTCCCGGCGGCCGTCCACCGCCGGTGACCAGCCTGGCCCCTTCGCGTTTCGCGACGTCGATGTAGTGGTTGACCTTGTCGAACTGGGCTTGAGACACCAGGCAACCCATCTCAGTCGCCGGATCCAGCGGGTGGCCGATCCTGATCGACTTCAATCGCTCGACCAGGCTGGATACCACCTGATCGTGAAGTGACTCGTGAAGAAAGAGCCGGGTCGTCGATCCGCAGGACTGCCCCTGGCTCCAATGACAGTTCATGCCGAAAGCGGCGCCCTCGACGACGGCGCTCGGGTCGGCGTCCGGGCAGACGATCATCGCGTTCTTGCCGCCGAGCTCCAGCGTGACGTGTTTGATGCCCGCCTCGGCCGCCGCCGCCATCACCTTCTGGCCGGTCGGGACGCTACCGATGAGTGCGATGCGCTTCACGTCGCGGTGCCGCACCAAGGCATCTCCGGCCACCGCGCCGCTTCCCGAGATGATGTTGACAACGCCGGGTGGAAACGACTCGAGTACCACTTCGGCCATCAGCAGCGAGGACAGCGGAGCCTGATCAGGCACCTTCAGAACCAGTGTGTTGCCGGTGATCAGCGGGGCGCCCACTTTGGCGGCGGCGAACAGGATCGGGGGGTTGTAGGGAATGATCCGCCCCACCACGCCGTACGGTTCTTTGCGGGTCATCAGCCA
>Ga0172382_10008593_pt1 | contig 14159 bp, 13 predicted proteins | sample Leawel138RmetaG_FD_122245 | JGI IMG/M metagenome (GOLD analysis project Ga0172382, IMG submission 122245) | Leachate microbial communities from a municipal landfill in Southern Ontario, Canada - Leachate well 138R metaG | ecosystem: Engineered > Solid waste > Landfill > Unclassified | place...
AAACTTTTGCCATCGTCATTGTGATAGCTGCAGTTGTAGTTGTTTTACCATGATCCACGTGACCAATAGTACCGATGTTTACGTGCGGTTTACTACGGTCAAATTTTTCCTTTGCCATGACTACGTCTCCTTAAAAAGGTCTTTATTGCCCTACTATAGTTTAATTTTGCTCGTTGAGTATGCTCTAGACAACAATTTCTGACAACAGAAAAATACTACCTACTTACAGCTAAATAGGTGGAGCTCGCGACGAGAATTGAACTCGTGACCCCTTCCTTACCAAGGAAGTACTCTACCACTGAGCCACGCGAGCGATGCCTAAAGAAAAATGTCATTATTTATTAAATGGAGCGGGCGAAGAGGCTCGAACTCTCGACCCCCAGCTTGGAAGGCTGGTGCTCTACCAACTGAGCTACACCCGCATTAAAAAACAATCTCATCATCAATGGTGGCGCGGGATGGATTCGAACCATCGAAGGCATACACCGGCAGATTTACAGTCTGCTCCCTTTGGCCACTCGGGAACCACGCCATTAATAATGGAGCTGCTCACAGGAGTCGAACCTGCGACCGTCGGTTTACAAAACCGATGCTCTACCAACTGAGCTAGAGCAGCCCAATCATCAACATTAAGTTCGATGAGTTTGAAATTTATAATCGGAGTTAAACATTTAAGCAAGTTTTTTTTAGCTTATGCCAAAACATTTTTCCATGGCAATTGCTGATGCAGCGGAAACGTTCAGGGACTTTATCCCACCCTGAGAGCGAAGACTCAGGTTTTTTTGCACAAGCCTACTTACTGCATGGCTCAATCCCACTTCTTCTGCTCCTAAAAGTAAACAAACTCTTTTGTAATCGCGGATTTCACTAGGGTTCAAATTTTCTTCGGAATGCTCAGAAAGACCTATGGTTACAATTCCTGCTTCATTTAATTGGGCGACTGCACGGCTCAAAGAATTCACTCTAATCAACTGAATAAACTCCGTGGCACCAGAGGCAATTCGGTAAAAAGAAGGGGTTAATCCAAAGGACTTGGCTGAAGGGATCAGAACAGCATCTATTCCGTAAAAACTAGCAGTTCTCAGAATGGCAGCACCATTATGTACATCAGTTATTTGATCTAATGCTAAAAGCCTGACTTCCGGTTTTTTTAGAATAGATTGAAGATCATAAGTTTCTATGGGAGCTGTTTTTAAAAAGATTCCAGAAGGAACTCTATGAAATTCTACATTCAGTTGTGCACAGTATTTCTTCCCTTGTTCCTGCAGTTGGTGACTGGAAACAAGTTCGAGTTTGACATCAAGTTTTCGGACCTGAATGTTGTGTTTTTTTTGAAGTTCTAAAAGACCTTCATCTGTTGCCACTACTTTTTCAATCCTTCTAAGAGGGTTTTTTAAAGCGGCAGCAACTGAGTGGAGTCCGAAAATAATATCAAAAGTTTGTTCTATGCCCATTTGCCCAGCTCAGTTAATTTCGTTTTTATTGTCGAAACCAGATCCTCTTTTTTAACTTTTAAAGTCTCTCCTGTTTTTCTCACCTTGATTTCAATTTCACCGGTGGCATTGTAATCACGCTCACCAAGAGTGATACGAAGCGGGAGACCTAAGAGATCAGCATCTTTAAACATGGCACCTGGCCCCATGCCACGGTCATCAAAAAGCACTTCAAACTGCGAGTTAAGCTCTTGAAAAATACTCTCCGCTAGTTCCTTAAACTCAGGTGCTTTTCCGATATAGCCTAGATAAATATCATAAGGCGCAATAGAAGCAGGCCAGATGATCCCATTCTCATCATGGTTTTGCTCAATGGATGAGGCGATTACACGGCTCACCCCAATTCCATAGCAACCCATAATCGGCGTCACTGCTTGCCCTTTATCGTTAAGAACCGTTACTTTCATTGACTTCGTATATTTGTCTCCAAGCTGGAAAATATGACCAACTTCAATTCCCTTTTTCATTACGATGGGATGTTCTCCAATGTAATCTCCAACCTTTGCTAAACGCATATCAGCTCTAAAATGCTTAGGCTTGGTATCACGGCCAGGAACAAAACCTTTTAAGTGAAAACCTTCTTCGTTTGCTCCAACCACATAGGAAGCGTCCATGTTGATTGTCTCATCGAAAATCACTTTTAATTTTTCAGTTTCAAAGGTTGGCCCCATGTAACCTTTAAGAAGGCCTAGCTCTTCAAGTTCAGATTGGTGGGCCGGACGAATATCATCAGCAGCCACCTTGTTCTTAAATTTTACTTCGTTGAGATTATCGTCTCCTAGAAGCATCACCATAAAAAACTGCTCTTTACCCTTGATGGTTGCGACCATCACAATGGACTTAAGAGAGTGAGTGATATCAAACCCGTGAGCTGCACATACTTCTTCGCATGTTTTTTGATCAGGGGTTGCGAACTTGGTGAGTTCTGAAGCAGGAAGAGTTGTTAACCCTTTTCTTTCCGTCATGGCCTTTTCGATATTGGCCGCAAAACCAGTTTGTGGAACGTGTACAACATCATCCTCACCATTACCGGCAATAACCTGAAATTCGTGAGTTTTAGCACCACCAGCGGCCATGGCACCACCATCGGCTTCTACTGCGATAAACTCTAAACCAAGACGTCTAAAAATATTGGAATAAGCTCCATAAATTTCTTCATAAAACTTATCAAGAGACTCTTTATCAAGGTGAAAAGAGTAACCATCTTTCATTGAGAATTCACGGGCACGCATTAATCCAAAACGTGGACGAATCTCATCACGAAACTTTGTATTAATTTGATAAAGGCAAACCGGTAGTTGCTTGTAACTGGAAACTGTTCGGCGGAAAAGGTCAGTAACAGTTTCTTCATTAGTCGGTGAAAAACAAAGTTCTCTCTCTGCTCGATCCAGCACCTTCAACATTTGTGGACCCATGGTGTCCCAACGGCCAGTTTCTTTCCAGAGTTCGGCAGGAGTCATAATCGGCATTTGCACTTCAAAGCAGCCAATTCTATCTAACTCTTCTCTGATAATTTTCTCAACCTTCTTCAAAGTTCTGAAGGCCATGGGTAAATAAGTATAAAGTCCCGCTGCTGTTTTATAGATTAAACCAGCACGTAGCATGAGTTTTTGTGAAATGACTTCTGCATCAGATGGAGTTTCTTTAAGTGTTTGCCAATAGCCACGAGAGAGTCTCATGAAATGTCCTCTTTATTAGATGAAAACTAAACAGTCTTTTTTTAACATGAGTGAAAGGATTGATCTAGAAAATCCTATCTGTGTCACTTAGTAAGAAACGCTGATGAACTGCGGAAGTTCCAGGGCTTCTCTTGCTTCTGCCTTAAGAGAAGAAGCAGAAACGATTTCATAAGCGCTAGGTGTTTCTAGAAGTTTTCGACATAGAAGATTGTGAAGGTTGTGACCAGACTTATAAGTGGTGATCTTACCGGCAATCTCATATCCAAGAAGTGAAACATCCCCGATAGTATCAAGGATTTTATGACGAACAAATTCGTCTGCGAATCGCAGACCTTCTGGGTTCATGACTTTGTAATCATCGAGAACAATAGCATTATCAAGAGAACCACCTTTAATTAAACCTTTTCTCTTGAGCATATCCACGTCACGGGCGAATCCAAAAGTACGAGCGCGTGCAATATCGTGAACAAAGTTTTCACATGAAAAATCAAACTCAAAGTTTTGAGTTTTAATTTGTGGATGAGCAAAAACAATCGTCGAGTCGATTTTAAGATTATGGTGAGGCTCAAAAGTGGCCCACTTACCATCTTTTTCTACGCGAACGGTATCCAGAATAACTAGGAACTCTTTGGATTTATTATTGTTTTTAATTCCTGCTTCTTTTAAAAGAAAAACAAAAGAAGCCCCTGAACCATCCATAATAGGAACTTCAGGACCATCGATTTCAATAAAGCAGTTATTGATACCCATTCCATAAAGGGTACCAAGAAGGTGTTCAACAGTATGAATTGCTTCATACCCTTCACCTAGAGTAGTGGCATTTTCAGTAGTTCCAACAGAGGTGGCGGTAGCGCGAACAGGTTTTGAGCCTTTGATATCTGTACGGACAAAAACAATCCCGCTATCAGCTTCAGCTGGGTGCAATTTCATTGTTACTTTCTTACCAGAATGAAGTCCGATACCAGTAACTTGAATTTCTTTTGCCAATGTACGTTGATAAATCATCTCTAACCTTTTAAAACCTCATGTCTTAGTCCAGTAGTATAAACTACTTTTGTCACTTTGTACGGTAGAAAATTGTGCTACATGTATAAAACTTGAGCGCTGCAGTCAACCTCACTTTATATGCTCTATAGCTTTTTCAGATAATACTCTCCCTCGTGGAGTTCTTAGCAATAAACCTTGTTTTAAAAGGTAAGGCTCATAAACCTCTTCAATCGTTTGCTTATCTTCACCCAAAGTTGCCGAGAGAGCATCAATTCCTACGGGTCCACCTTGATAGTAGTCCTTTATGACAGTAAGAATCTTTCGATCCATGGAATCTAGACCTAAGCGATCAATGTCCATGAGGTCCAAAGCACCTCTGACCTCTTCTTCTCCGACTAAGTTCTTGTTTTTAATAAGAGCAAAGTCTCTAACTCTTCTTAAAATCCTATTGGCAATGCGGGGAGTACCCCGAGATCGACAAGCAATTTCTTCCTTGGCCTTGCCTTCAAAACGGATACCTATTTTATCGGCATTATTAGAAATTATTTTAACCAAGGTTTCTGGTGGATAATAGTCAAAATTCAAATGGGCCATGAAACGATCCCGAAGAGGGTTCGAAAGAAGGCCTGATCGCGTTGTTGCTCCAATCAAAGTGAAAGGGACAAGATCAATTTGCATTGTGCGAGCACTTGCTCCCTGACCAATTAAGATGTCCAGACGAAAATCTTCCATGGCCGAATACAAAATTTCTTCCACCGAGATGTGCATACGATGGATCTCATCTATAAATAAAACATCGCGAGGTTTTAAATTAGTTAAAACCGCGGCAAGGTCTCCTTTTTTCTCAATCGCTGGACCTGAAACTAAGTGCATTTCAGTGCCCAAGGATTTAGCAATGATCATGGCAAGAGAAGTTTTTCCCAACCCAGGAGGACCGGAGAGAAGAACATGGTCCATGGCGGCCTTACGAACCAGTGCCGACTTAACCATCACCTCAATATTTTCAACGACTCTTTCTTGCCCGATATATTCTGTAAAATCTTTAGGCCGAAGACGGGCCTCCTGTTCTTTATCGCTTCCTTGTATGTCACCTGTGACTATTCTCTCGCTCACGACCTAAGCTCCTTTAAAATAAGTTTCACTAAATCCTCAGGAGTAGCTTTGTCATTGTTTTGTAAGTGCTTTTGAACAAGAGGAAGAATGTCCTGATCTTTAAACCCTAATCCCTGGCAAGCTGCTAATGCTTCCTTAATAACCATAGGATTCATTTCGTTTTTCTTAGCAGGCTTTGCTCCAGCAATAGAAGGCTTTTCACTTACAGTGAAGCCAAGATCAAGTTTATTAATTTTATCTTTGAGAGTAAGAATAATTTGTTGCGCCGATTTTTTTCCAACACCAGGTGCGGTTTTTAAAACATCAGCATTTTCAAAAGTAATAGCGGATAAAATCTGCGATACCCCTAAATGGCTAATAAGAGCGTAAGCTGATTTAGGGCCAATTCCATTAACTTCGATCAGCATTTCAAAAAACTTTTTTTCATCAGCACTTTCAAAGCCGTAAAGAGTTTGACTGTCTTCACGAATAATATGGGAGATAAAAAGAGAAATATCCTTATTCGGAACAAGAGGGGTGGCCGTATTGACTTCATAGCCAACACCATTCTTTGTCAGAATTATCGATTTAGTAGCATCGGAATGAACAATCGTTCCAGTAAGATAAGCGATCATACAAGCGGTTCCTTAATTTTATGAGAAAGTGATGCAGCTAATCCCCTGCCGGCTTTCGTTTTCTTAGTTTTTATTTGTGGATGAATCATTTTACCTTCATTAAGAAGGTGACAAAGAGCAATCGCAAGAGCATCGGACTCATCATGAGTTTTAAAAGATTCTAGTCCCAAGTACTGTTTTAATACTTTTTGGATCCCTTCTTTATCAGCATGGCCATGTCCTGTGACTGTTGCTTTCACTTCATTAGGAGAATATTCAAAAACTTTGTTCTCATACTCTTTTCCCAAAGCTGCCAGCATGACTCCCCTGGATTGTGCAAGCTTTATAAGGGCAGTGGGGCTTTTTACATAAATAAGTGATTCAAGTGCCACTTGATCAGGACTGTAGGCAGTAATAAGGGCCTTAGTCTGTTCATAGATATCATTTACCCTTCCTAAAAATTCTTCATTAGGATTAAACTTCAAAATACCTGAAGCGATATAAGAAATTTTTCGACCTTCTTTTTTCAGGAGGGCATAACCAGAAGTACGTGATCCGGGGTCTATAGCGAGTACAATCAAATGAAATCCTTGTTAGAATTTCATTCTAACAACTCCCCGAGTGAGCGTCTAGCCAACGGAACGGCCTTTCAAATAATTTCCCACATAAAAAACGAAGGAGCCAATGACCAATTGAGCTAATTCAAAGTGACCATAATCTCCATTTCTTATGCCGGAAAAGAAGCAAAGTCCTACGGCCACGAGGCCAAAAACCTGCATTCCTAGACCTATGTAAAATAAAGCTTTCATTCTATTGAGATACTCTGACTCCGCCAAATAAGAAAGGACTTTTTACGGACTTCGTTTTATAGTGAAGGCCTATGAATTTTAGAATACTTAGTGCTAAGCCTCTTGTTGAAAAAATGCGCCAGGACCTCATTGACCGAGTAAACCTTTTAAAATCAAAGGGATTATCTCCACGTATGAGTGTCGTTTTAGTGGGAGATGATCCTGCGAGCCTTACTTATATCAGAAATAAAAAGAAGGCCTGTGAACTGGTTGGTGCTGAATTTGAACTTCATCAGTGGAGTGAGTCCATTTCTCCAGAAGAATTTCTCGCAAACGTAGAGGCACTCAATAAAAACCCTGATATCCATGGAATTATTATTCAACTCCCTGTACCTGATCAGTTAAAACACTTGGATCTCACTAACCTTGTTGATCCTTGTAAAGATATTGATGGCTTTCATGGTATGAATACCCATCTTCTCTTTAGAGGATGTCGAGAATTAAAAAATCTTCTTCCTTGTACTCCGAAAGGAATCGTCAGATTGCTTCAGCACTATGGGATTGAAATCGAGGGAAAAGAGGTTCTGGTTATTGGAAGAAGTCTTATTGTGGGAAAACCTTTAAGTATGCTTCTTTCAAACTATGATGCTACCGTCACTGTCGCTCATTCTAAAACCAAAGATCTGACGGCTTACACCCGTACAGCAGATATTGTTGTCAGTGCAGTCGGACAGGCCAACTTATTAACAGCTAATCATTTTGATCCTTATAAACAAACAACCGTCATTGATGTAGGTATTAATATCTTGAATGGTAAGCTGGTGGGTGATGTGAATTTTGAAGAAGTATCCCCGCTGGTAAAAAATATTTCTCCAGTTCCTGGAGGAGTTGGACCAATGACCGTTATCTCTCTTATTGAAAATTTAGTGATCGCTTGTGAAAAGAAAATCAAAGGATAGTTATGTCTAATTTTAAAACGCATCTTTATGATGAACACCTTAAACTTAATGCTAAAATCGTTCCTTTCGCAGGATGGGATATGCCTGTTCAGTATACTTCCGTTAAAGAAGAAGTAAGTGCAGTCAGAAATTCAGTGGGTGTTTTTGATGTCAGTCACATGGGTGAGTTTTTTGTTACTGGTCCTGATGCTTTAAAATTTGTTGATTACATTCTGACCAATGATATTTCTGCTGCCGAAGTAGGAAAAGCTATTTACTCTCCACTCTGCCGTGAAAATGGAACAGTCATTGATGATTTGATTGTTTATAAGTTCTCAAATGAACGTTTATTAATTTGTGTGAACGCATCTAACATTGAAAAAGATTTCACTTGGATAAAGTCAAAACTGGGTGGCTTTAACTGTGAGCTTGTGAATAAGTCTGATGACTATTCTCTTTTAGCGGTTCAAGGACCAAAAACCTATGAAACACTAGTTAAAGTTTTTCCTGACTTGGAAAACATCTCCTACTATTCAGTTATTGAAAAAGGTTCTTTTATTTTTGCCCGTACTGGTTATACCGGGGAAGATGGCTTTGAAGTTTTTGGAAGCCATCAGGAGATCATTGAGCTTTGGGGAAAACTTATCGCCCTAGGAGTGACTCCTTGTGGTCTGGCCAGCCGTGATGTTCTACGTCTGGAAGTGTGCTTCCCTCTTTATGGCCATGAGCTTGATGATAATGTCACTCCTTATGATGCGACCTTAGGATGGACTGTTAAACACACTAAAGAAAACTTCATAGGAAAAGATGCTCTCACTAACAAACCTACTAAGTACAAATTAGTTAAACTTCTTCTAGATAAAGGGATTCCACGTGATGGATATCCAGTTGTTAATGCACAAGGGGAAAATATTGGTGTCGTGACAAGCGGTACGATGTCCGTAACATTAAACAAGGGGATCGCGCTGGCACGTATTGACGTTGATAAAGTTCCAGCTGATGACGTATTCTTAATCGATATTAGAAATAAACATTACCCAGCACAATTAGTGAAAAAATCATTTGTAACCGGAGGACATAAATAATGGCGACAAATTATCCAGCAAATTTAAAATACACAAAAGAGCACGAATGGGTTTCCGTAGAAGGAGATGTGGCCACAATTGGAATCACTGACTTTGCTCAATCAGCTCTTGGCGATATCGTTTTCTTAGAAACACCGGATGTAGGAACAAAATTATCAGCTGGTGCAACTTTTGGAGTTGTTGAATCTATTAAATCTGTAAGTGATCTATACGCTCCTGTCTCAGGGGAAGTTATTGAAAAGAACTCTGATCTGGAAGGTTCTCCGGAAGAAATCAACAGCGATGCTTACGCTTCTTGGCTGATCAAAGTCAAATTAAGCGATACAAATGAACTAAATAATTTATTGTCAGCCGCTGATTACGAAAACTTTTGTAACAGTTCTCACTAAATTTTATGGAGGTGCTATGCAAATTAGCGCCTCCATTTCATTTTTTATTTTGCCACACCTTTCCATATATCTAAATTTTATTCACTATCTTAATTCATCCTTTACGAAGTAAGTTCCTTTGGTGATACTGCCGTCTCACTGTCACAGATAATTGAGGAACTTTCAGAATGGAATCGATCCAGTTACTAAATACCGCTATTATTAAGAGTAAAGAGAAAAAGATTAACCAGTCTTTTGACGAAAGATTAAACCAGGTGTGTAGTTCACCGGTTATTGAAATTCTTAATAAATGTATTTCTAATTATGCTGAGTCTCAGAAGATTTCTCGTGACCAAGCAGCTCTTCAGGTGGTGGAAACCATCCGTGAACTAGATGCTATCTGGTCTGATTATGTTGCAATCGAAGGTATTGACCGCCTCAAGCAAATGCTTAAAGGTCATCATTAAGTCTTAACTACAAAACCCCATTCAATGACGGCCCTGCCATCTTTCAAAAGATCCTTTGGAGGATTAGGGAAAGGGCCGGCCTGATTAAACGATTCCACCGCAGCTTGATCCAACTCTCTTATTCCTGATGAAGTTTTAATTTCTGCTGAAAGAATTTCTCCTCTCTCATTAAGTACCACGACCATACCTGTTATGTGGTTCTGACTAGCAATGGTTCTTCCACTGCGATAAAGGGCCTGGGCCTTTTCGTGAATACTTCTTCCCCAGAACTGCTCTAGTTTTTGTCTAATTCGGTGATAAAAACCATAATGCTTAAATTCAGTGGTATTTAATTGGGTGAAATCTCCCAAAGTCATCTCTTCTATATAGTCATTAGTTGCAGAAAATCCGTTCTCAGCTAAATCTCCATTCTCTTTTCCCTTAACAGATTCTGCAGAATGATCCTGTTGAGGTTTAAAAAGTTGAGCGTATTCATGGGCCGAACCCATGTCTGAGAGTTTTAGATTTTTAAGGTCCTTCTTTTTTTGGGATGCTTTATTTTTTTGCGTAATATGAGCATTACCCTTGGCCGCTTTTTTAAAGGTATCAATATTTTTTGCTACCGTCTGGCGATCAAACACTCTGTTTTTATCACTTAAAAAGGAGTTCTCAGTGGGCGTGCGTTCATCTCGAGGGTCTTCGGACTGAACAATTTGTTTTCTCGGCTGATGAAGTTTTAAACGAATGACTTCCGGATTATCGGTATTCATTGAAGTAACCGTGCTTGATGAAAACTTCCAAGTAACAAACAAAGTTACTATGTGGAACGCTAAGACTGGCCCCAAAAAGTATAAGTACGATCTTGTCCATCCTTTCCTTGGCATAGGACCTCCGTAAAGGTCCTATCGGCAAGAAAAGTATTTTAGTTAAAGATTCTTGAAGTACTCATCGTCCTCAACCCCTGTTTCAATAGACTGATCTTTTCTGTCAAATATAGGGTCTTCGGCTTCAGGCTCTGTTCCTGTTACAAAAGATTCTAAAAAGCCATCAAGACTTCCAGAACTAATAGGTTTTCCCGTTTCTTTATCAACCATGACAGTGGTAATGCCAGGAGGAGCGGTAAATGGAGTATCTCCAAATTTGTCGATAATCGCTTCCATATACTCACTAAAAATAGGTAGTGTGGTTTTGGCCCCCGTCTCGGCAAAGCCCAAAGTACGGTTGTCATCAAAGCCGGCCCAAGTTCCTACTACTGCGTGGTTAGAGTAACCCACAAAAATAGCGTCCACATAATTGTTAGTCGTTCCGGTTTTGGCCGCTAAGTTTTTAGATACCTTATTAACTCTCCTACCAGTTCCATGTAAAGTCACCCCGTTAAGAAGGTTCGTCATAATGTAGGCAAGTCTTCGATCATAAACCTGAATAGGACCTAAGTCTTTTGTGAATGGATTTTCAAACACCGGATCTGTTATTAGTTCGCCTTCTTCTGGCATCGGTGGTGTTTGTACCACTTCTGGAGCAGGAGTGGTCTCTTCTTTTGGTAAAACCCAATCAGGATCTGCTGCAGGAACAGGAATGGCTTCCCCATTTCGATCAGTGATTGAAGTGATATGCTTTAAGCGAATGGCCTTACCACCATTAGCAAAAATGGCATAGCCTTTAGTAAGTTCAGCTAGACTTATCCCAAATGAACCAAGAGATAAAGACATATCCTTAGGGATCTCGGCATTAATATGAAGTCTTCGGATAAAGTCATGGATCTTTTGAACACCAAGATCCTGCACCAGTCGAACCGTTGGAATGTTTCGAGAAACTTCCAGAGCACTTCTTAGAGTCATTGGCCCTTTAAATGCACCATCATAGTTTCTTGGTTTCCAGGAAAGTGAATCATCCACTCCCCCTAAGGCTTGAGGAGTATCCATCAAGATCGTTGAAGGAGTCATGCCATTTTCAAGAGCCGCTGCATAGATAAATGGTTTGAATGCAGAGCCGACCTGTCGAGAAGATTGAATTGCACGGTTAAACTGTGACTTATCAAAATTCACTCCACCAACAAGAGAAATAATTTCTCCGTTATATGGATTTAAAGCTATCATGGCCCCTTCTGCTTCTGGTTCTTGATCAAGACTTAACTCATGAAATCTCTCTCGTAACACCAAAGAAAGGTTAGAATCTTTTTCATAGCGTTTGATAAAAGAATCATCTACCAGTTGTTGATACGGAACTGACTTGCGCTCTACCTTTACTAGAACCTGGTCCCCTACTTTAAGTAAACGGGAAGGTTGATTCGGCTTAGGATGGTATTGAGGTGATTCACTAATGTTTCTTGGATGGGCCCATTCAAAACCTTTATGAGGGATAACTCCCCTTACTCCTCCAATGGAAACAATAATGACTTTTTTAGCATCATCAGTCTTAATCACAATAGCCGGATGAGTTGATCCTACCTCGATAAAATCATTAACAGGATCTTCAGCAGTATTTCCAATATCAACTAAACGACGAGCCTTTTCTGGAACCTCTTCCAATGCTCGTTGGAAATGAGCAAGTTTTTCAAGGCTATCTTCATCTGTTTCTTGATACTCATAAATATTTTTCCCTTCAGTAGAGAAAGTAAAAAACTGTGAATTATCTTTTAGAAGTTTATGTCTGTAGGCAATTATTTGCTCAGTCATTTCCTCTTCAGTAGCAAAGTGTTTAAGAGGACCTTTAAAACCCTGTCTCTTATCCAGCTCTTTGATGTTTTCTCTGACTGATTTTTCTGCTTTTTGCTGTAACTCCCAATCAAGTGTTGTTACAACTTCATATCCCTCTGTGAGAAATTCATCCTTACCAACAACTTTAACAACTTCTTGTCTTACCCAATCAGTAAAGTGACCACCCTTAATCGGATTCGGCTTTCTGATTCGCATCTTAATATCTTCAGCTAAAGCCGCTTCATATTCTTCCTGAGAAATCTTATTAGTTTCATAGAGACGTTTTAAAACATAGCTTTGTCTCATCTTAGCGTATCTTGGATTAACGTAAGGAGAATAACGTCCAGGGGCCACCAGAAGACCGGCCACTAAGGCACTTTCGGCAATAGTCGCTTCCTCTAGGTCCTTATCAAAGTAACCGCGAAAAGCTGCCTTAACTCCGTAGTAACCTCCACCAAGGTAAACTTGGTTTAAATAGAGATACAGAATTTCTTCTTTATTTAATTTCTGTTCAATTTTACGAGCAAGTAATAGGTCTTTAATTTTTCTGGTAATGGTTCTTTCTCGAGTTAGTAAGAAAGATTTAGCAACCTGCTGAGTAATGGTTGAACCACCTTGGACTAATTTCCCCTCTCGAAGGTTAACGATAAAAGCTCGAAGGATTCCGTAATAGTCCACCCCTTTATGATTAAAGAAGTTATCATCCTCTGCTGCAAGGAAAGCACTTACCACCTTAGGTGGAATATCTTGAAATTCCACTACATCTCTGTTTTCAAGACCTAGCTCTAAAAGAACTTCTCCATCCTTAGATAAGATTCGAGATGACTTAGGTGGGTTGTAATCTTTAAGAGAATTAATTTGTGGTAAATCCAGAGAAACAATAAAGAAGATTCCTATGAGAGAAAATACTCCCAGAAGTCCCAATATTAATAAAACAATTAAGGTTTTTAGTAGACGCTTCAAAACTCACACCTTTTTAGGCTTATTCCTGATAATCAATTTCTTTCAGATTATCGCTTAAGATTTTTATTTTTTTCTCCGCTGATAGCAGAGTTTGACGGCACTCTTTGTAGAGTTCAATGCCTTTTTCAAATTTTTTTAAACTTTCATCTAATGAGATATCACCTGATTCAAGTTGTTTAACAATTTGCTCAAGTTCTTTCAGAGAGGATTCAAAGTCCTTTTCGACACTTGCTTTCGGGGCCATTTTGCATCCTTTAATATCAAAAATTTTAGTTATTTTCCCATGGCCTCTTACATAGGACAAGTTTTCTAATACTTGAATCAGTAGGCGGAAATTGCCCATGCTATGTTTCTGGCACCTAGGTTGCTAAAATTGCCTAGGGGGAGTCAACTTTTCCCCAACCTTAGGATGAGGTTACATGAAGAATATTTGGGTACCCCTTAGTGGTCAAATTGCTCAACAAAGAAAAGTAGAAACCATTGCTAATAACGTTGCTAACGCCAACACCATTGGTTTCAAGAAAGATCAATTGGTCTTTAAAGAACATCTTACTGCTCTAACTAAAGGAGTTGAAGATATTCATATTCCTCGCAATGAGTTTTCTCCCAACGACTTTTACCATACTCAAGGTGCTGAAAATGCAATGGTAGCAGTGGACGGTAGCTTCACTGTTTTTGAGCAAGGACAACTCATGCCAACCAATAATCCTCTGGATTTAGGTCTGCAAGGAGATGGTTTTTTTGAAGTTCTTACTCCAACTGGAATTCGTTTTACTCGTCGAGGAAATTTTAACCTCAATAAAGATGGCGAAATTGTAACTGACCAAGGTTTTAAGTTACTCAGTAGTCGAAACCCTAATGCGGCTCCAGAAGAAAGAGTCATTAGAGTACCCAACAATTTATCTCTAACGATTGCCCAGAATGGAGAGATTTTTAGTCGCGAAGGTGTCATCGATCAGCTCTCAGTAGTTGAGTTCAAAGATAAGCATGCTCTTCGAAAAGAAGGAAGT
>Ga0172382_10008594_pt1 | contig 14159 bp, 6 predicted proteins | sample Leawel138RmetaG_FD_122245 | JGI IMG/M metagenome (GOLD analysis project Ga0172382, IMG submission 122245) | Leachate microbial communities from a municipal landfill in Southern Ontario, Canada - Leachate well 138R metaG | ecosystem: Engineered > Solid waste > Landfill > Unclassified | place...
CAGACTCAAGGACGTTCATGAGCTTTTCATGGATACTGGTCTCGGGAGGGACGGATATTCCATCATAGGTCAGGGTAAAATCGATGCTATTTTGAGTGCCAAATCGGAAGAGCGGCGCCATGTATTTGATGAAGCGGCAGGTATATCAAAATTCCGTTACCGTAAAATTGAGGCCGAACGCAAGCTGGAAACCACAAACGAAAATCTTTTACGCGCGAACGATATTATAGCCGAGCTGGAATCTCAGCTTGAACCCTTGAAGGAACAGGCGGAGAAGGCAAAAGAATATCTCGAACTTCGTGATATATTAAAGAAAAGTGAAATCAACCTCTGGCTGACTGATATGGACCGAAGCAAGGAGCTTTTGACTCATGCCAGAAAAGACCATAAAATCGTTACGGATAATATTGCCGCAACCGAACAGAATATTAAATCAACCGAAGAAAAAATCGCCCGTCTTAAAGAGCAGAGCCGTGCAAACGACTCGGCCATTGACGCTCTGCGGGCAGAAATATATAAAAAACGCGAGGAAATCACAAAATCCGAAAGCGAAGCTGAAATTATCCGGGCAGGGGTGGAACATTCCTCCGGCGATATACTTCGCATTTCGGGGGAAATTGACGCGCTCAAAAATCAGATTTCCTCTCTCAACTCATCACTTGAAGAAAAAACCGCTCAAAAATCTGAACTTTCTCTTAAATTTGACGAGGCAAAACAAAAGGTGTCAGATTGCAGGGCAATGCTTGATGAGGTGTCTGCCGCAATAAAAGCGGCACGCGACGGAGTATCCTCTGCCGATGCAAGTTCAGGTTCAATAAGCGAAAAGCTTTTTGCCCTTAATGCAAAAATAGCGGCAAATAAACAGATTATTTTATCTGAAAGTGCGAGAATTTCAGGCCTTGAGGCAGAGCTTTCGGAGGCAGAGAAAAAATATAACGAAAAGCAGTCTGTCGCAGCTCAGCTTCGGGAAAAGACAGACCGACTTTCCGAGCGCTGCGCATCGCTTGAAAAAACTCTTGATTCCGCAAAAGCCGCGGCGGATAAAGCTTTGTCCGATTACCAAGGTTTTAAGGACAACCTGTCAAAAGAGCAGACTCAGCTTGAAAGCCTTGAAAACAGGCGAAAAATGTTGCTTGACCTTGAAAATAATTTTGACGGATTTGCAGGCAGTATCAAAACGGTTATGAAAGCCCACGAATCGGGCGAGCTGAAAAGCTGCAGAATTTTCGGTCCCGTTTCCGCGCTTATAAACACCGACAGCAAATATGTCCATGCAATCGAGGCGGCGCTGGGCGGCGCAAATAATCATATTGTAACTGCTGACGAGGAGGACGCAAAAACCGCCATTTCCTATCTAAGAAAAGCATCCGCAGGCAGAGCGACTTTTCTGCCAATGACCGCAATGAAACCAAGACCCTTTGATGTTAAGGGCGTTTCAAATCTTAAAGGTTATGTCGGCATGGCGTCCGAGCTTTGCCGCTTTGATGACACCTTTTCTCCCGTAATGGAATATCTTTTAGGTAGAGTTGTTGTTGCGGAAAATATTGATGCGGCAGTTGATATTGCAAAAAAGAACTCATATTCCTTTAAAATTGTAACTCTAAAGGGCGACACCGTAAATGCGGGCGGCAGCATTTCGGGCGGTAGTGTGACAAAATCGGGAAGCCTTTCCCGCCGTGATGAAATTGAAAATATTTCAAAAAAGATATTAAAGTCAGAAAGTGAAATTAGAGATAAAAAACCTCAGCTTGAAAAGCTTTATATGGACGTTGAAAAAGCCCGCAGTTCGGCTGAGAGCGCTTCCCGTCTGCTTTGGGATACCCGCCGCGAAATGGCGGAACTTTCAGCGGCAGTCAGTCATTCTGACGAGGCACTAAAAGAAGCTGAGAAAACAGTAAGTGACTTAAAATCAGAGCTGAATCAGGCCAGAAAAATCAAGGCAGATGCAGAAGTATTTGAAAAAACCTCTGCCGAGGAATCAAAGATACTGTCCGAACAGCTTAAACAGACTTCTTCCGATAAAACAGGAGCTGAAAACACCATAGCATCGCTTCAGGAGGAATATTCACGCTTAAATGAGGCGCTCAATCAGCTTACCGCTCAGTCTGTTTCTGCAGAAAAAGACCTTGAAATGTGCACTGCTTCAATAGAAAATATAACCGCGGAAATAGTGTCTGCAAATGCTCTTATCACAGAAAAATCCGCCTCTGTTGACGGACTTGGCAATAACAGCGCTCTCCAGCTTCAAAAGGCAGAAAGCTTAAAGGCATCTGCCGAGAAACTGCGCCTTGAAATTGCCGCAGACGAGGAAAAGCTTGAGGGATTAAGCAGAAAAAAAATCGAACATAATAATGCTATTGACGAGGCGGAGGCTCAATTAAAATCTTATAATGAAACCGCCTTTCGTCTGCAGGGAGAAGAAAGCAGGCTTATGTCCCGCGTTACAAAGCTTGAATCGGAGGAGGAAAACATCATCACCCGACTTTGGGAGGGCTATGAGCTTACATATTCAACTGCTCTTCCCTACCGTGATGAAGCCGCCGATTATAATGCACTTCAGAAAGAGGTTGCTACTTTGAAAAATAAAATGCGCGCAATGGGTAATATTAATATCGGCGCTATTGAGGATTATAAATCTACAAAAGAGCGTTTTGACTTTTTAACCACCCAGCGTGAGGATATATTAAAAGCAAAAATCCAGCTTGAAGAGCTTATTGACGAAATGGTCAAGGTGATGACGGAAATGTTCAGGCAAAACTTTGAAAAACTGAACAGCGTCTTTTCAGACACCTTCCGTGAGCTTTTCGGTGGCGGCAAAGCGTCGCTTAGCCTGTCCACCCCTGATGATATTCTGGAAAGCGGCGTGGAAATAAATGTTCAGCCGCCCGGCAAAAATCTTCAGAGCATAACGCTTTTATCGGGCGGAGAAAAAGCTTTTACCGCGATTGCACTGATATTCTCAATCCTGAAAATCTCTCCCACCCATTTTTGTATATTTGACGAGATTGAGGCGGCGCTGGACGATATTAATGTATTCCGTTTCGCGGAATTTTTGCGCAAACTATCGTCAAAAACGCAGTTTATCGTTATTACCCACCGAAAAGGCACCATGGAAATTGCCGACACGCTCTACGGCGTGACAATGCAGGAAAAGGGTATTACCCAACTGCTTGCGCTTGAGCTTGACAAAATCTAAAACGAGGTATTATATATGGCTTTTTTTGATAAATTAAAACAAAGTCTTTCCAAGACAAAAAATTCTTTTACCGAAAAGATTGACACCGTGCTGAGCAGTTTCCATAAGGTTGACGAAGACCTGATGGAAGAGCTTGAGGAGGTTCTGATTACTGCTGATGTAGGTGCAATAACCTCAATGGAAATCATTGACCGATTGCGTGAAAAGGTAAAAAGTGACCGAATTTCCGACGTTTCAATGGTAAAAGGGGTGCTCTCTGACATCATTTATGATATGATGTGTAAGGAGGAGCCTGAGGAATACAGTGGAAAAGAAATTATCCTTGTTATAGGCGTCAATGGTGCGGGGAAAACCACCTCCGCTGCAAAACTTGCATACAGATACAAGCAGGATGGGAAATCCGTTCTTCTTGCCGCCGCTGACACCTTCCGCGCCGCGGCGATTGACCAGCTCCAGGTTTGGGCGGACAGATGCGGTGTTGACCTTATAAAACAGGGCGAAGGCTCAGACCCCGCCGCAGTTGTATATGATGCCTTATCCGCCGCAAAAAGCCGCGGTACAGATGTGCTTATTGTTGACACTGCGGGCAGACTTCACAACAAAAAAAATCTTATGGAGGAGCTTCGCAAAATTTTAAAAATTGCGACTGAAAGATTCCCCGAGGCTAAAAAAGAGGTCCTTTTAGTGCTTGACGCAGGTGCGGGACAAAATGCACTTTCTCAGGCAAAGCTTTTCGGCGAGCTTGACGAAATTACGGGGATTATCCTCACAAAGCTTGACGGGACAGCCAAGGGCGGCGTAATAATCGGTATAAGTTCGGAACAGAATATCCCCGTAAAGTATATTGGTTTAGGCGAATCCATAGATTCTCTTGAAAAATTCAGACCGGACGAATTTGCAAGAGCACTATTCGAATAGGCGGTGATTGATTTGAAAAACAGTAAAAAGGATTATATCGGTTCCGTTAAAATAAGCCATAAATGGCTGTGGTTTTCTCTGCTTGCCCTTTTCCTTTTGGGGTGGGCAGCCTTTGCCTGCATAAACATGTACGCCAACGCCTTAAATATTATTGAAATAGGCCGTGAATATCTTTCAATATATATCAAGGATATAAAACTCGGCATCCTATGCTACACTCTTGCGTTTATCATAAGTATGATAGCTTTTTCCACAACAAGCATAATATTAAAACGAAACCTTTTAAAATGGGAGGAAACGGCAGTTTATTTAAAAACCAAACTCGGATTTTTTATTATGAATGCGGTTTTCTCTTTCATAACTACATACTCACTTCCATATAACATTGCCCGTTCCGCAATGCTGGCGGCAAACCCCACATGGTTTGTTCACGCCGACCCTCTTTACGGAAAAAATATCGGATATTATGTATTTCAAAGACCGTTTTTCACCGACATTTCAAACTGGCTGCTTTTGCTTACCGCGGCTGTGCTTATTTACACAATAGTAATATATTTCATTTACTATGCAAGAAACGGTGCAGGCGGAATAAAGGTCTTTGCAGGCCAGCCCCGTATAATAAACCATGTTGCAATAATTTTACTTTGCGGATATGCAGTCAGCGCATTTTCAGGCAGTTTTACCGCTGAATACTTGATGCTGGGAAATACTCTCCGCGAATCGAGCGGCGGTTTTACAGACGTAATGATATGGTCAAATTATTATAGATTTCTGCCATTTTTAATAACCGCCATACTGATTATATCTGTCTTTTTCATGGCGAAAAAAAGCTCAAAAAGCTTGATTTTCTCCATGCTGATTTATCCTGTTTCATGGATACTTGTCGGCATTTTCGCTATCGGAGTTCAGACATTTTATGTTATGCCCAACAAGGCGACAATCGAACGACCTTACACAAAATACCGGATTGAAAGCACAAACCGTGCCTACGGGCTTGACGGGGTGAGAGAAATCACATATCCCCTGAACGGCAAAATCACCGCTGAAACCGTTGCGGAAAACGCTTCGCTGATAGAAAGTCTTGTTATTACGGACAACCAGGCGGCACTTAATGTAATAAATGCAAAAGCTGATTCAAAACAGTTTTTTACCTTTAAAAATGCAGATATTATACCCGACAAATCGGGCGGCAGAATTACCGCAAAAATTTCTGCGGCAAGGGAAATCTTCCTGCCCGAAGATAACAAGACCCTGAACGAATATATCAACAGCAAAATGCATTATACACACGGCTATGGAACAGAATCCGTTTCCGCCCAGAATGTGCCTCTTGCAAAATCGGAAAGCCTCGCTCAGCCCAGAATTTACTTCGGCGAAACAGAAAAGGACTTTAAAAAAGACTATATTATAACAGGCACTTCAATCGGAGAATATGATATTGAAAATGACGGCAGCACAACGTTTTCATACGACGGTCCCGCCGGCATTAAGCTGAACTTTTTTAACCGCCTTATCTATGCTTTCAGGTATAAGGATTCATCAATACTTTTCTCGGGCAATATAACGGAAAATTCGAAAATTCTATTTAACCGCAACGTTATTGAACGAGCACGAATCGCACTTCCGTTTCTTACCTACGATGATGACCCTTACCTTGTAGAATCCGCCGACGGCAGACTTGTTTGGATAGTGGACGGTTATACCTCCACAAACAGCTTCCCCTATGCAGTTAAGCTTTTCGATTTAGACGAAGACTTCGGTACAAACTATATCCGCAATTCCGTAAAAATAACCGTTGATGCTTATACAGGCGCGGTTAATGCTTATATAATTGACTGGGATGACCCTATCATCAGAACGCTCAGCAAGGTGTACAGCGATGTGTTTTTATCAAGCTCACTCCCCGAGGAGATTGTTTCACATCTGAAATATCCCAGAAAGCTGTTTGAGATGCAGTCAAACATATATAAAACCTACCATGACACAAACCCGCATACCTTCTACACCAACGATAATTCCTGGGAATATGCCATGAGCAAATCGGGCGAAAAATCATCCGTAACAAGTCTTAGCCCCTACTATCAGATTATAAATACCATTGACGGAGTTCGAGATCTTTCGCTTATTTCGGCTTTCACTCCCGCGGGCAAGTCGGAAAATCTTGCGGCACTTCTCACAGTTTCTTCCGACATAAATAACTACGGTAAGCTTACTCTGTATACCTTCCCGAAAAACACAAACGTTTTCGGCACCATGCTGACCGAAAACAAAATAGAGTCGGACAAGCTTATCGCAGAGGAGCTGGACAAACTGAGCACGGAAGGAACAATAGTATTCGGTGCGCTGAAAGCCATTCCGATTATGGACACCATTTGCTATATCAAACCCGTTTATGTAAATTCCGGCTCGCTTCAGCTAAAAAGAGTTATTGTAATCTGCGGCGAAAGCGTGTCTATTGACACAAACCTCATTTCAGCATTCCGCCGCCTTGCTTCCATGAATCCTAAATCGGACTATTTATTCGAGCCTGTTTCGGAACAACTGCCCGATGATAATAAATATTCTACTACAGAATATAATTCGCTCGTCATTGCGGCGCTTGATAAATACAGTGAGGCAAAGCAGTTCTCTGCCGAGGGCGACTGGGTAAATTACGGCAAAGCTATGGAAGAATTTGAGGATTTGCTTGACAAAATCCGTTACGATATAAATTATCTCGCTGAAGAACCCCCGCAAGAAACCGAAGAATAAAATACGGAGCAGAAATCGTCAGGACTTCTGCTCCTGCATCTTATTTTTTCATCTACAGTCAAACAAATTATGTATTACTTCGGAGGTATTTATAATGGCTATTGAAAAAGTCCGTTCATTTTTTAAAAATTTTGGTATAGAAGAAAAGATTCTTGAATATGACCAGTCAAGCGCAACTGTTGAGCTTGCGGCAGAGCTTGTGGGATGTGAGCCTAAACAAATCGCAAAATCCATATCCTTTCTTACTGATGATGGCCCTATTCTTATAGTAACTGCGGGCGATGCAAAAATTGCAAACCCTAAATATAAAGAAAAATTCCACACTAAAGCAAAAATGGTACCCGGCGAACAGGTTGAGGAGCTTATCGGCCACGGAGTAGGCGGAGTTTGCCCCTTTGCGATAAATGATGGGGTAAAAGTATTTCTTGACGTATCCCTCAAACGCTTTGACACTGTATTCCCCGCCGCAGGAAGCGAAAATAGTGTGATAGAACTAACAATCTCCGAGCTGGAAAAATATTCGGGAGCGTCAGAGTGGGTTGACGTCTGCAAGGATTGGGAGTAAAACTATTGACAAAATATTATTAAAGTGATAAAATAATATTAACGGCTATGAAGGAAAGAGTAACAGGATTTGCCGCATCAAGAGAGAGAAACATTTTGCTGAGAGTTTCTTATGTTTTGGCTGCCTTGTGAAAACCGCTCCGGAGCTGCGCTGCCCAAATAACAGTAAGTGGCGCCGTAACCTTTTCGTTAAAAGGAAAATAGAGTTAAAAATCAAGGTGGAACCGTGCATCAGCTAATGCACCCTTGACAGTTTTGGAATTTGCCATAATTGTCAAGGGTTTTTATTTTAAATACAAATTTCAGATTGGAGATATGTTATGAAAGTAATTTTAAACAACGGAACTGTTGAAGAATGTGCTCCCGAAGAGGAACTGCACGTCATTCGCCACACAGCGGCACATGTAATGGCTCAGGCGATTAAACGCCTTTTCCCACATGCCGATTTTGCATACGGCCCGGCAACAGAAAAAGGTTTTTACTATGATGTTGACCTTGGTGATACCAAGCTGACAGATGAGGACCTTTTAAACATTGAAAATGAAATGAAAAAAATCGTTAAAGAAAATCTTCCTATAAAGCCTTACATTCTTCCCAGAGAAGAAGCAATAAAACACATGGAAGAGCTTGGCGAAAAATACAAGGTTGAGCATATCGGCGACCTTGACGAAGATGCTGTAATCAGCTTCTATAAGCAGGGCGACTATGTTGACATGTGCGTCGGCCCTCACCTCCCCTACACAAAAGCTTTAAAGGCCTTTAAAATTATGGGACAGTCGGGCGCATACTGGAAAAATGATAAAAATAACACAATGCTTACCCGCGTTAACGGTATCGCTTTCCGCACACAGAAAGAGCTTGACGATTACCTTGTTCTTCTCGAAGAGGCTGAAAAACGCGACCACCGCAAAATCGGCAAAGAAATGGGACTTTTCATGATGAGCGAAGAAGCTCCCGGATTCCCCTTCTTCCTTCCGAAAGGTATGGCGCTTAAAAACGCCCTTATCGAGTATTGGAGAGAAATTCACACAAGAGAAAACTATGTAGAAATTTCAACTCCGCTTATAATGAACCGTCACCTTTGGGAAACAAGCGGCCACTGGGATCACTATAAAGACAATATGTATTCCACGATTATAGATGATGATACCTACTGCGTGAAACCCATGAACTGCCCGGGTGGCGTTATGGTTTATGCGGCAAAGCCTCATAGCTACCGCGAGCTTCCCATCCGCGCAGGTGAGCTTGGTATAGTTCACCGTCACGAGCTTAAAGGCGCCCTTCATGGACTTTTCCGTGTTCGTTGTTTCACTCAGGACGATGCTCACATCTTTATGCGCCGCGACCAGATTACAGACGAAATTATCAGCGTTGTTGACCTTATAAACGAGGTCTACACAAAATTCGGATTCAAATATTCGGTTGAGCTTTCAACCCGTCCCGAAGACAGCATGGGCAGTGACGAGGATTGGCAGGCAGCTACGGAAGGGCTTGAAACCGCGCTCAAACAGCTTGGTCTGCCCTATACAATAAATGAGGGCGACGGAGCCTTCTACGGCCCGAAAATTGACTTCCACCTTGAAGACTCACTCGGCAGAACATGGCAGTGCGGTACCATTCAGCTTGACTTCCAGATGCCGATAAACTTCGACCTTGAGTATGTTGACGAAAATAACGAAAGACAGCGTCCCATTATGATTCACCGCGTTTGCTTCGGTTCAATCGAGAGATTTATCGGTATCATTACAGAGCATTTCGCAGGCAAATTCCCCGTCTGGCTTGCTCCCGTTCAGACGAAAGTTCTCCTCGTTTCAGAAAAATGTGCTGAGTACGGCGGCAAGGTTTATCAGGCGCTTCGCGATGCAAAAATCCGTGCAGAGCTTGACGACAGAAACGAAAAAATCGGTTATATGATAAGAGAAGCGCAGGTTGTTGACCGCGTACCTTATATGCTTGTAATCGGCCAGCAGGAAGCTGAAAACGGAACAGTTTCCGTTCGTTACCGTGACGGCGGTCAGACCGAAACAATGACTCTTGACGAGTTTATCGCAAAAATCAAAAAAGAGACAGAAGAAAGAATTTAATCAATAAAAATGCCATTACACAACGGCGGTGTCACGTAGGGGTGAATCGGTTTTGGAATGCCCTTTTCGACTAATACTGCACAAAAAAACGGTGAAATACGTTAGTATTACACCGTTTTTATTATTTGTATTAATACGAAAAATTCTATCCCAAAACTGCAAAGCACCACAAAAATCAATATTTTTGATGCAGAGCAAGGAGAAAGTGTGCAGACATCCTTGGCGGATTTCAAACGCTTTCGACACAGCTATGCGCTAAAATAATGGTTTTTGGGCTAATAATCCCTATGTAGCACCGCCGATTTTTTATCTGTCAGTATACATTTGATAGAGTTTGGCGTATTCTCCGCCCTTTTCAACAAGCTCCCTGTGTGTACCTTCCTCAACAATTCCCTCGTCCGTTAAAACAAGAATTCTTGTGGCATTTCGGATGGTGGTGAGTCTGTGTGCGATGGTAAATGTTGTTCTGCCCTTTGAAAGCTTTTCAAGCGATTTTTGGACTATCAGCTCATTTTCATTGTCAAGCGCACTTGTCGCCTCGTCTAAAATGAGAACAGGGGGGTTTTTCAAAAACAGTCTTGCAATAGAAATCCTTTGTTTCTGACCGCCCGAAAGCTTGACGCCTCTCTCCCCCACATATGTATTATATCCGTCCTTCAGCGAGGTAATAAATCCGTGCGCACCTGCAGCCTTTGCCGCCTCCACTATCTCCGCCATGGTTGCCCCCGGCCTGCCGTATGAGATGTTATCAAGCACCGTTCCGCTGAATAAATAGACGTCCTGCTGGACAATTCCGATATTCTCACGCAGCGACTTTAAGGTAATATCCTTAATGCTTTTGCCGTCAATTAAAATATCCCCCTCTGTAAGCTCATAAAACCTCGGTATAAGGTTGCACAGCGTGGTTTTTCCGCCACCCGAAGGCCCCACAATGGCAATATTTTCGCCCTTTTTAATCTCAATATCAATATTTGTCAAAACTTCATCAAGGTTGTCCGAATATTTAAAGCTTACATTTTTAAATGAAATGTTCCCTTCTGCCTTTTCAATCGGTTTTGCATCCGGCAAATCATAAATTTCCACCGGCTGATTCATTATTTCGGCAAACCTTTCTATACCCGTTCTGCCACGTTCAAACTGCTCGGTGAATTGCACAATTGTTCTGACAGATGCAATAAGTGTTTGGATATAAAGAACGTATGCCACCAAATCGCCCGCGCTTATCAGACCGCGAATCATAAACGAGGCACCCACGACGATTACCGCAATATACATTATTCCGTCAAAAATTCTTGTACTGGAGTGGAAAAGCGCCATATATTTATACGCACTTTTCTTTTTCTCCAAAAACTTCGCATTGCTTTTTCTGAACTTTTCAATCTCAATATCTTCATTGGCAAAGCTTTTCACCACACGGATACCAAGCAGACTGTCCTCCACTTCGGCATTAAGCTCGCCAATCTGTTGGCGCTGCTCTTTAAATGCCCGCTGCATTCTTTTGCGGAACAGAATTCTGCCTAAAAGCATAAGCGGCAGAAGCAAAAATAGCAGAACTGTCAAAATCACATTTATCCTTGCAAGAATTATAAATGAACCGATTATTTTTATGCCTGCAATAAACATTTCCTCGGGGAAGTGGTGTGCAAATTCCGCTATATCAAACAAATCATTTGTAATTCGGGACATTATCTGCCCGACCTTTGCCTCGTCGTAATAGCTGAACGAAAGCTTTTGCAGATGCGAGAACATATCTCTTCGCATATCCGTTTCCATTCGCGCCCCCATTACGTGCCCTGTATTTGACATATAATAATTTGCGGCTGTATCAATAAGCCTCAGAAAAAGATAAACTCCGCCCATTCGAAGAACAGCCGACATTATAAGCTGCTGTCCGCCTGTAAGTGCGGAATTGGTTATATGCCTGATTATCATTGGAAATACAAGCTCGCACAGGGTTGTCAGCACTGCGCATATCAGGTCCAGAATTACAATTTTGATATATGGTTTATAGTATTTTAAAAAAAGGTCTCTGCCTTCTTTACTCATCAGTTTCATTTTTTATAATTTCCTCCGCCATAGCAAGTATTGTTTCTCTGTTGTTTTGATGCTTGTCCTCAAGGACAGCCCCAAGCAGTCTTTTTAATATCTCTCCTACCCTTTTCCCTGATATTCCAAGCATAATAAGGTCACTGCCGGACACCTCAAGGTCAGACAGAAAAATCGGCTCTTTTCTTGTTTCCAGCCTGCTGATAATCTCCTCCGCCTCTGTAATTTCAGGCGGATTTCGGTATTCCTCCGCCTTTGCAGAGGCATCCGCTTTTTTTATTTTTAGAAGCTGTTTCGTAAAATCAAACCCATGCTCTGAAATAAATTTCTTTATTTCAAGTTCAGTCGGACTTATATTTTCTCCGTGAAATTCTATCAGCTTGCAAACCTTTGCTTTCGTTTCATTGTCAGACTTTAACCTGCTAAGTATGTCCCTCGCAATTTTCCGGCTTATCTCCTCATGACCCATAAAGTGAGTAACGCCGTTTTCGTCGGTATAACCAGCCGTTGGCTTCCCTATATCATGCAGAAAAACCGCAAGCCTTGTTATCTCGTCATCTTCGGAATTCTCAAGCGCGGTCAAAGTATGCTCAAGCACATCGCAGTAGTGGTATTTTGTGTTCTGCTCAAACCCTGCCATGGGTAAAACCTCGGGCAAAAACACCCCCAAAACCTCTAAATATTCACTAATCACCCTATGCGCAAAACCGCCGCACAAAAGTTTTTTCAGCTCAACAAAAATTCGTTCAGCCGATATATTTTTAATCAGATTTTTATTTTCTCTTATCGACCGTGCAGTATCCTTCTCAATTTCAAACCCCGTCTGCGCCGCAAATCTTATTGCCCGCAAAATCCGAAGCCCGTCCTCGTTAAACCGCCTGTCAGCGTCGCCTACGCACCGTATAACCCCGTTTTTTATATCATTTGCTCCGCCCATCGGGTCAATTATTCCGGTTTTCGGGCTAAAGGCTACGGCGTTAATAGTAAAATCACGCCGTTTTAAATCCTCATAAAGCGATCTTGTAAAAGAAACATATTCAGGACGTCTGTTATCGAGATATTCCCCATCCACTCTATATGTGGTAATTTCGATATTTTCGCCCCCCATAACAACTGTAACGGTTCCGTGCTTTAACCCCGTTTCAACCACCGTATAATCCTTAAAGCACTCTTTGGTCTGCTCGGGCAGGGCGGACGTAGTGATGTCGTAATCGGACGGAGTTTTGCCCATAATCATATCACGCACGCTGCCGCCTACGACATAGGCCTCATAGCCATTGCCAGACAGTATGTCAATAACTTTTATAACATTTTTCGGCAGCGTCATTGTCCCTCACCCTTCTTGTCACATTCTGTCATATTTTGTCGAAAGATGTAATTCAAGTGATTTATCAGTAAAAATTTTTATTGCCGATAAATCCTCATAAAACCATTATATCACAGATATTTTATAATATCAACACATACATTTTTGGTTTTTTTCGGTTGCAAATATACAGAAAGTATGGTAAAATAAAACAAAATTAAATATTCGGAGGCGGAGATGAAAAAATTTTTAACTGTTTTAATTGGTCTGGCACTAATTTGCACCACAGCACTTGCTGCGGGAGATGCTAAGGTAATTGTGAACGGAAAAACAATTCCGGCTAACGCGGTAATGATTAATGACCGAGTGTATTTACCCGTCAGAGCACTAAGCGAAGAGCTTGGGGCAAATGTATCATGGGACGAGAGTACAAACTCAGCTATAGTTGATTTTCGCCCCGATTATCAGGTCATATCCGCAATTGAAAAGGCGAGCAAATCCGTCGTTGCAATAGTCGGCAACTACAAGCCCGAATATATGTCCCAGCAGGCACTGAACTACAACACTTCCTATGCTCATGGTGCGGGCGTTATCATTAAGAACAACGGGCTGATTCTCACAAACGCACATGTGGTCAAAAACATTGAAAATATAACCGTCTGCTTTTCAAACGGCGATACACTTCCAGCCACAATCAAGGCTATGGACGAAAAGGCCGATCTTGCTCTTATAAAAATCAACAAGCTTGGCCTGACCCCTGTCACATTCGGAAGCGAAGACAGCATTTCCGTCGGCTCAACAGTAATCGCTATCGGAACACCTCTGTCTCTTAACATGATGAATTCTGCTTCAAAAGGCATTGTCAGCGGTAAAAATGTAAATATCGGCGAATACTATTCTTTTACCCAATCGGACGTTGCAATCAACGGAGGGAATTCCGGCGGGCCTCTTATAAACTTAAACGGAGAACTTGTGGGCATTAATTCATCAAAATATTCAGGAATAGGTATTGAGGGAATGGGTTTTTCCATACCTGTAGATACAGTCTTGTACATAGTAAATCAGCTTGAGGAATTTGGCAAGGTCAACCGACCCGATTTCGGCATTACCCTCCAGGAGTCGTGGGAGGCAAGGATTGGTCTGCCGAACAGAAACGGACTGACCGTAAAATCAAGCACTAATCCTGTTATAAAAACAAATGACATTATTACGAAAATAAACGGAACTAACATCCACAGCATAACAGATTTCAATGAACAAATCAGAAAAACTTACACGGGCGGCTCTTTAAATG
>Ga0172382_10008595_pt1 | contig 14158 bp, 10 predicted proteins | sample Leawel138RmetaG_FD_122245 | JGI IMG/M metagenome (GOLD analysis project Ga0172382, IMG submission 122245) | Leachate microbial communities from a municipal landfill in Southern Ontario, Canada - Leachate well 138R metaG | ecosystem: Engineered > Solid waste > Landfill > Unclassified | place...
CCGACCCCGATCTGCTGCTGCTCGACGAGCCCACCAATCACCTGGACCTGGCCGCCATCGACTGGCTGGAGGAGTTTCTGCTCGGCTTCAAGGGCACCCTGTTGTTCGTCACCCATGACCGCACACTCCTGCAGCGGCTCGCGACCCGCATCATCGAACTCGATCGCGGCCGGCTGACGAGTTGGGATTGCGACTATCCGACCTACCTGGAGCGCAAGCAGGCGGCGCTGGAGGCGGAATCCCAGCAGAACGCCTTATTCGACAAACGACTCACACAGGAGGAGGCCTGGATACGCCAAGGCATCAAGGCACGACGCACCCGCAACGAGGGCCGCGTGCGCGCCCTCGAGGCCATGCGGGCGGAGCGCCGCCTGCGGCGCGAACGTGAGGGCACCGCACGTCTGCGGCTGCCGGAGGCGGAACGCTCCGGACAACTGGTCGCAGAGGTCGAAGGCATTTCCTACGCCTGGGCCGACAAGACCATCGTGCGCGACTTCTCGACCACGCTCATGCGCGGTGACAAGGTGGGCATCATCGGTCCGAACGGCGCCGGCAAGACCACGCTGCTGCGCCTGCTGCTCGGCGAACTCACGCCCGACAGCGGTCGCGTGCGCCTGGGCACACGCCTGGAAATTGCCTATTTCGATCAGAACCGCAGCGACATCGATCCGCACAGGAGCGTCCTGGATAACCTCGCCCATGGCCGGGAGAGGATCAGCATCAACGGCCAGGACCGCCATGTCATTTCCTATCTCCAGGATTTCCTGTTCGATCCCGAGCGTATCCGTCAGCCCGCGGGCACGCTGTCCGGCGGTGAGCGTAATCGGCTGCTGCTCGCGCGCCTGTTCACCCGTAGTTTCAACGTGCTGGTACTCGACGAACCGACCAACGACCTGGACATGGAAACCCTCGAACTGCTGGAGGAGCGCCTGCTGGAATACCAGGGTACGCTGCTGCTGGTCAGTCACGATCGCACCTTTCTCGACAACCTCGTCACCAGCACCCTGGTGTTCGAAGGCGATGGCCGCATCGGCGAATACGTCGGTGGCTATGCAGACTGGCTGCGGCAACGGGCCGCGCCTCCGGCTGCGGCGCCCGCCCCGAGTCCGGTCCCAGCGACCAAGACCCCATCAACCCCCGCAGCCAGGCCCGCGGCGGCCGGCAAGCTCAGCTACAAGGAGCAGCGTGAGCTGGAACAGTTGCCGGCCCGCATCGAGTCGCTCGAGGGGCGCGTGCAGGCGCTGCAGGCCGAGATGAGCGATCCTGCCTTCTACAAACGCGACGGTGACGCCATTGCCGTCGCGCAGACCCGCCTGGCCGAACTCGAGGTGGAACTGCAGGCCGCCTATGCGCGCTGGGAACTGCTCGAGGCGCGCTGAACTCCACTGGCCGTGCCGGCTGCGTCTGTGCGCCTGAATCCCATCAAGTTCTGCGTGGCCGCGGACGTCCCCTGCAGGCGGTCGATGGACCAGAACGAACGGCTGCCGCAGCGCGACCAGATCAACGCCCGGCTGCGGCATGCGGTCAACGCCACTAGCACACCCGGGGCGTGCAGGTCACGCGTGTCCCAGGCTCAGGCACAACACCCCGTACACGGAGTTAGCAGCCGCGAAGTCCGTGTAATAAAGGTGGTTTCTGCGCTGCAGACCACCGCCGGGAAACGGGTCCGGGTTTGGCAAGCGGGCGCAACCTGCTAGACTGATTTGCTCCACAGCAGCATGCCGCCGACATTATGACCCCGCTCAAAGACCTCCTGCGAAGCCGCATCCTCATCCTGGATGGTGCCATGGGCACCATGATCCAGAGCTACAAGCTGGAGGAGGCGGATTACCGTGGCGAACGCTTCAAAGACTGGCCCTGTGACCTGAAGGGTAACAACGACCTGCTGTCGTTGACCCAACCGAAGATCATCGGCGACATCCACCGCGCCTATCTGGAGGCCGGTGCCGACATCCTCGAGACCAACACCTTCAACTCCACGGCCATCTCCATGGCCGATTATCAGCAACAGGACCTGGTCTACGAGCTGAATCTTGAATCGGCGAAGCTGGCGCGCGCGGCGGCGGATGCCTATGCCACACCTGACAAGCCGCGCTTCGTCGCCGGCGTGCTCGGCCCGACCAACCGCACCGCCTCGCTATCACCGGACGTGAACAACCCGGGGTACCGCAACACCAGCTTCGACGAGCTGCGCGATACCTATTACGAGGCGACCAAGGGCCTGGTCGACGGCGGCGCCGACATCATCCTCATCGAGACCATCTTCGACACCCTCAACGCCAAGGCGGCGGTGTTCGCGGTGGAGAGTTATTTCGAGGACAGCGGCAGGCACCTGCCGGTGATGATCTCTGGCACCATCACTGACGCCTCCGGTCGGACGCTGTCCGGCCAGACCGCCGAGGCCTTCTACAACTCGCTGCGCCATGCACGCCCGATCTCACTCGGCTTCAACTGCGCGCTCGGCGCCCAGCAACTGCGCGAGCACATCGACGAACTGGCCGGCATCGCCGACTGTGGTGTGAATGCCCACCCCAATGCGGGGCTGCCGAACGAGTTCGGTGAATACGACGAATCGCCCGAGGCCATGGCGAAAGAGATCGCCGAGTGGGCACAGGCGGGCTTCCTGAACATCATCGGTGGCTGCTGCGGCACCACCCCGGCGCACATCAAGGCCATCGCCGAGGCGGTCGCACCGTTCCCGCCCCGCAAAATCCCGGCGCACGACCACACGTTGCGTCTGGCCGGGCTGGAGCCGTGCAACATCCGCGCGGACTCACTGTTCGTCAACGTCGGCGAGCGCACCAACGTCACCGGTTCGGCATTGTTCAAGAAGATGATCCTCAACGGTGACTACGACAAGGCACTGGTCGTTGCGAGAAGCCAGGTCGAGAACGGCGCACAGATCATCGACATCAACATGGACGAGGGCATGCTCGATGGCCGCGAGGCCATGGTGACCTTCCTGAACCTGATCGCCGGTGAACCCGACATCTCGCGGGTGCCGATCATGCTGGACTCCTCGAAGTGGGAGATCCTCGAGGCCGGCCTGAAGTGCATCCAGGGCAAGGGTATCGTCAACTCGATCTCCATGAAGGAAGGCGAGGCCGCGTTCATCGAGCACGCCAGGCTGTGCCGCAAATACGGTGCCGCAGTGATCGTCATGGCCTTCGACGAGACCGGCCAGGCCGATACCCAGGCGCGCAAGGTGGAGATCTGTGCACGCGCCTACAAGATTCTCACGGAACAGGTCGGTTTCCCGCCCGAGGACATCATCTTCGATCCGAACATCTTTGCCATCGCCACCGGCATCGAGGAGCACAACAACTACGGTGTGGATTTCATCGAAGCCACGCGCACCATCAAGCAGAACCTGCCGCACGCCAAGATCTCCGGCGGCGTATCCAACGTGTCGTTCTCGTTCCGCGGCAACGACTCGGTGCGCGAGGCCATCCACGCCGTGTTCCTGTATCACGCCATCAAGGCCGGCATGGACATGGGCATCGTCAACGCGGGCCAGCTCGCCATCTACGCGGAGATCCCTGCCGAGCTGCGCGAGCGCGTCGAAGACGTCGTACTCAACCGTCGTCCGGATGCCACCGAACGCCTGCTGGAGATCGCTGACCGGCACAAGGGCGACGGCAGCGGTGCGGAAAAGAAAGAGGATCTTGCCTGGCGTGAACTGCCGGTCATCAAACGCCTGGAACATGCGCTGGTGAAGGGTATCGATGCCTTCGTCGTGGAGGACACCGAGGAGTGCCGGCAGCAGTTCGCACGGCCGATCGAGGTGATCGAAGGCCCCTTGATGGACGGCATGAACGTGGTCGGTGACCTGTTCGGTGCCGGCAAGATGTTTCTGCCGCAGGTGGTGAAATCCGCGCGCGTGATGAAGAAGGCAGTGGCCTATCTGCTGCCCTATATCGAGGCCGGGAAGGATGCCGCCGCTAAAGCCAAGGGCAAGATCGTCATGGCCACCGTCAAGGGTGACGTACACGACATCGGCAAGAACATCGTCGGTGTGGTACTGCAATGCAACAACTTCGAGGTCATCGACCTCGGCGTGATGGTGCCGGCACAGAAGATCCTCGACGCTGCGAAGCAGGAAAATGCCGACATGATCGGCCTGTCCGGCCTGATCACGCCGTCACTGGACGAGATGGCGCACGTCGCCAAGGAGATGCAGCGCCTGGGTTTCACCATACCCCTGCTGATCGGCGGCGCCACCACCTCGCGCGTGCACACCGCCGTAAAGATCGAACCCAATTATGGCGCCGCCACCGTCTACGTGAAGGATGCCTCACGGGCCGTGGGCGTGGCGCAGAATCTGGTCAGCGAAGGCATGTCCAGCGACTACATCGGGAAGATCAAGGCAGAATACGAGAGCGTGCGCGCCATGCACAAAGGCAAGGCACGCAAGACCGACTGGCTGACACTGGCCGACGCACGCGCGAACAAGGTGGCGCTCGACTGGAGCAGCTACACGCCACCCGAGCCGAAATTCCTCGGGCTGAAGGTCTTCGACAACTATTCGTTGAACGACATCGCCAAATACATCGACTGGACACCCTTCTTCAAGACCTGGGAGCTGGCCGGCAGCTATCCGAAGATTCTCAAGGATCCGGCGGTCGGCGAGCACGCACGGCAGCTGTTCGACGACGCCCAGGCCATGCTCAAGCAGATCATCGACGAGGACTGGCTGCAGGCGCGCGGTGTCATCGGACTGTTCCCCGCCAACCGGGTGGGCGATGACGATATCGAAATCTATACCGATGCCTCGCGCGCCACGGTGCTCACAACACTGCACCACCTGCGCCAGCAGAACCGCAAGCCGCCGGGGCGTCCGAACCAGTGTCTGGCGGACTTCGTCGCGCCCAGATCAGCGGGACTCGACGACTACCTCGGTGCCTTTGCCGTCACGGCAGGACTCGGCATCGATGCGCACATCCAGCGCTTCCAGGCCGATAACGATGACTACAATGCGATCCTGCTCAAGGCGCTGGCCGATCGGCTCGCCGAGGCGTTCGCGGAACTCATCCACGCGCGCGTACGGAAGGAATTCTGGGGTTACACGGATGACGAAGGGCTCGCCAACGACGACCTCATTGCCGAGGCCTACCGCGGCATCCGCCCCGCGCCCGGCTATCCCGCCTGCCCCGACCACACCGAAAAGGCGCTGCTGTGGGCACTGATCGATCCGCTGAACAATGCCGGCATCCAGCTCACCGAGTCCTTCGCGATGTGGCCCGCCGCCGCCGTCAGCGGCTGGTATTTCAGCCGCCCCGAGGCGCGCTACTTCGGCGTGGGCAAGATCAACCGCGATCAGGTCGAGGACTATGCACGCCGCAAGGGGATGTCGGTGGAGAGCGCCGAGCGCTGGCTGGCGCCGGCACTGGGCTACGAGCCGGAGGACGAGGCCCGGGCGGCCGCCACCGGCTGACCGCACACCCGGGCCCGCGACGGCATTTTCCGGCGCGTGCTAGCCCTGAACCTGCCAGCTGCCGTCCGGCTGGCGGCAGGCGGTGCCGTAGACCTTCTCCGGCCGGCCACCCACCTGCGCATCGATGGTGTACTCCCGACAGGGTCCGCTCGAGGTCTCGTAGGTCCGGGTCGGCACCACGGTGTACTGATTGCCGGTATCGGGATTGCGCCATTGCGCCGGAACGCCGGTGCGCACCGTCTCCAGCGTCTGGGCGGTCTTCATACGATCCACCTCGTCCATGGAATTGCCGATTGCCCCGCCGATGGCCGCACCGGCCAGGGTGCCGGCGATGATCGCCGCCGTGCGGCCGTGCCCGCCGCCGACATTGGAGCCGAGCACCCCACCCAATATCCCACCGATGACCATGCCGGCCTGTTCCTGCTGACCCTGATTCGTCGCACAGCCCGCCGCCGCGATGGCCGCTGCGAGCGTTGCCATCGCCAGTGTCCCTTTCAGTGTTTTCCTCGTCATCGCCTTACTCCTGTGTAGCCGTGAAACCCCGCGGGCCCTGGGATTGAGTATAGGAAAGCGGGGCGTGACCATGTACGCCCGGCACTACCCGGTCACGGCGCGCGCCGCAGGGCCCGCAGTTCGTCCAGCAGGCCGGTGTCATCCCATTCGCGACTGCCCACCGCGCGGTGGGTGATACGGCCCGCAGGATCGATGATGTAAGTGGTCGGCAGGCCGGTCACCGGGTATGCCTCGATCACCTTGGCCTGGGCATCGAACAGCAGGGGAAAATCCACCGGATAGTCGGCCAGAAAGAGGAACACCGTGTCCGCGTCTTCACCGACGTTGACACCCAGGAAGACGATCCCCTCGTCCTTGACCTGTTCCCAGCCACGCTGCATGGACGGCATCTCGGCGCGGCACGGCGGGCACCAGGTGGCCCAGAAATTCAACACCACCACCTGGCCCCGGTAGTCCGACAGCTTGTGCAGCTGGCCATCGAGATCTGGCAGTTCGAAATCCGGTGCGAGCCGGGGTGTCTGCGCCGGATGCAGGGCCTGGGCCGCCGCGGGCTCGGCGGCGGCCGGTGCAGACGCGAGCGCCAGCAGCGCACAACAGAATGCATACAACAGCCTGCCCGGCAAACCCTCTGCAGACGTCATGGTCATGGTGTCGCCTCCGCTGTGGCATCCTCGTCGGGTGCGCAACGCATCCCTGCCAGGGTCGCGGTATGCCGTTCGCCGCCCTGGTTCCAATGAATGACGAGATCAAAACTGTCACCCGGCGCAAGGTCGAAGACCGACATGCCCCAGTTGTAATCACCGGCATGGTAGGTCTGATGGGTCGGATACAGGGCCCACTCGAATGCGATGCGTGCCGACTGCGGCACCCCACGCTCTGCCCAGACCTCCGCCCAGTCCTCGCGGGTCTTCATCCCACGCGCCTGCCCGCCAGCCTGTGCGACCCAGTCCCGCAGGTCGTACTCGATCACGGCGGGTGCCGCGGGTGGTGACAGGTTCTTGAAGACGGTCTGGAAAACACAAGCTTGCGCAATCAGCTCGACGTCCGCGCGGGAAAAACCGCGCGCCAGAAAGAACGCACGGGACTGGTCCGGCAGACGTTGCACCAAGCGCAGCGACATCCCCGGCGCGCGCCATTCCCAGAACGGCAGTTGCGCATCCGCATCGGTACCGGTGATGAGTTCGGCGCAGGCGTTGGCCGACACGAGTAAAGCGGCGGCCGGCACAATCGCCAGGCCGCCGCTCATGACATGCTGTCGTCGTGGAGTGGGCATGGCCGCCATCATAGTACAGCCCTGCAGCGAAGGCACCTGGCGGCATTGACAGCGCCGCGGCGTACTCCGACAGTAGCACGAACAGCCGGCTGCGCCGGTCACGAGACCATCCGGAGTAAACCCATCCGATGCTGCTCCTACACGCATGCGCACGCGGCGGGCCGACCCACGAGCGCCGTGGTATTTCGATCTGGGTGGATGCCGTCGATACCGCTCAGGCGCAGCGTCAGGCCACGCAGGCGCTGACGACCGCGGGCTGGGAGCTGGTGGACATCGACAGTATCATGACAACAACCGCCGATGATTATTTTCGCACCTGCCCCAGCCAGCAGGCCTTCGAACGCGCCCGGGTCCACGGCATCGCCTGGCGGTTCGACGACGAATAGCTTCATGCGCTGCCAACGGCCGTCGACCTGATTCCCACACACCGACTACCGCATCATGCACGCCGCCAGGAGGTATCTCGACTAACGGTCAAGGTACCGAAAATATCGGAGAAATCATGCTTGAACAAAAATTCTGGGAATCTGCCGTTTAAGACCGGCGTGACCCAGACGATACGCCCACTGCACCTATCCCATCCGAGATAAAGAGGCATGGGCAATACTTGTTAAAATGGCGGGCAGCGCGTTAGAGTAAGGCCATAGCGCCGGCGTCCACTGACGCCATAAAGGCCCGGAGAGAGATCATGCTGCTTATCTACGTGTCGATGAAACACACCCATGAGCCGCTGAAGCGGACGCCGGTGACGCTCATCCTGGATACGGACCCGGATAACCCCATCGAAGGTGTCACGGACCGGCTGGGTATCGCGGAGTTCGACCTCCCACCGAGTATCGGCAAGGTCGTGATCGCAGGTGTCACGCGTTATCACGGCCGCCTGGATGGTAACGTCGAGATCGGTATCTGGTCGTTGACCGATGGCGACGTGGTGGATGAACACGGCGCCCCGGGCGTCGCCGGCGGCAGCACCGCCTACCCCAACATGAAGACCCGCACGCTCAAGGTCAACGGCCACGAGGTCACCACCGACAGCGAGGGTTATCTGGTGGATCTGGCCGACTGGTCGGAGGATTTCGTCCGCGCCCAGGCCGCGTACGAAGGGCTGGAGCTGAACAGTCAGCACTGGGAAGTCATCCGCTTCCTGCGCAGCCAGTATGAGAAGCGCATGGTTCAGGCCAACGTGCGCGACGTCATCAAGCACTTCCGTAAGATCTGGGGACCGGAACAGGGCAGCAACCACTACCTGCACGACCTGTTCCCGCGCGGCGGGCCGCAGAAGCAGGGCAACCGCCTGGCGGGCCTGCTACGCGTCAAGGGCGAGCACTGAGGGAAGGGGCAACCGGTACCACCGGGCCTCGGGCCGCGCCCCGCCACACCCCATCACGGGAACCGGCCGGGACCGCCTCACGCCACCTTGAGCAGCGCCGCCAGCTGATCCCGGTTGCGCATGACGTCCGCCAAGGTGTATCCATCCAGCACGGCATAAAATGCCTGCAATGCGCGCTGCAGTATCCCCCGCAGCGCGCAGGCCGGCTCGATACGACACCGTGAGGAATCGGCTGCGAAGCACTCCACCAGTGAGGTGCTGGATTCCGTGCCCCGCACCAGCTGGCCGAGATTGATCTGCTCGGGCTGCATCCCAAGGCGTACACCGCCACTCTTGCCCCGCACGGTTTCGACGTATCCCTGCTGGCCGAGATAATGGACCACCTTCATGAGATGGTTCTTGGAAATCCCATGGGCCACGGCGATATCCGCGCTGGTGACCAGCTCGTCCTCGGGATGCAGCGCGAGATAGATCAGCACGCGCATACTGTAGTCGGTAAATGTCGTCAATCGCATGAGAACAACTCACTTAAAAACACTTTCACCGCGGTGACATGCGGGAGATACCGAGATCCACAACCTCCCGCACACGCCCGTCGCCCCCCAGCGTACGCGTGCTGGGGGGGTAGCGGTTTGAAAGGTGTGGTCGTGTCCGCATTTACCTCGGTGTTGCTGTGGCAAATGCGGTGCCCCGAGGCCTCCGGTGATTTACAGGCCGGGCGCCATCAGCAGCCCCTTGATGACCGTCGAGCGACTCACAATGCCGGTAACACGGTTCCGCTCGTCGGTGACAACCAGGGTTTTGACCTCTGTCTGACGCATGCGTTCACAGGCATCGTTCAGCGTATCCTGCTCGCGCACTGTGACGACGGCTGACGACATGAGGTCCGCCACCCGTCCCGCCAGCGTCGGTGTGCTGTGCTGGTGGCCGGTGAGAGTATCCCACAAGTCGTGTAAACGCGAGCCCTTGCGGTGGTGGTGTGGCAGCCCCGCCAGCGTCAGCAGATCCGCTTCCGTGATGATGCCGAGCAGCTGCATGTCGGCATCGACTACCGGCAGGGCACTGACGTGGTGCTCAAGGAAACGCCGACCGGCCTCCAGCAGGGGCTCATCCGCGCCGATGGTGAAGACCTCCCGGGCCATCAGATCCGCTACCGGCACGCTTTCCGCGCGCCGGATGAGTGCATGATTGACCGCACGCTCGTAGATTTCCATCAGGTCATCCAAGGTTACATCGATGTAGGTGGCGATCTCCCGCAGGGCTTGGCGCAGATCGTCACGCGTCACCATGACCAGGTCGATGCTCTGCATGACGTCCCTCCTCGCGGGTGGAAAACAGCCATTAAATATACATCTTTGAATATACATCTTTTCAGCAGACGGTACCTAGTCGCAGATACTTGGTGGCAGATACTTGGTCGCAGATGCTTGGCCGAGGCAATTTGACCCTGCAAATCGCCGGGTTTTCCGTACCGCGCTGCCCCACCCCCGGCTACGCGGCCGGCAGCGGCTGGAATCGGCGCAAACCTGCAAGACCTGTCCGCCGCGCGGTGCTCTGCTAGACTCGCCCGCCTGGCCACCGCAACCGGGGCCGGGCGCGGCCCCCAGCAGCAACGAGAATGTCCATGATCGACCTCATCCAACGCATTGCCCAGGAATTGTCCGCCCACCCCCGGCAGGTGCAGGCGGCCGTCGCGCTGCTCGACGAGGGCGCCACCGTGCCGTTCATCGCCCGCTACCGCAAAGAGGCCACCGGCGGCCTGGACGATACCCAGCTGCGCAACCTGGAAGAGCGCCTCGGCTATCTGCGCGCACTCGAGGAGCGCCGCGCGAGCGTGCTCAAGAGCATCGATGAACAGGGCAAGCTCACGCCCGAACTGAACACCGCTATCCTCGGCGCCGACACCAAGACCCGTCTGGAGGATCTCTACGCGCCCTACAAACCGAAGCGCCGCACCAAGGCCCAGATCGCCCGCGAGGCGGGTATCGAGCCGTTGCTGGATGCCCTGCTTACCGATCCGGCACTCGATCCGGAGACGGCTGCGGGAGACTATCTGAATGCCGACGCCGGCTTCGCCGATAGCGCCGCGGTGCTCGAGGGTGCGCGACAGCTCTTCATGGAGCGCGCCGCTGAGGACGCCGATCTGGTCGGCGCACTGCGCACGCTGGCCTGGGACACCGGCCTGCTGCAATCGAGCGTCATCGAAGGCCAGGAGCAGGCCGGCGCGAAGTTCAGTGACTACTTCGATTTCTCGGAACCGCTGCACAAGGTCCCCTCCCACCGCGCACTGGCGATGTTTCGCGGCCGCAGCGAGGGCGCGCTGCGCCTGAAGCTGTGCGTGCCCGGCCAGGATGCCGCCGCGGCCGGCAACGCTACCCTCGCCGCGGGGGGCCGCTGCGAGGCACGCATCGCCGCATGCTTCGGTATTCAGGACCAGGGCCGCGCCGCGGACGGCTGGTTGGCAACCTCGGTGCGTTGGGCCTGGCGCGTGAAACTGCACCTGCAGCTGGAGAACGAACTGTTTCTGCGCCTGCGCGAGGCGGCGGAGGAGGAGGCCATCCGGGTGTTCGGCGAGAACCTGCGTGACCTGCTGCTGGCCGCACCGGCCGGCCCGCGCGTCACCCTCGGCCTCGATCCCGGCCTGCGCACCGGCGTGAAGGCCGCCGTCGTCAACAGCACCGGTGCGCTGGTCGACCACACGACCATCTATCCGCACGAACCGAGAAGGCAGTGGGACGCATCCATCGCCACGCTCGCCGCGCTCATCACCAGGCACAAGGTCGAACTCGTCAGCATCGGCAACGGTACCGCCTCGCGCGAGACCGACCGGCTGGTGAAGGATCTCGCCAAGCGTCACCCGGAACTGGGGATCACCAGCCTGGTGGTGAGCGAGGCTGGCGCCTCGGTGTATTCGGCCTCCGAGTTCGCCGCCCACGAATTCCCCGATCTCGACGTGTCGCTGCGCGGCGCGGCCTCCATCGCACGGCGCCTGCAGGACCCGCTCGCGGAACTGGTGAAGATCGAACCCAAGGCCATCGGCGTCGGCCAGTACCAGCACGATGTCAATCAATCACGCCTGGCACACAAACTCGGCGCGGTCGTGGAGGATTGTGTGAACGCCGTCGGCGTGACCGTGAATACCGCTTCCGTCCCGCTGCTCGCGCGCGTCGCCGGGTTCTCGGAGACGCTGGCGCGTAACGTCGTCGCCCACCGCGACCAGCACGGCCCGTTCCGCAACCGCCAGCAACTGCTGCAGGTCGCACGCCTGGGTCCCAAGGCCTTCGAGCAGGCCGCCGGCTTTCTGCGCATCATGAACGGTGACAACCCGCTCGATGCCTCTGCCGTGCACCCCGAGGCCTATCCCGTGGTGGAGCGCATCCTGGCCCGGACGGGCCGCGACATCCGTGAACTCCTGGGCAACGGCGCCGTCCTGAAAGCGCTCGCCGCCAACGAGTTCACCGACGAGCGCTTCGGTGAACCCACCGTGCGCGACATCATCCGCGAGTTGGACAAGCCCGGTCGTGATCCACGCCCTGAGTTCAAGACCGCCAGCTTCAAGGACGGCGTGGAGAAGCTCTCCGATCTCCAGCCGGGCATGCTCCTCGAAGGCGTGGTCACCAATGTCGCCAACTTCGGTGCCTTCGTCGACATCGGCGTGCACCAGGACGGCCTGGTGCATATCTCCATGCTGGCGGATAAGTTCGTCAAGGACCCGCGCGAGGTGGTCAAGGCCGGCGATGTCGTGAAAGTGAAGGTGCTGGAGATCGACCAGGCGCGTAAGCGCATCAGCCTGAGCATGCGGCTTCACGATGAAGCCTCGGCGAAAGCACCGCGCGCGCACGTCGACCGCGGCCGTCCCTCTCAGGCCAGGCGCGACAAGCCGCGCGCCGAACCCCCGCAACCCAGCGGCGCGATGGCCGAGGCGTTCGCGAGATTGAAGCGGTAGGGCGGGATTTGGGATTTGGGATTTGGGATTTGGGATTTGGGATTTGGGAAAGAGTGTGGAGCCCCTGGTTAGGGTGTCAATACCCTGAATCCCAAATGTTGAATCTCAGATCCAGCCCCCGTAGGAGCGGCATTCCTGCCGCGATCGGCGCAGCTCCCGACCCCCGAATCCCGAATCCCGAATCCTGGTTGCCGAATCCCGGCTGCCGCGGTCTGGACGTCAACCCCCGAATCCCGAATCCCGAATCCCAAATCCCGAATCCTGATTGCGATACACATGCACCATGTCGGGCAGGACATCTTCGAGCCGGTACCGTGGCTCGAAACCCAACAGCACCTCCGCCTGCACGGAACGGTAGCAGGCCGAATCCAGCAGGCGCGCCGCAAGTGTGCCGTTGAACGGTAGGCGACGGCGCAACAGCCGCTCGCCCAGATCGCCGACGCGGCCGAGCGCGCGCAGCAGGCCGGCCGGCACGCTCCATGCCGGAACCGGTCTGCCGAGGGCGGCCGCCATGGACGTGTAGATGCGCCGCGTCGAATAGGCCTCGCCGTCATCGACGATACACACCTGACCGGCGGCCTCGGCGCGCGTGCCGGCGGCGAGCAGCGCCGCGACCAGATCCTGCACGCTCACCATGGAACGGACGTTGTGCGTCTCCGGCACAGGCGGGAAGCTGCCCCGGTCGATGGCGCGCAGCATGGCGGCGAGATTGCCTTTCACCCCCGGACCGTACACCAGCGCCGGCCGCAGCACGCTGATCTCCACGCCGCGGCGCGCACCCTGCTCCAACAACCAGTCTTCGATCTCGCGTTTGATCCGGCCGTAGGGGTCAGTCGGCGCGCACATGCTGTGCTCGTTCAGGCATGCGTGTGCATCCTCGCTGCCGGCCTTGACGCTGCTGACGAACACGAGCCGGCGCACCCCGCCCTCGGCGGCGCAGCGGAACAGGTTCTGTGTGCCTTCCAGATTGATGTGGCGGTGACGTTCGAGTTCCGCCGGATCCGGGGTGGAGACGGCATGCGCGTAGCCGGCGAGGTGGAAGAGCGTGTCCACACCGTCCAGGAAGCCCTGCAGCGACGCCGGCTCGGTCAGGTCGCCGCAATGCCGGATCGCACCCGCAGGCATTATTGGCAGCGGCCGGCGCACGAGCAGTCGCAGCGGCACGGCACGCTCGCTCAGCGCCTGCAGCAACGCGCCGCCGACGAAGCCGCTCACCCCGGTCACGGCCGTCATGCCGATACTGCGCCCGTCCATTGTCACGTCCGCCGCATCCTCGTCGGTGCTCAGGGCAGATCCGTGAGCCATATCGCGATGCCCAGAAAGCAGGACGTGCCCCGGCGATGAAATCCATCCATCACAAGGGCTGGGAACTGCTCATGGGGCGCCTCATGATGCGCTGGTTGGAAAACAGCCTCCCATTGTCTGGGAGACACCGCTACGGGTCCAGCGCACCATCCGCGTTTCGGCAGAGGGCTGCGACCGACAATGACCACAACGGGGAGTACTGCCGACAGACCCCTAGGCACGAACCACCAGCGGCGGCCCCTCGCCCGCGGCGACGACGACACGATTGCCACCGGCCTGCTTGGCGCGATAGAGCGCGCGGTCGGCGCGTTCGATCAGCTCCGTCGGTGGCACCTCGCCGAACGGCACCAGCGCCGC
>Ga0172382_10008596_pt1 | contig 14157 bp, 20 predicted proteins | sample Leawel138RmetaG_FD_122245 | JGI IMG/M metagenome (GOLD analysis project Ga0172382, IMG submission 122245) | Leachate microbial communities from a municipal landfill in Southern Ontario, Canada - Leachate well 138R metaG | ecosystem: Engineered > Solid waste > Landfill > Unclassified | place...
ACCCAAAATTTGGATAAAAAGAGTTAAGAAACACGATGAAGCGCCCCAAGATTTATAAAATTGAAAAGATAGGAAAAAAATAGAGGTTAATCGTAATCCTCTTCATTATTTCAAGGGTTTCATTTAACTCCTTTAGATCCTCTTCCATCGCCTTACGATTGGTGATATCGATCCCCATCTCTAAAACGAAGGTAGTTCCATCGCTATCGGTAAACAGATAGTCGTGAAACTCATAAATTCTACCGTCACTTTGAGTCCTCTCATAAACTTTTGGAACCGTATTTTTAAATACGTCTAAAATTGGGCAATCGTCACATGGTTTATCGGTACCATAGAATAACTTGTAACATTTCTTCGAATCTATTTTTTCGAATCTTTTCTTTAAAGATTTGTTTGCATAGATTATATTTCGTCTATTGTCATATAGGCAGACATTGACAGGAAGCTGTTCTAAAATTGAGAAAAGTCTTTGATTTTCCTGTTTTAATTTTTTACCAAGATCACACTCTAGCTGTAAGTCCTTAATTATCCCTGTGTGGCCTAAAATTCTCTCCTCACTATCCTTAAAAACTGACATATCAAGTCTGCAGTTAATTTTCTCGCCATCATTTCTTTTGAAAGTGACATCAAAATCATGAACAGATCCTTTGTCATACAATTCCTTCAATAAAAGGTCCCTATCCGAGGGATTAAGATAGATTTTAGTTACCTCCATACCCAGAAGTTGTTTTTTGGGGTAACCAAGTATCCTTGACGTGTCCTCATTTGCAAAAACAATTATGCCTTCTTTATTCACAGAGATATTAGGTAGAGGATAATCTTGATTAATATACTTATTTGGTTGAAAAGTATTAAATTTTTTATTTGCATTTGATTTGGTATTTTTATTATTTTCCATAATAATCTTCTTTTAGGGAATCTAGGTATTAGATTAAATCAATCGGTATATGCATTTCATATATATAAATATATAGAAAAAAATAGAGAAAATATGGAAAGCCTAACTTTTAATGTAAATTTCCTAATTTTAACATTTTTACATTGCACTGTAAAGTAATATTTAAAAGGAGTAATCTTTGTGTCTATTAAGAGAAGATGGCAAACGAAACACTAGAGATTGATGGAAAAGAGGTCATATTGATAGGCACTATCCATATATCAAAGGAAAGTGTAGACGAAGTAAAGGAAATCATAGAAAAAGAAAAACCCGACGTCGTGGGCGTTGAGCTGTGCGAGGGCAGATTTCAAGCTCTAAAAAACGTCAAAAAATGGGAAGATACCAATATTTTAGATATCATAAAGCAGGGAAAGATATTCCTTTTCCTAATCAATCTATTATTAGCCAATTACCAGAAAAGGCTTGGGGATAAGTTTGGAGTCAAACCGGGCTCTGAGTTTATTGAGGCGATAAACGTTGCTAAAAAAGAGAAAATCAAAATTGCTCTTATGGATAGGGACATCCAAACCACATTAAAGCGAGCCTGGCACATGATGAAGCTCAAAGAAAAGTTAAAGCTTATTTTTGGAGTCTTTCTAGGTTTCTTTGAAGAAGAGGAAGAAGAGGACATTATCGAAAAGCTCCAGGACAAGGACATAGTAAATGAGCTATTAAATGAGCTATCCAAGGAGATACCTTCAGTCAAAGAAACATTGATTGATGAGCGGGACAGATACATCGCTCTAAAGATACTGCAAAGCGATGCCAAAAAATTTGTGGCTGTTATCGGCAGGGGCCATATGGACGGGGTAAAAAGAGCATTGAAAGAGCTAAACAAAAAGGGCTTAAAAAATGAAATAAAAGCGCTTGAAGTAATACCTCAAAAGAAAAACACTTTGAAATACATAGGATACCTTATCCCTATACTATTCTTTGGAATCGTAATATATGGGTTCTTTGACAAAGGACTTGATTTTACTTTGAATGTTATGTTTATGTGGATACTTGTAACTGGAACTACGGCCGCAATCGGTGCTGCAATTGCTTTTGCACATCCAGTTTCAATTGTTGTGGCATTTCTTGCAGCTCCCATAACTACCCTTCACCCAACACTTGCTTCAGGATGGTTTGCCGGATTGGCTGAACTAAAGTACAGGAACCCAACGATGAAGGATTTTGAGGAACTAAACAATATTAACAGTTTAGGGGATTTCTGGCACAACAGGGTCACTAGACTAATTCTTGTTGTCGCATTTACAAATATTGGGGGAACGATTGGAACGCTTTATGCGCTTCCCTATCTAATATCCCTTTTTTAAAAGGAGGATTAAAATGAAAAAGATACTATTGGCGATATTTGTTATATTCGGATTATTACTCCAAGGGGTATATGCAGAAGAAGAGTACATCACTAGATTATGGACCCACAATATGGGGGGAAACGTTTGGGAAATCCTTCACGGTGATTTTACAGGTGATGGTGTCCCTGAAGTAGTTGTTGCCTCCGGGTGCTGCGGAAATCCAGGATATGTGACTGTTTTTGATATATCATCAGGCGAGATTATCTGGCAGGCTAAAATGCCATATGAAGTAAGGGCTCTTGATATAGGAGATATCGACGGAGATGGGAAGCTTGATGCAGTTTGTGCTTCCACCGATGCAAAAATTTACTTTATCTCAAACAAAGGAGAGATAGTAAAGGTGTACTCTGATTCTGGAGACGTCTTAAAGATAAAAATTGCAGATATTGACGGAGACGGGAAAAATGAGGTCGTTACCGGCTCTACTTATATCAGGGTATTTAAAGACATGGAAGAGGTAGCCAATTACAGCACATCAAACAGGATCGTGGATCTAAACTTCAATGACATAAATGGTGACAAAAAATTAGAGATAATAACAGGTGGGCTTGGAAACTATGTCTATGTCTTTGATAGCGAACTTAATCTCTTGTGGAAGGATCAGAGCAACTCTGTCGTATGGGGAACAATCCCATTTAACTACCTTGGAGATCCATCGATACTAGTTTTAACAAGAGGATATTATGTCCTTGACAAGGAAGGGAACAAAGTGTTCCAGAAGGATATGGACGAGTATTTCATAACAGGCTATGACACAGGCAATATGCTCTTATTGGCCGATGGGAAAGGGAATCTGAACAGCTACGATTATTCTTTAAATGATCTCTGGAATTATAAGGCAGAACAGGAAGTAAAGGACATCTATTCGTATAAAGAGGGAAATGAAGTGCTGATTCTTCTTGGTTCAATGGATGAGACCTTCTACATGATAAAAGGAGACGGGAAATTTATTGGCTCTGCTAAAGTAGGTTCATATGTATCTTCTGTTGATAGCTTTAGCGTAAAAAATAAGAGATACGTAGTTTACGGCTCATTTGATGACCATGTCTACACGTACTACAGAGAAACAAAAAATGTCCCGTTTTATGGCTTCGGGACAGTTATAGCGGCCTTGATATACTTCCTATACAGAAGGCATCAGTAGCTTCTGAATCTTTCAACTACAAAATCTTTTTCAAGAGCGTTGATAAACGCTGCGGCTTTGGGGCCTGATTCCTTGCCAATCAAAACTTGGTATATGGCTCCAAAGAGAATTTTTGGTTCTATTGGGATGTTTGTTGCAATTTCGTAAATCTTATTGTGAAGCTCAACATCAGTTAAATCTTCACCCTGGACTAGATCAGAGATTATTTTAAGCCCTTCCTTCTGCCCCTTTGAAAGCTCTATTTTTGGGGGCTCATCCATTAACTCAAACTTTATGATCTCAGGGGCATAGAGCTTTACCCAGTTTGCCGCAAGCTTTGCCCTCGTCTTTATCCTTTCGATGTCAGTTTCAGAAAGCTCATTTTTTAAGTGGCCCTCCTTCTTTAGGATTTTTATAATCCGATCAACATCAGAAGTTATCTGGACAAGGACTGCCATAAATCTAAAAGATGGCTGTGCTGGCAGGGAGTTATATCCCCAGATGTTAGAGAATTCATAGAGCTTATCATACTTTTCCCTCTTAGTAATCTCTTCATCGCCAAAGTAAGTTGTTTCAATCCTATCAAACTCATCGTAAACATTTAGGAAATCAAGGTCAAGAGCAATCTTTAGCTCCTTTGTTGGTTTTGTCTTGACAAAAAGATACCTCAATACATCGGGTTCCATGACTGAAAGAATATCGGATGGTAAGACAACATTTCCCTTTGAAGACGACATCTTTCCGCTTGCACCCTTCAATGACACAAACTCATATGTTACGCCTATTATTGGTGGCTTTCCAAATACCTCTTGAATTATTTTCTGCCCTGTGTCGGCGCTACCGCCTTGTGTGCCGTGGTCCTTCCCATATGGCTCATAGTCAACCCCAAGCTCAGCCCACCTTGATGGCCAGTCCACCCTCCATTTCAGCTTAATGTAATTTGCTTTTCTTATGTCGGCTGTCTCTTCAAATCCACACTTGCACGAATAACTTAGGGTATATTCGCCATCAAAAGATTTAATTTTTGTCAAGTCCTTCCCGCATTTTGGACAGTAAATTGAAACTGGGTACCATTCAGCTGTGATCTTTTCTCCGCCACGCTGGCTGTTCAATAACTCGATTAATTTTTCCTTTTTATCAAGTGATATCTTGATATTGTTCCTGTAAATGCCCTTTTTGTATTGATCTGAAGCCCTCAAGAAATCAGGTTTCATCCCAGCCTCAGAAAGTGAAACTTCAAAAGGCTCTATGAAGTGGTCGGCAAATGAGCTGTGGCATCCATCGGGGTCAGGAACCTTATAATCTGGAATCCCGATATACTCAGAATAGTTTGCCGGTACATTTGAAGGAACTTTTCTAAACCTGTCATAATCATCCCACATGTGTATGTGGCGGGAGTTGTATCCCATATCCTTTAATGCAAGCGCTACAAGGCTTGTTGTGATGGCCTCCCTGAAGTGGCCTATGTGACAGAACCCTGATGGTGTAACCCCAGATTCACATACATACTCTTTCTTCTCTCCTCTTTCAGATATAATTCTCTCAGCAAAAGTTGATGCCCAGTGCATGTCTAACCTCTCCTTCTGACGTTTGAGTCTTTATCGCATATCATTTTTAAGACTTGCTCAAAGGATTCATCGTGCATCAAGCGTCTATTGAGATAAACGCCCGTCCTGCCTACCTTATCCCTTCTTGTAAGGACTTGAGAGCGCTCCCTAACAATATCAATTGAAACGTTTAGTAGTTTTGATACTTCGGCTTCTCTCCCAGTTATCTCCTCTTCTATATGGCCCTTATCATTGGGCCTTATCAATACGAGCCTTTTATCAACGCCTGGGACCCTCTTATCTTCTTTTAAATCACCAAGCTCGATTGCCCCCCCAAAATAGTAAAACTCAATCTCCCTCAACTTTGACTCTGTGAGAGGGAAGGTTATAGTTTCCCCGCCAAAGAGCGTAATTGCACCTTTTACAAGGTGCCAAGGCGTTGCCTGGATGATGCTCCTCTCTTTGATGCCGAGATCATCTAGTGCCATCTCTAATAGATAAGTTTCAGGGACATCCTCGATAAAAAAGTCAATATCTGAAGCTTTGTGGACATCCCCTCTTGCTACCGAGCCATAAAGAATGGGGCTGAAATCAGAAATCTTCTCCATGACTGTAACTGCCTTGGACCTAATTGACGAAAGCAGCTGCCATTTTTCATCGCTATAGGCCACAGTTCTCCTGTGAAATGTGACTGTTTTCTCCTTCATTATAAAAAATTACAGTTAGAAATATAAATCATTATCTTAGGGATTGGATATGAATCCGCTTTATGTAGTACTTTTAGGAATAATTATGTTCTGGGTTACACTTTCCGAGGTCGACAAGAGGCATAGCCTTTCAAAGTATGGCATCGATTTTCAGGGGATAATCCTTTTGTGGAAAACAAAAAAGTTCAATGACTTTATTGATAATATTTCACAGAAAGGGAAAAAAATCTGGGGGGCATACAGCATAATAGGGATAGGTGCTGCTGTTGTCGGGATGGTCACTGTGTTTTACTTCCTATTTTCAAATGCTATTAAGGTCCTACTTTCCCCGGCCCCGACACCTGGGGTCGGATTTGTAATACCCGGTGTCACAGTTCCTTTCTGGTACAGCTTGATAGGGCTTATAGTAGTTCTAATGGTGCACGAGGGATCGCATGGTATAATAGCAAGGGCAAATAATATCCCTTTAAAGTCTGTCGGGTTAGCACTTTTCGTTGTATTGCCTGGGGCCTTTGTTGAGCCCGATGAAGAGAAGCTAAAAAAGACATCAAGGCTCACCAGGATGAAGGTCTATGCAGCAGGCTCAATGGCAAACTTTGTTACAGCTTTAATCGCGTTTGTCCTTATCATGGCAGTTGTAAATCCGCTTTTGACACCATCTGGGATCCAGATAGTTTCAATTGAAGAAACATCAAGCGCATTTGGATTTATATCGCAGGGCGACATAATAACAGAGATTAACGGAGTAACGATTGAAGTCCTACAGGATTTCTATGACATTATGCAAGATACAAATCCAGATGATACGCTAAGTATTACAACAGATAAAGGCACATTTGATGTATTGCTGAAAGAACACCCAACTGAAGCTGGCAAAGGCTACATCGGTATTGTAACCTCTCAAAACTACAACTCGCCGGTCAGCATGAATATCTTGACCCCGATAAGCGGTGTGTTGTTCTGGATCTTCCTCTTGAACTTTAACATAGGTTTGATTAACCTATTCCCCATGCCATTTTTGTTTGATGGGGGGAAGATATTCAAGGAGATAGTGGATATAAAGTTCAGCGAGGCAAACTCTAATATGATTCAGAAGGTATTTGCTGGGATAGGCATACTGCTTTTCGCAATAAACATCCTGCCTTCGTTTTTATGATGTTATGATAAAGGTAGTTTTTTTACGGGACAAGAAGAGTGTGGAGATAGAGGCTGAAAATGTCTCCGAAGTATTCTCAAAGCTATTCATATTAAAAGAGCAGTACGTCGTGATAAAAAATGGCAGGATCATCTGCGAGGATGAGCCTTTAGCGGAAGGCGATACGATTGAGCTATTCACAGTTGCTTCAGGTGGTTAATTGAAGTGCTCAAGGTGTAAAAAGGATGCGATCTACTTCCAGAGACAGTCTGGCCAGCACTACTGCGGGGAGCACTTCAATAGCTATTTTGTTAAAAAGTTCATGCGGGGCATTAGAGAAAATCACCTGATAAAAAAGGATGAGAAGATTGCAGTTGCTGTAAGCGGTGGGAAGGATAGCTTGACTCTAGCCTATCTTTTAAAGAAGCTACAGGCCAGATACCCTTTCCAGATGGAGGCTATCATAGTCGATGAGGGGATTTCCTGTTATAGGCACCACACGCTTGCTGCTGCAAAAAAACAACTTGAAAAGCTTGAGATAGACTACCACATCGAATCGTTTGAGGATAATTTTGGTAAGACCTTAGACTCTTTTGTTGAAAATAACAAGGAAAATGCATGCTCTAGCTGCGGCGTTTTACGGAGGTATATCCTTAATAAAAAAGCAAGAGAGCTATCATGCACAAAGCTTGCTACAGGCCACAACCTTGATGATGAAGATCAGTCTGTCATAATGAATCTAATGCGAGGCGATGTAATCAGATTCTCTAGAGGCCAGAACTACTATAAGAAGATCAGCGACAAATTTGTAGAGAGGATAAAACCCCTGCGTTATTTTTTAGAGAAGGAGATAGTTATCTTTGCACTTTACAATAAGCTCTCTTTTGACTCGTCAGAATGTCCATATGCCATATATGCCATGAGGGGAGAAGTTGGGAAGTTTCTTGACAGGATGGAAGAGGTAAGGCCAACGACAAAATACTCTCTTTTGTCAGGATATGACAAGATACTCCCGGCATTAAATCAGCGCTTTATCCCAGAATCAATAGGGGTATGTGAGATTTGTGGCGAGCCCACAATGGATGGAACCTGCATGAGATGCAAGATTTTGGAGGAATAAGCTTAGGATTTCCTATTATTTAATTTTCAATTAAAGTTCTTCTAAAATTTTTTCTATGTTTTGTTTTAATTCCGGCAAATCACTTATAATTATAGTCCATATAGATCTATATCTACGCCAAAGTATTCATGGATTGATTTATCCCTTAATCCTGATATCGTTTTCCAAGGGGGATTAATATAATTATTTTTAAATTCTTGAGGTAAGTTTTTTATTGCTTCACCGATTATTTCAAGTCTTCTGATAGTCATGTTTTTGGGAGAGAGAGCGAATCTTCAAACTCTTCTTTTGTTTTATCTTTGGTATAATCTTCAATTAAATTTATGCTATCAAAGATATAGATTAAGAAAATCCTAAGATTCTTCTTCATAGAATACTTCCCGCTCCTCTAAAATATAGTCTTTTAATAGAGGATGAATTGAATTATATGTAATAACATCGACTTTTTTATTGAAAAATTCTTCAAGTTCTTGTTCTAGGCCGATTAAATCAAGCAATGATTTATTTTTGACATCTATGAATTCAACTAGGAGATCTATGTCGCTTTCTTTTGTTTCTTCTCCTCTGGCATAAGACCCAAAAATAGCTGCTTTTTTTATTCCATGTCTTTTCAAAATTGGAATTGATTTGGCCTTAATTTCTGAAAGTTTGATCCTTCTCATCTATTATTATTAAAGAAGCAATATATTTAAGACTTACTTTTAAGCTTTAATGATATCCCTTAGACAAGTCACATATGGAAAAACCTTTTATAATAATATGAAAATCTAAGTCTTATGCCCTGGTGGCTTAGTGGTATAGTGCCTGCTTGGTAAGCAGGAGGCCGCGGGTTCAATCCCCGCCCAGGGCTTCATAACTTAGTTTAAAGCATTAGGCGTTTTTATCAAGATTAGTGCTATCACTTGGATTACAACATCGTTATGCATCCAAACTGTGAAGAAGATCCCTATATATCGTAATAAGAGAGCATTTTCATTTCAAAATCAGTGTATCTTCTATCCATAATCCTCGCCTACGCGCTCACGTCCCCTAGTAAATCTGCTGTCTCTTCTTCTTCAATGAACTTGGCTCTATATACGCCCTTTACACGTTCAAGGTGCCCCTTCAATTCATTAGTGACTGCTCTTACCTTTTCTGAAGTCTCTTCCTCATCAAAACATGAAAAAGTGAAGCTGTATTCTTTGGTGTAGCTTATTGCATAATCTATTGACTTTATCATTTCTGAAAGAGAGTATCCCTCGAGTTTATTGGGCCCTTCTTCCGTTAACTGCTTTTTATTAGCCTTATTTTTAGATCCAGGTATAATATCACTACCCTATCGAAGGGCTGTATTTAGTATTAAATTGAAATAAAAAGAGTTTAAAAAGAAAAAAAAATAGATTTATTCCTTGTCCTTGTTGGATTTTAGGATCTTTAGTATCCAGTCCATTGGTAAAGACTTCTTTGCTGTTTCACAAACAACATCAAGATAAGCAATGTAGATGTCGGTTCTGGTATCCGATTCGTTTCTATCGTCATGCCATACTACGCGGTCGCAGTATATGGCTGGATACTTTTGATTAGCTGTGTTTGTAGTTATCTGAAACTCCTGCTTTGTCTTTAGATTGTAGCCGTAGATGTCCCACTGCTTGTTTCTATCATCCTGCCAGACGACGATGTCGCCGTATATGGCTGGAAAGCCTTGGCCTCTATCCTCTGTGCATATGGGAAACTCTTGTTTAGTCTTCAGGTTGTAGCCGTAGATGTCACTGCTTTCACTACTGTAGTCTTCGTCTTCGTTGTTTATATCATCCTGCCAGACGACGATGTCGCCGTATATGGCTGGAAAGCCTTGGTCTCTATCCTCTGTGCATATGGGGAACTCCTGCTTTGTCTTTAGATTGTAGCCGTAGATGTCCCACTGCTTGTTTCTATCGTCCTGCCAGACGACGATGTCGCCGTATATGGCTGGAAAGTATTGTTCTCCATTCTTTGTGCATATCTGGAACTCCTGCCCTGTCTTTAGATTGTAGCCGTAGATGTCAGCTCCGGTAGTGTATTCGTTTCTATCGTCCTCCCAGACGACGATGTCGCCGTATATGGCTGGAGAGACTTGTTCTCCATCCTTTGTGCATATGGGGAACTCCTGCCCTGTCTTTAGATTGTAGCCGTAGATGTCAGCTCCGGTAGTGTATTCGTTTCTATCGTCCTGCCAGACGACGATGTCGCCGTATATGGCTGGATATCCAGCATAGCCTGAGTCTGTTATCTGGAACTCCTGCCCTGTCTTTAGATTGTAGCCGTAGATGTCCGAGGTGCCGTGTATATTATTCTGCCAGACGACGATGTCGCCGTATATGGCTGGATACTCTTGTCTATCTGGGTCTGTTGTTATCCTTTCTTCAGATAGAACTTTTGTCCCCAAAACAGATGAGAACGTGGCAAATGCCAAGACAAATATAATTAATAATGATTTTAGATATTTTTCCATATTATCACCGTTATTGTTATTAAATAGCCACTATGATAATATTTAAATGTTTCGGCTAATCCAATTGCTCATTTAAGGTGAGTTACTATATTTCAATCCAGATAGTAACCCGCCCCAACAACGTATGTCTTGCCCTTGTGGATAACGCTCTTAATGAAGGATATTTTTTCCGAATCGATATTTTTTCTTGGTTTCTTCCATTGGTAGGGCTCTGACCACCCTTCACCCTTGTGGCTATATGCTATCTTCATTATCATTTCAGTTATGTCTGTGCCGCTTGAATCGGTCATGTAGGTGATTTCTATATCCTCTCCCATATTATCGGGAGGGAATACAAGCCTAATAATCCTGTTACCTCTTACGACCCAGACGAACACATAGATATCACCATATAAGAACCTGCCTTTTGTTCTAAACATAGGAAAGGCATCCTCACCTTGTGCATGAACAAAAAATGCAGCTTCCCTGACCAATGATTCAATCTCCAAATCTGTATTTTCTGACATTTAATCACTGATGATAAATTGACGTTTTAAGTTAAATATCTTTAGTTGGATTTTATTAATCTAATCAGCTTCACAGTATGCCAAAAAATTGTGAAATTTAGCATTTTCTCTCTGTTTTTTTCCTTATCCCTTCTTGAATTTCAGTTAGACACTTATTCATTCTGTAAAGCACATACACCTTCTCTAATTCTATAGCTATACATAAAATAGCCTTCCATCTTTTCAGCTTCAATGTAATCCCATCTTCCATAGCCGACCTGCTATTTTATACCTTAACAGTTTTTACATAAATACATTCTTATTTATAGTTCATATTAACATTAAGAATAAACTAAGTGGGATCGCCCTATATTTATTCTCAAGGTCTAAATAGTTTTTTGTGACAAGTAACCCTTTATCAAACCTTCTTAGATTCTTAAAGTCGTTGCTGCCAATTTTTGATTGGTATTTTACCTCAACAGGTATAAGTTCTTCTCCAAGCCTCACAACATAATCTACAGAGCCCCCTTTGTTTGTTCTGTAATAGAAGAGAGAATTTGATACATCAAATAGATCTGTAGGGGAATAATTATATGCTAGCCTAGCAAGATGGTCACCACATAAACTTTCTGTCAAAATAGATTTATTTTCAGGAGACAAAAGGTATGTTTGGGCCATTTTATAATAGTTACCACCAGGATTCACTAAGAATCCTCTAAAAGCGTGGAAAAAGAAAGGATTTGGAATGTTTTTCTAATGGGAATTCATCTAAGTAAAGCTCAGTAGCCTCCTTTAGATTTGAAAGAGCTTCGTCTATTGTATACCCCTGACTTACAGTCCCTATTTCTGGGCATTCTGCAACATACATATCTTCATCCTTAAAAATAACAGCACTAAACATCATCTAAGTACTATCATCATGAAATGTATATAACTTTTACTGAAGTTCTGTATCCTAGGATAAAAAGAATCAAAGTTTTAAATTGATTTTTTAAACGTCCAGAAGCCATAAAATAAGAAAAGAAGAAAAAGATTAAAAATTATTCAGTTATTAGAATTTTAATTTCATCCTTTATTGATTTTATTTTCTTTTCAGTCAATTTAGAAAGAATAGATTTAGATTTGATTAATATGTGTGGTGCAAATTCAATTAACTTGGAATATAGTTCATCTGGGATATCTTTATCAACAAAGTACTGGACATCGATTCTTGCTTTTAAAGAATCTTCAATAAGTTCTATTTCTTCTTTATTAAAATATTCATTAAGATATTCCTTTACAAAATCAACAGTGCACGAATGAATTTCAGATTTTATTCCTACCCTCATAAGTATTGCATATAGAGAGAAATATATTGTATAATAAGCTGTAGCGATCTTCCATTCTTTTTTAATGTTTACCTGGATTGATTCTAAAGAATCTTCTGCCTTATGGATATAAGCATTAGACAAGTTTGGATTTGGCTCAATTATCTTAATCCCATTTTTCTGATTTAAGCACCATATTATTCTACTCATTTTTTATCGCCGAGGATACAAAACCATCAATGTCTAAAATCGCTATATGATTCTCAATTACCTCTTTTATCAATATATCGTTATCCCAGGAAGATTTGTATTTTTCTAGGGGATAGGCGATTAAGTTAATTTCAATTCCGTAACTCTTTGATACCTCCTTTACTGTTTTTTTATCCGCTTCACCAGCTAAAAAGATGTCAATGTCAGATCCCTTATATTCAATTCCTTTGGCATAGCTTCCAAAGATAAGGCCAATTCCAGAAATTAGTGGCGATATCTTTTCTATAATTTCCATAATTAAAGCATGATTATCCATAAAAAGTGTAGTCTTATATGATTCAGCCAATGTCAGATAATATTTGCTGGTCTGATTTTTTCTCAATGAATATGTTTTTATTTTACCAAGTATAGTTGAATGCAATACGCCTTTAGATTCTAAGTAGTCTAGTGTCAATTGTGCCGTCCTTGGGCTTAATTCAAGCATTCTGTTTACTTCTCTTATGTATAGACTTTTATTATACCCGGATGTGAACAAAGAAAGAACTTTCAGGTGATTTTCAGTTATTCTTAAATTATTGTTTAATAAATTATACATATGTTTAATAAATAATACAATAATATTTAAGTCTTTGTTTATTAAATCTTAAGAAATAAGGAAAGAAGAAAAAGATTAAAAATTATAGATTCTTTTTCTTGATTTTGATCGATGATGGGGGTATTCAACATTTTGAACATATCATTTTAGCCTAGTTCTAAAGTTTTTTTTACAATGTCTAAAACAAACTTTACATCCTCGATGGCCCTTATTGCATCACTTTGAGCATATTCTTCAGAAGGTAAAAAGTCTTCAGCGCCGTAGAAGCTTACCTCCCTTTCTTTTCTCAATGTTTTAGATAATTAGCTAAGAATGGCTCTTTTAAAAACTCTTTATTTTTATCTAGGATAATACTAACATCGTGCATAGTCGGAACAATAAGCCCCATATCCAGTAAGACAGCCTTTAATAAAAGCTCCACAGTTTCCTGAGCTTCCCTTACTACTTCTGCATACCCTTCTCTTTTGAGATATTCATTCAATACTTCATATCTAATAATAGCGCGTTTTAGATAGTCTTCTGAAAGTTTATCCAACTTTTATACCTTCTAATATCTTTTTATTATTAAGGACAAAGTATTCAAAACTACCACACTTTTCCTTTCTTGTTTTACATTCATTCATTAAATTCTTATATTTCATAAGTAAATTTTCCATGAAATTGTCTCTATCAAATATGATAATTCTTTTTGTAACCATGTCAAGATACAGAGGATTAAAGCTCAAGGATTCTTTTTCAGTTAGAATTAAAGTTGATATTTCGGGAGATATCCTATCCTCGTAAAGCTTGAGGCTTAAATTTAGTAGTGGAGATTCAATCTCTTTGACAAATTCTCTTATTCTTTCTCTCCTGTTTCTATCTGTTTTAATTACAATAAATAAATCAATATCTGAATCAAACCTATTCTCTCCCCTTGCATAAGATCCATAGACAATGAGGGCCACTAGTGTATCACCATAAAAATCTTCGATTTTGCTAAAAAGTTGATTTATATACTCTTGATGATTATTGGTGAAAAACTTCATTATACCAAATAGTTAAGAGAATTTTGATTAACTTCGGTTCTATTCCTGCTATTGGTTAAATTTATATACCAATAGCGGGTTTTAGTTGTCATGGACAGCTTGATTGATTTTGCCTTGAAAAGAGAGTATGAACGC
>Ga0172382_10008597_pt1 | contig 14156 bp, 11 predicted proteins | sample Leawel138RmetaG_FD_122245 | JGI IMG/M metagenome (GOLD analysis project Ga0172382, IMG submission 122245) | Leachate microbial communities from a municipal landfill in Southern Ontario, Canada - Leachate well 138R metaG | ecosystem: Engineered > Solid waste > Landfill > Unclassified | place...
ACCGATTCCACGACCTACAAGATCTGTCCGCTGTACAAGGAAGACATTGTCCTGGGTGAAGGACCGGCCATGCTGCTGGATCCCTTCCGTACGCCGGCCAACGTTCCGGCTTCCGATCAGGATGTGGTTGTTTCGCTGACGGTTTCCACTCTGCGGAACATCGACACGGCGATCGTTTACTATCGTGTCAATGAAAGCGATTTCACTGCCCTGGATATGGTCTACGCCGGTGATGACATCTGGTCCGGTACCGTTCCCGCGCAGGCAAATAATGCCATTATCGAATACTATTTCTACGTAGTGGACGATTCCGGTGACGTATCCATTCTTCCGGAGAATTACAATGAAAGGCTGTTTGCTTACAAGGTCCTGGATACCGCTCCGACGATCTATGATATCCAGTACACACATGCGCCTTTGGGCAACAGTCCGCTGGAAGGTGCAACGGTAACCTTTGATGCCTACGTCCAGACTGACGGCAGACTTGCCACCACCTTTACGGACAATTCCCGCAGAGGACTGCTGGGTGTCGCCAGCGGCCCCGGCGCGTGGAACGGTATCTGGGTTCTGGCAAGCACGAGTTCCCTGGCAAATCTGCGCGAAGGCGATCTGGTCCGTGTGACCGGAAAGATCACCGAAAACCATGAAGGTTATTATAAGTGGCAGAAGAACACCTGGGTCGTAGGTACGGTTCAATTCCTGCTGAACGAATTCCCCGTGGATCCCACTCCCGTCACGCTCGGCGATCTTGAAAATAATTTTGAAGCCTACGAAGGCGTGCTGGTTTCCCTTGAGGACCCGGCGGAGATCACGGCAGTCAATGCCTACGATATCACGGTCAGTGACGGCATCAACAGTTTCCTGCTCGATGATGACCTGGTTGCCGATTCCATTCTGGATATCAATTATATGGAAAATGCCGTCTTCAACAATGTCGATACCCTTATCGTCGGGGACAGCATCAATACCTTTACCGGTGTTGTCATGTACAGCTACAGCAGCGGCAAAGTGGAGCTCCGAAAAGCTGCGGATGTCACCTACACCAAGATCAGCGGACCGGAAACTTCCGTAGATCCTCTGCCTTCAAGCTTTACGCTGATGCAGAATTATCCCAATCCCTTTAACCCGGTGACCACGCTGCGCTTCGAACTGCCGGTCAGCACAAAGCTCCGTCTGCAGATCTATGATATCAGCGGACGCCTGGTAGAAGAACTGATCAATAACACCGTCAGTGCCGGCCGCTACGAATTACAGTGGAATGCAGCAAAATACGGTTCCGGAGTCTATATCTGCCGGATGATGACACCCGAATATACGGCAACACAGAAGATGTTGCTGTTGAAATAAACCTCTTATCAAAGCCCCGCAGACACTGAAAAGTCTGCGGGGCAAATGGGCTTGCGGCCCGGATGGAAAAATGAAGATTCGCAACGGAATATCTTTTCTGATAGCCTTTATCCTGATGCTGATACTGCCGTCGGCCTGCGGTCTTTTCCATCCGAAATTACCGGACCCCACTTCCCAAAATCTGCCGCCGGAAACGCACATCACTTTCTTTATTTATCCCGATACCACACTGGGACCCGGCGATTACTGGCTGAACGACGGCGATACGGTCCAGGTAACCGACAGTCTGGTCCTGGGACTCGATACCACCATCTCCGTACAAAAGGTACACTGGTGGGGCGACGATCCCGACGGCGATGTCATCGGTTACTGGGTCCGCTGGTCCTATATGGATACCGCGGTCTTCACCACCGAAGAAAGCGCGGTCTTCTACCTGCCCCTGCGCACGCAGTTCGATATCTACAGTCTTTTTGTGGCGGCGGTCGACAACGACAGCCTTTCTGATCCGACGCCCGCGGTACTCTCCTTTCCGGTCTTCAATTCGCCGCCTTCCGTGGAATGGAAGCTGAACTCCCTGCCGCAGAGCACCCGCCTGCAGGATTCGGTCCATTATTCCTTTACCCACCATTCCTTCTTCTGGGATGTCCGCGATATTGACGGGCTGGAAACCGTGACCGATGTCTTTTATGCGCTGGACGATACCAGTGACTGGCGGCATCTGCCCGGCGAACAGCGTGACGTGATGCTGACGGATATTCCTCCCGGTCCCCACCGTTTTTACCTGAAAGTCCGGGATATTGCCGGCGCGGAAAGTGAGATCATCCGCTTTCCCGATCCCCAAAGCGAAGACTCAAAAATTCGCCGCTGGGAGGTCAAGGAACCGCTCGGGGATATTCTGATCGTGAACGACTATCAGAACGATCAGCTGGTCTACCAGCATCAGAACCTCTATAGTGGCATCATCGAAAGCCTGGTCGGCACGGAGGGCTACTCGGTCTGGGAAATCGGCGGGGCCAGTACCAACACCGCGAATACCATTCCCTATTCTCCCGAAGATATCGAACGCAATCTCAGCTCCTTCTCGCGCGTATTCTGGTATACCTTCCGCGGTGAGAACAGTATCAATGCATCGGCGCTTGCCCTGACAAGATTCGTCGCCCAGGGCGGACTGCTGTTCATGAACAACGCTTCGACGGCACTGCCGGACACCTCCTGGAATTTTACCGATATTGCATCGGTATACCGTTACAGTCCCACCGGGCGCATATATCCCGGCGTGAACATTCTTGCCGACTGGGGAGATCCCGGACTCGACAGCCTTCTGAAACTCAAGGTCTCCATGACCCTTGCCGACCGGCTCTATGCGCTCAATCCCGGACCGACTTCCACTCTGCGCTATTTCTTTGAGCACGATTCACTGAACACCAGCGATTATACCGGTATGCCGCCCGTGATGGTCGAAACACCGGTAAATGAGGGAAAATGCTACTTTCTCTCGGTCCCGCTTTACTATCTGAACGGCAATAACAATCTGGATGAACTTTTTAAACATATTTTTGAACTTGAATGATACCTATGAAACAGCTGCTGAAATATTTTCTGATCTGCTTCCTGCTTACGGGTACCGTTTATGCACAGAAGGCCAGTATCCGGGGAGTGGTGACCGATGCGGAGAACGGGGAACCCCTGGTGGGAGTGAACATTATTCTACGCGGTACTTATTACGGTGCGGCAAGCGGACTGGACGGTTCCTACCTGATCACGGGCATGGGCGACGGCAGCTACGACATGCTGGCATCGATGATCGGCTACAAACAGTATCTGTACGGCGGCATTGAGATCAAGGACGGCGAGACCCGGCGCATTGATATCGCCCTGGAAACCACCGTACTTTCGCTGGGACAGGATGTCGTGGTCGTCGGGGATAAACCCCTGATCGACGCAACCTCCACCGCTTCTTCGGTCTCGGTGACGGCCGAAGATCTCATGGGCAAGATCGTGGAAAGCGTCAGCGATATTGTGGGCCAGCAGGCCGGCGTCAGTACCTCCAACAACGAGATCCATATCCGCGGCGGCCGCGTAGACGAAAGTCAGTTTATTGTGGACGGGCTTTCCATAAAGGACCCGCTGACCGGCGAGACCTCCAGCCTCTACGTGAATCCGAATGCCATTAAGGAACTGGAGATCATTACCGGCGGCTTCAACGCCGAATACGGCCAGGCCATGTCCGGCATTATCGATGTCAAGTTAAAGGAAGGCGCTTCCCGCTTTGAGGCCTCCTTCCGCTACAAAACCGACCAGATCTTCGGCAAGGCCGGGTTCAATACGGACAACCTGGAATTCACCCTGGGCGGACCGCTGTATAAAAGCGGTGGCATCCTGCCCGGCGAACTCTCCTATTTTGTGAGTGGCTATCTCTATCTTTCAAATTCCTACCTGCCCGGCGCTTCGGTCCTGTATCCCTACCGCGAATGGATGCAAACCTTTTCCAAACGCCAGGAGAATAACCTTTCCTCCATGGCCAAACTCAGCTGGAATCTCTCGCAAAAATACAAGCTCTCGGTTTCCTATAACCAGTCCGCCAATGTCAATCAGGGATATTTTACCAGCGCCTCCTTCCCCTATGCCTTTCAGGAGATCCTGGACAATTATCCCACCAACACGCGGGAATCCAAGGTCTTTAATACTCTGTGGACCCATACGATCAATCCCCGGCTCTTTTATACCGTCAATGCGGGGTATTTTTATACATCCTTCCACAAAGCGGTACAGAACAAGCACTGGACCGAATATGAGGAATGTCTGGATCTGGATCCCACGCAATATACGGCAAGGGACGAATACGGCAATATTATCGTCTTTACCGGCGATGAGTTCTGGGATCATGGCGACGCACCTTACTGGTACGATTACTGGAGCAAGAATTTTACACTGTCGAGCGCTTTCACCTATCAGCCCGGGATGCGGCACAAGGTCAAGGGCGGATTGGAACACCGTTTCACCGAGATGCAGGTGGTAGACATCTACAAACCCTGGCTGGGTTCGGGTCTGGGCGAAAGTTATGATTATTACAAGGTCAAACCTTCGGACGGTTCCTTCTACATTCAGGATATGATCACCTTTGAAGGCATGATCGCCAATATCGGCCTGCGTTACGATTACTGGTTCATCGGCGATTATGTAACACAAGCGATGCTGGATCCCGATATTCTGACCATCACACAGGCGGGCCGCGAAAAATATTTTGCGGAAACACACAGCCTTTTCGGCGCCCGATTCAAGGGACACCTGAGCCCCCGCCTGGGCATCAGTCATCCCGTGACCGACAATGATGTGCTGTATTTCAACTACGGACACTTTTCGCAGCTGCCAACCTACAACTATGTCTATGCAAAGCTGAATACGATCTCCGACAATCCCTACAGCCTGATCGGGAATCCGAATCTGAATCCCAAGACCACCGTGGCTTACGAACTGGGGATCAAGCATAAATTCTCGGCGGCTTCGGCGATTGAGTTCAAGGCCTATTACAAGGACATGTTCGATTACGAGACTGCGCAGACCATTACTTCCTTCAATCCCCTGGTCGGCAATTACAGCATGATGATGTACCTGAATATGGACTATGCCCGTTCCCGCGGCATCGAGTTGATCTTCCGGCAGACAGCGGGCCGTTTTTTCAGCGGCGATGCGGCTTTTACCTATTCGATCACAACCGGTAAAAGTTCGAATCCCGACGATAATGTGCTGGTCGAAGCGGGCATGATCCCGGAAAAACCGCTTTCGGAAAATTATCTGAGCTGGGACGAACCTTTCCGGCTCATTGCCAATTTGCGTTTCCGGGTCTATGAAGACGAACGTCCGCGCTTTTTCTTCAACAACTGGTCGCTCAATGCGCATATCGAAGCACAATCCGGGCGGCGCTATACCCAAAGTGTGATCCTGGATACCGTAACCACACCGGACGGAACAAAATGGTACATCGGAACTTCGCGCTCCGACAATCCCTACGGCGAGATCGCGGATCCCTACATTACCATGGATCTTAAGTTCAACAAGGATTTTTACTACAAACATATGACCTACGGATTTTACATTGACATCCAGAATGTCTTTAACCATAAAGTGCCGAGGCGCATCAATCCATTTACCGGTAAGCCCTACGATCCCGGTGAGATCATCAGTTACAGCTATTACGGCGGACGCAATCCCAACGAGGATCCTTCGCGCTACTATGCCCCGCGGCAGGTCATGCTCGGGCTTTTCCTAAGGTTCTGATTATGAAACGCTACATACGGACATCTTTTCTCTTTCTGCTTCTGAGCGGCATGGCCTTTGCCGGACTCGGCGGCCAGCGCGCGGGCACTTCGATCTATAATTTCCTCAAGATTGATCCCAGCGCCAGCTCCGGCGGGATGGGAAGTGCCTTTACGACCATGGTCAGTGACGCTTCGGGCATTCACTGGAATCCGGCATTGAGCGTACAGATGGGCGGGAGTTCCGCGGCGATCTCGCACCTGCAGTGGTTTGACGGTATCGGCTATGAGTATATTGCGCTGAGCCATGCTTTCCGTTCCTGGGCACTGGGATTTGAAATGGGCGTTCTGCACATGGATCCCATGGAGATCACCACCGAGTACAATCCCTACGGTTCCGGGGAATATTTCAGTTATGCCGACTATTATTTTACGCTGAATTATTCGCGCAAGATGAGCGACCGTTTCTCTTTCGGCACCAGCGCCCGGCTGGTCCGGGAAGAATATCTCGATCTGGCAACAACTTCCCTCGTAGTGGATCTGGGGACTTTCTACCGCACGGGTTTCCGGGACCTTACCCTTGCAGTGGCCCTGCTGAACTTCGGTACCCCGGCGGGTCCTGCCGGCGAATATCCGGCCGGTGACGGCTCCATGCGCGAATATGAGCGTTATTCACCGCCCACGACCTTTCACCTGGGGGCTTCGATGACCGTCTACGCGAACGATTATTTCGATCTGCTTACCGCCCTGCAACTGAACCACCCGGTCGATAACGCCGAAACCTATATCTTTGCTATCAGGGCGGGTTTTCTAAAGACCCTGCAGCTTTCCGCCGCCTATACCATCGGAACGGATATGCCTTTTTCCCTGGGACTGGCCTTTTCTGCCGAACGCTGGCAGTCCGGACTCAAGATCGATTACGCCTTCCGTCCGCACCGCTATCTGGGGATTGTCAACCAAATACAGGTGAGTTATAATTTCTGATGAAAAAATCCTTTTTACATGCTTCTGCCTTTCTTCTGCTAATCCTTTTCGCGGCCTGTTCCGAAACCATGGATCTGCCCGATGCGGGTTCAAACCAGAATACGGGCATAAACCGGGATCCCAATAAATACGTACGGATCTCTCCCGACTGGTCCTTTGATGCACTGGACCTGCAGACGCCTCTGGACATTTTTCCGGCCGCGAACGGGCGGCTTTACATCGCTGACAGCGCCGCATCCCGCATTCGTGTCATTCGTCCCTCCGGAGAAATCGAAAGCGGACTCTACGACACTCTTGCTTCCCTTCCGCTGGATCCGGCCGCACTCTGCATGGATGCGCGCCTGAACCTTTATTACTGCGATCAGGGGGGTAAAATCTATGTGTGGCCGGAATTCTCCGCAAATACCGGCATCCGCGGTATCGTCACGGCGCGCGAATATAAAATCGCGGGGAAAGATACCTTATTGCATCCGCTCACGGGACTGGCACTCGGATTGACGGCAAAAACAAATGGGGATATCATTGATACAACCCAGACCGCTCTGATGGATTCCCTGACGCGTCCGAGCGTCTTTTACGATCCCGCATCGGTTATGAACCGAAACGGGTTGTATAACACCGAGACCGGTGTATTGATCCATGCAGGCAATCCCGTTTATGCCCAGATGCGGAAATCCTTTGTCGCACTTGCCCCCGCTCCTGCAGCTGAACTTTCGATCTATGCGCTGGATGCCATCAATAATTACATCCTGAAGATCACGATGATCCCTGCCTTACTGGTCAGACTTTCGAACGGGCAGAATGTATGGCATTACACAGGGATGTTGGAATCCTTTGTGGCTACTGCCGGAACCGGTGCGGGAACCGTTTCGGACCCGCTGAGCATGTGTACGGACAATGGCGGAAATATTTACTACACGCAGACCGGTGACTTTTTCTCCGTTCACAAACTGAGTACCGGCACTTACCGGGCGGATTTCAGCGTGGCCGCGGACGATATTATGCGGCTGGACGAATTCGCTTATGCCCGCGATATCAGCGTGGCGCCGGACGGTTATATATTTGTGCTGGATACCCTGGACCGCGATGTCAAGATGTACAAATCCGACGGGACTTTCATGAAATCCGTCGCCGTGCGGGAGGAATGGCTGCGTTTAAGCGATTCCCTTTATGTCAACGATTCGCTTGTCGTCCGCGACACTCTGGTCCTGCAGCAATATCCCGATCTGCTGAAAAAACCCATGGCACTCTGCTATTATCAGGACGTCCTGTATATTCTGGATAACGGCAACCGCCGTATCCTGCGCTTTACCAAGGTCGATGATGTGATCATTGAGAATCCGGACAGAGAAGAGTAGCTGCGACACTAAGCTTCGTGAGCGCTGAGCTAAGGAGAAAGGGAGTATGGGGGTATGGGAGTGTGGGAGAGAAGGAGAACAGGAGAAAACAGAAGTTAAGAAGCTGAGAAATTAAGAGCTTTAGTCAGCGGAATAATCTTGAATATTGAATCTTAAATATTGAATCGACACATCGATCCGCCTTCGTCCCGACCCTTCGGACTTCGGCGGACAGGCACCACAACGCCTCAACAGCTCGACAGCTCGGCAACTCGACATTTTTTAAACCTTGATATCTTACGCATAGCGTCAATCCATTTGTAAAATAGCAATCCTATGCTTAATATTATCCAAAAGACGGATTTTAGGATGAAAAAACGATTAATTCTTTTAATAGTCACTCTAATCCTTTTTGCTGCTGCTCCCTTCGAAGTGCCGGATCTGCGTTTCGGGAGCCTTGAAGAACTCCAGGCATTTTATGTCTGGTCCCCGGAACGCATTCCCGTAATCAGCGCACACCGCGGTGGTCCCTGTCCCGGCTTTCCCGAAAATTGCATTGAGACCTTCGAAAACCTGCTTTTGCAAATACCAGCTACGCTTGAGGTGGATATCGCCATGACCGCGGATTCGGTACTGATACTGATGCATGACAATACCCTTGATCGTACCAGCACCGGCAGCGGCAGGATCTCTGAAACGGAATACCGGGAACTGCAGGATCTGTTTCTGGAAGATAACGCGGGGCAACTGACGGAATACAGGATCCCCACTCTTGAAGCTTCGTTGCTTTGGGCGCGCGGAAAAACCGTACTGAATCTGGATGTCAAGCGCGGCGTGCCCTTTGAAAAGGTCGTGGAACACATTCACCGCACCCAAAGCGAAGCCTCCGTTACCGTGATCGTGTATAATATCGAAGATGCCGTACGTGTCCACCGGCTCGATCCCGGATTGATGCTGTCTGTCAGTATCCGCAATGAAGAAGAGCTGCAGCGCGTCAAAGATGCCGGTATCCCCATGAACAGGGTTACCGCCTTTACCGGTACGCAACTGCATTCAAAAAAGCTGTACCGGCTGCTGCACGAAGAAAAGGTCTTTGTGAATCTGGGCACTCTGGGTAATCTGGACAAGAAAGCCGAAGCCCGCGGTGATCGCTGGTACCGGCGTTGGGAACGTATGGGCGTAGACATTTTTTCCAGCGACCGCCCTCTGGAAGTGGCGCGGACGCTTTATTCATGGGAAGGAGATGCGCATGAGTAATCAAAAAAACCGGCTTATCATCAGCCTGCTCACCCTGGTCGCCCTGGCTTTGATCCTTGCAGGGCTGGCTATGGAGCAATACCTGCTTTCACTGCTGGGATTTGTTCTGCTTCTTGGAATGCTGATCCAGCGCGGATGGCAGATACGGAAACTGAACAAACAGATCAAAACCATGAAGGATGTGAAACATGATCATAACAACGCACAGGATCAATGATATCCCGGTCGCCGTTCCGGAAGAGGTCGAAAAGCCTTTTGGCACGGTCCAGGAGATCCTGGATCTGATGGCGGATGTGCATTACCGCGGGGCGCGCAAGATCATTCTGCGCAAAGAACAACTAACTCCCGCTTTTTTTGACCTAAAGACCGGTTTCGCCGGGGAGGTCCTGCAAAAATTTGCCAACTATTACATGCAGTTGGCCATTATCGGGGATTTCTCGCAAATACGCAGTAAAAGCCTGCAGGATTTTATCCGCGAGAGCAATAAGGGAAAACAGGTCTTTTTTGTCGGAAATACCCAGGAAGCTATTCAATATCTGACACGTTGAATAACAATATTATCATGCTTAAAAAATTACATTCCCTGAATATCCGCAATTGGTACGAAAAATACCGCATCCCTCCGGCGGATGCCATTAGCGAAGGCCGCGATTATTACGCAGGTGTCTGGATCGATCCGCTGTACCGCTTCCCTTATAAAAATCCCGCTCCGGGAGTCTGCCGCGAACTGCTGAGCGCCTTCAGCCGCATGTACGACGACTGGGACAAGTTCTTTGCGGAAAGCGGACGACCCTGCGATCTGCAGCTCTGGGTCTATGATACCCATTTTATGGACTGTCAGCTGGTTTGTGCAGCAGTGGACAAACCCGGCGATAAAAGAAACAATTACTTTCATCCCTGTCCGGAGCAATACCTGTTCCCGGTAGAGAAATATCCAAAGCATGAAGATTTCGATCCGGAACAATTCCAATGGACCGCCTTTGAGGTCCGCAGCTACCTTTTTGAACAAACGGACGGACTCAGCAAGGGGCGCATTCGTAAACTCCTGAAACAGGGATGGCGCGAGGACAATAAGTTGCTGAACGGCAATGAGCGTGCTTTCTGGAATATCTACGATTTCGTATGGGTCGGGAGAAAATTGAGAGCGGAATCGGATAAACAATAATGATTTTGTATGGAATAAGCATATCTATTCCGTGCATTTATAAGTAATAATATAAGGAATTCCTATGAAATTACTTCCCCTCCCCGGTACGAAACTCCCCGTCTCCGCGATCATTCTCGGCTGCATGCGTATTGCAAAGATGCCGGTAAAGGACGTCTCCCGGCTCCTGAACACGGCGCGGGATGCGGGCATCAATTTCTTCGATCATGCGGACATTTACGGCACGGGCAAATCCGAGGAAGTCTTTGCCGCAGCACTTGATCTTACTGCCACACAACGCGAAGAGATCTATATACAGACCAAATGCGGCATTCGTAAGGGTTTCTATGATTATTCCAAAGCACATATCCTCGCCTCCGTGGACGCCAGTCTGGAACGCCTGAAGACCGATTACGTGGATACGCTGCTGCTGCACCGGCCCGACACCCTGATGGAACCGGAAGAAGTCGCGGAAGCCTTTGAACTTCTGGAAGCGTCGGGTAAGGTCCGGCATTTCGGTGTCAGCAACCATAACCCGGGACAGATCGAACTCCTGCAGAAATACCTCAAGCAGCCGCTGATCATCAACCAGCTGCAATTTTCTATCACGAACAGCGGCATGGTTGACCGCGGGATCAATGTGAACATGGAAAATCCGGCATCCGTCGATCACGACGGCGGCATCCTGGAATACTGCCGGCTGAAGAATATCCGCATTCAGCCCTGGTCGCCTTTTCTTTTCGGTTTTTTTGACGGCGTTTTTCTCGATCATCCCAAATTCCCCGTACTGAATGCAACGCTCGAACGTATGGCAAAAGAAAATGATATTACAAAAGAAGCGCTGGTCATCGCCTGGATCCTGCGGCATCCGGCCAAAATGCAGCCGGTGGTCGGCACCACGAACCCGGAACGCCTGAAAAATATCTGCAAAGCGAGCGATATCTCTCTGACCCGGCCGGAATGGTACGAAATCTACCGTGCCGCAGGGAAGCAGCTGCCGTGACGGAGAGGAGGAAAGACGGAGTGTGGGAGAACGGGAGAAGAGGAAGTTAAGAACCTGAGAAGTTGAGAAGTTTGGTCAGCGGAATTATCTTGAATATTGAATTAACACCTCGACGATTTGACAACTCGACATTCATGTGATCTTTGAACCAACCAACGCTGTCATCCTGAGCGGAGTGAAGTCACCGAAGGCGGATGAACGCAGTCGAAGGATCCCTTCTCTCACGCCGGGATGACAATTCTGTTTGAGAGTTGAGCGCTTGGAAGAGGAAGTTAAGAACCTGAGAAGTCGAGAAGTTTGGTCAGCGGAATTATCTTGAATATTGAATTAACACCTCGACGATTTGACAGCTCGACAGCCCGACATTATTTTATCGTCCTGATCTCTTCATCCGCGAAGAAGAGCTTCGTCTTTGTCGCTGCAATTTCGGTGGAAAAAGTGTCTTTGAGCCGGTGCAGGTTCAGCGCCCGTAAAGTAAAATAGACCGCATTACCCGCATCCACCACCGTAGCTGCCGGTGTATTCGAGGGCATCATCAGCGAGGAGTTGATATTGATCATCATGTCGGTCTTATCGCTGAACGGCGGACAATTGATCACGGGCACACTCAGATTTGCCGCCAGTGCTCCGCCCAGTCCGTTGGAACGCCCTGCTACTGCAATCACCGCCAGCGCTTCGATGGCATAGTTATAATCCCTGGCCAGATCAATAATATTTTCACCGTTCTTGTGTGCGGATATGATGCGCATATCACAGGCAATATCGTACTGTTCAATGATATTCTTCATTTTTTCCGCATGCGGCAGATCTGCGGGGGAACCCATTACGATGGCTATAAACCCGTCTTTGATCAGTCCCTCCTCTGCCAGGATATCCGCAAGTTCCCGCTCCGGACGCAGTCCGTATACCACATCTTTTCCGGTGATCATGCGATAGATCTTCTCGTAGCGCTGCAGGGTCTCCCGGACAATCTCTTCCGGCAGCTCCCGGGGATACTGCCCGTCTTTCCTGTGTTTCATCAGATAGGCACGGACAAACTCTTTATCCAGTTGTTCGACATTTTCCGGATCCTTGATATATGCTTCAGCCGACCAGAATCGCGAAGAATCCGGTGTATGGATTTCGTCGATCAGCATAAGTTTTCCATCCCGGATCCCGAATTCGTATTTGGTATCGACCAGGATTATGCCCCGTTCCTTCAATAATTTTGTGCCGCGTTCAAAAAGTCTGAGTGCAACGTCTTCCATTTTATTGTAGATCGCTTCCGTCGTCCAACCCTCTTTCAGCAGCTGTTCCCGGCTTATCTCGCGGTCGCTTGCTTCTTTTGTGGTCGGCGTCAGGATCGGTGTCAGAAACGCATCGTTCCTGTGCAAACCGTTCGGCAGTTTCACTCCCGATACTTCCCTCTCACCCCGCTCATATTTTCGCCAGGCTGATCCCGTCAAATAAGCGCGAACTACCATCTCGATCCGGACCGGCTCGGTTTCATGCACCAGCGACGCATGCGAACCCAGCGTTTTGATCAAATGGTTCGGGACAATATCCCGGGTCTGTTCAAACCACCAGGCGGCCAATCCGTTCAAGACCGCTCCCTTGCCCGGAATACGGGTATTCAGAACCAGGTCAAAACTGGATATGCGGTCCGTTGCGACGATCAGACGCCTTTTGGCGTCTACACGGAACGAATCGCGGACCTTTCCGCTGTGGATCTTCTTCAGTTGCGGGCAGCTGATTTCGTGCATGGCTTCCATATTATTTCTCCATATTTGACGTGATAACTTTTTATTTGACAGGATCACAGGATCTACGGGATCATGCTTGGAGACAGGATCACAGGATCTACGGGATCATGCCTGAAGACAGGATCACAGGATCCACAGGATTGTGGCCGGAGACAGAATCATCCCGCAGGGATCCTCTTGGAACGGTATTACTCCTTGGATTAAAATCATCTTGGAGGAATAACTTTTGTTTATTCTGTTCAACCGTAATCCTGTAAATCCTTCTCCGGAGAGATCACTTGGCTTTATTACAATTTCCCGGTAGTTTTCTGAGCTTTCGTCTGATGTCAACCTTTGACTCGCCAAAATTGATCAGGAGTCCCAGATCCAGTCCGCTTGCATTCAGGTAATTGACAAGCTGCATTTCATGGATTGGCAGGACATGATGTACGGATTTTATTTCAATGACAATCTCATTTTCGACAATAAAATCTGCTACAAAATCTCCGACATCCACTCCTTCATACTCAACTTTGATGGGACACTGACACTTTACGTCAATACCATCAATTTTTTCGAGCTCGATCAGCATACATTTTTCATAGACTTTTTCAAGATATCCAAAGCCCATTTTATTGTAGACTGTAAAAGCCGCTCCAATGATCTTTCGTGTCAAAGTTTCAAATAACATGTTCGTCCTCCTCAATGTTCATCAATATACAAACTAACGCATTTTACAATACCCTTTCGAAAATGCCAGTGGGCTGCCATGACAAAACAACGTTATGGCGTCAAAACCTGCTCGATAAGCCATCCTCTGGATCCTGCCCCAAAGGGACCCTTTCGGGGTGATCCTGTCTAAAAACCATCCTGTAGATCCTGTGATCCCGTCTAACAATCACATCCTGTAATCCTGTGATCCCGTCTAACAATCACATCCTGTAATCCTGTGATCCCGTCTAAAAACTATCCTGTAGATCCTGTGATCCCGTCTAACAATCACATCCTGTAGATCCTGTGATCCCGTCTAACAATCACATCCTGTAATCCTGTGATCCCGTCTAAAAACTATCCTGTAGATCCTGTGATCCCGTCTAACAATCACAT
>Ga0172382_10008599_pt1 | contig 14154 bp, 14 predicted proteins | sample Leawel138RmetaG_FD_122245 | JGI IMG/M metagenome (GOLD analysis project Ga0172382, IMG submission 122245) | Leachate microbial communities from a municipal landfill in Southern Ontario, Canada - Leachate well 138R metaG | ecosystem: Engineered > Solid waste > Landfill > Unclassified | place...
ATCAAAAAAATTATCTTTAATTAACTTATCTAAATTACCCATATCATTTTTATCTCCTATTTACGGCAATTCTTGTATTATCATAGATTCTGTTTCATTTATAACAGTATTCATGAATTTCAAATATTCATCTAAAAAATATAAACTTTCGGAATCGTCAACATATAATATCAGACTGTCGTATAAGTTAGTAATGTGTGTCCGTAGTCCATCAATTTCTTCCAAAATTGTCGTATAATATTGCGACAAAGCCGCCGCTTGATCATTTTCGTTAATAATTAAACTAGATTCTATTACAAATAATGACATAAACAAACTAACAAAAATGTTATCATTTTTTAATATCGTCCGGCATTCCTCACCATCCGTATTCTTAATATAAAATAATGACATAGTGTTGACACCAATGGACATAAGCCTGGTTGATATTTTTTGAGAAATATTATTGCTATTCATTAACTAAAAACCTTTATATTGTTTTTTATTAATTAAATATAATAATTTAAAATCAATAAAATAATAAAAAAAATAATATTAATATAATTGAAATTGAAATTGAAATTGAATATAATAGCTATGTCAAAAACATAACATTTTTAACCATTAAATCAAATGAAAAAGTCCACTTTATAATAACAAAGCTTCCCAAATTTCTTCTTCTGACCCAAAGAACACAGTCTGTTCAGGAGTAATATCTTGTTTCAATTTATCAATATTAACCTTGGTATTTTCCAAATCTATCTGTGGTTGCATGGTACCATAACAAGCCCAATATAATCCTGATACAAGGTCATCGTGAACTCCTTTTGCACCTCTGAAAATATTAGGAGCTACTTCTTCATATCTAGATAATTGTTTAATTGTATCTGAATCTCTTATTAGTAATATATTTTTTTCTACTTGACGTTTTAATTCTATACAAGCGTCAAGTTTAGATGTTTTTGTTGCTCTAGTACCAATTTTTCCATTATTATCAGTGTTCAATATGTTGCCACAACCGTGTTCAAACCATATTTTATCTGCTACAGTTTTACCGATTTCGTTATTTTCAACAATCATCATTCCATCATTGTACCACTTAGATATTTCCACACAAGTTTCAGCAAATGTTTCAGCATCTATCATATTATCCGCGAAAACTGCTACTTGCTCAAATCTGTCTTTACTTACTATTTTTAAAACTTGTATGACAGCATCATCTTTTCCTGTGCCGGTAGCCGAATCCACGCCCAAAACGTACATTGCGTCTTTTTCAGGTAATTCCCATATTTTGAGTTTATAACCATATTTAAATTCTAAAGGCTCAACTGGAATCATCTTTTCTAAAAAATCTGGATTGATTAATGTAGAAATAGAACCTAGAAAATGACAATTTTTGTTTATTAATCCATCAGAAGTAGCATATATATTATCAGATTCTATTTCTAATGGGGTATATACTATTGAATTATACTTATGTGGTTTGATTGATTCAACAACGAAATTAGATATATCATCCAATATATCATCCAATATATCACCTTTACGTAAATCTTTGGCTGCTACTTCTTGATTATTTATATAAAAAATATGATCTATCGATGATATTTTTTTAATTCCGTTGGTAAAAGTTATTTCGACAGTATCTTTTTCCGTTTTTCTAAAACCATCAAAATTATAATATTTGCCATCTTTACCTTGTAACTTTAATTTTATTTGTTTATTTAAAACTATACATTCCATAATATATTTATAAAAAGCTATAATAAAAATCCTCTGCTTTAACACATCGACGTAATCGATAACAAAAACATGTCGATTAAAGTTGACATGTTTTTGTTCAAAATTAATGAAAAGTAATACTAATTATATATTGCCAGTTTCTCTAATATCGAATGTATTATAGTTGAAAGTGATACTGGGTTCAATTTTTCCTTCTTCTGTAGAAGCTAGATTGATTCCTTCAGAATTGACAGGAAATACTTCGTATAATGTATAATAGTAAGGTAATTTGTATTTTAAGGTTGAATCATATAAGTAGATATATATCGTTGCAGTATATGAATTCAAATAATTATCTAATGACCCACCTGCGATTTGTGTAGAATCAGCGTTAGTTGCATTAGGAACACCGTGGGAATATATTAAATTTTGCCAATCATAAAAAGCTTTACCCAACAACATATCCTGAAATTCATCAAACTTAATAGTAACATCACCATCAACTTCAGTTTTACCAGGATAATTCTTCTTAGAACCCATGTAATGTGTTGTCAATTTGTTAGTTTTTTTAGAAGGCGTAGTTATACTTCTAGCCCTTAACATCAAGTCTTCCGCATCAAACATTTTAGATAATTTGGATGTACTATCGAATTCGAATACTACCTGAAATAGAAAGTTTTTAGCTAAATCCTTAAAATTTTGTATTCCACTAGTGAAAACGTTTTTGTCATTTGTTCCATACATATTAATGTCTCCTAAATCTTATATTATATTTATAGTTTTACGCTAATCGTGCCATTGAAAACTGTAGCAATTCCTGGTGAACTATACGGTATTGTGATCGGCGTACTTAATTTAAAAAATTCATTTATTTTTTGGTCCATGAATTGCCAAAAAATTTGATAATTATCAGGCTTCTTGGTATTTAATTCTTTTTCAAAAATTTCAGACATAGGCGAAGGTGTCAAATTTAATTTAACATTCTGTGGAAAAAGAAATCCTGAAAATTTAATATCAACAAAAAATAATGATTTGTTTATTATATCCGTCATAGTTTTAAAAAATCCATTTATAAAACCAAATTTAGACAAATTATTCAATATATAATTTTCGTCAATGGTACTTATTTGAAATGAGCTTAACGAAGCCAAGTTTCCTACTAACGGCGTTGATACACCGGCTGGGGTTGTTACTACTCCTGATACAAAAAACGATGGTTTTTTATAATTCATGAAATAATAATTTAGATAAGCATTAATGCTCTTTTTAAACAATTTCATCGTATATTCAACACTGGCTTCTGGTTTTATATTGAAACTATTATAAATGTCACTAAAATTCATTATTACACTTTTACGTTAATGTTTCCCAAACAATGAGGAGCTCCGGTAACTAAACAGTTGGGCAAATTGTTTACTAACTGTTTGGCAGCATTTTTACCTAAATTTACATTACCAGCAGTACTATCTACATTAATATCACCTTTATCAGCAATAACATTTATTTTTCCATTTATCGAATGTACGTCTATATTTCCAGCAATATTCAAATTTACATGACCAGATTCATTATCCAAATTTGTATTAGTAGTTATAGTAATAGTTCCAGTCTTATTTATTTCTATATAAGAACCTGATCTATGAATAATTTTTAATTCGCCATCATTTTTATTTAATGTTATCAACTCGCCTTGATCAGTGTGAAATATTACCATTAAATTAGGATAATCTCTTTCTATATCTTCTCTAGCAGGACTACTTCTGATGTTATCAGCATTAAACGCTAAACCGTTGTATATAGGTTTAATTTCGTCATTCTTGTCAAAATATCCTTTAACTAAAGTTCCTAATTCGGGAATAATTAAGGTACCTCTAGTAGAACCTACGTAATTGTTTTCTGGTAATGCCCAAGGTATATTAGCCACATCCAAATCGTCATAATAACCGAATATTCTAATTTTTATACGTCCAAGTTTCATAGGATCATCATTTTTAACAACTTTGCCTGTCCACTTTTCATAAGCATTATTTTCACATTCATCTGACACGATCAGATCATCAAAATTGTTCAAATCAGTTTTATTCTTTATAATGTCATTTATTAAATTCATTTTATTACTCCTGTACCATAATATCCATCATTTACTAAAGTCAATTTTCCCATAAAACTATCATCTTTTATCATTTGATATGTTATTCCTGCTATAATATATTCACCGGAATATATTTTATTCATTCTATTTTCGCCAGAAAAATCTACATATATTTTCGTTCCCAGTTTAGGCATTTTCTTGGAATTCAATAATTTAGAATCTTGTTTATTTAAATCTATTATTAGTTCTATTGAATTTTGAAAAAAGTTTCGTTTAGCGTTTTTGTTATGAATTGGAGCTACATCATAATGTTGGTGAGTATCGATGAAATGAGTTCCACTGAAATGTTTAGTGCTTATTTCCGATTCATCGAAGGCATCATCTTTAGATGATATTTTTGATAATTTATTATCTCTAGAATCATAAATCGATTTTCTATACCCATATTGATATGTACTTAATAAATCAACTTGATCATTTGGAACAAATTCAGTTAAATCCAATAACCCTGTTCTATTCATCGGATCATACACAATAGCATTTTGTATATAACCATCGTCTAACATAGATATACCGGAAAACTCGGATTGTTTAAAACTTTCATATATGAATACGTCTTTTAGGTTATTATTCATAACGTTATTAGGATTACTATAATTTGCCTCTGTGGTTTTATCACAGATAGTCTTTATGGAAGTATAACAGCCTTGACCATTTATATCGGTAAAATAAATAGGAAAGTCGTCATTTTCTATCCATGCATGTGATAACACTTTTTCAACAAATTGTTTTACTTTATTTTTAGCATTTAACCAATACATAGCATCGTTCGCTGTTACTTCCGATACAACAGGAATTCCTACCTTACTTAATATATTTTTTATGACCAGATCACTAGTTTCTTGTAAATTAACATTGAGAAGAGTTTTTTCTGGGTAAGATATAGTTTTTGATATTAATTTTATAGCATCATAACAACACGTAAGAGAATAAACTCCGGTACCAACTTGTTCATTTACCATCGAATCAATTTTTCGTATTGACATTCTGGTATTAATAAAATTATGTATTATCGAATCATCTTCACCGGATTTAACAGGTTTAATCTTCAAATATATAGGATCGCCTATTTTAAGTTTCAAAACGTCAAACAGTCTAAGATTATCCTGAATAACAATATTCATAGTTGGCAAAATAGTAAACATATTTTCAATTAGTCTAATTTTCATAACATTATTTTTAGATATTCTTATAGCTTTATCCGGATTATCAGATCTAATGTAAAGGTCATAATCTAAATTTATATTATTTTTAGTTAATGATTTATCTTGTAAAATGTTTTGACTAATATTATCTGACACAAATCCTCCATTATTTCAACGATACGGACATTCCTGAACTTCCTATACGCCAATCATTTACTTCAAAATTTTCTAATATGGAATAGGCTTCGGCTATTGAATTTGGGCATTTAAAACATCTAAAATATTTAGATGTAGTTGCAATCAAATAATCATTGTTTTCAACATGCATATAAGCATATAAATGCATAGCTGCTACAGTTCTTAATAGTTTTTTCTTTTCTTTGTACACTTTGACTGCGCCATCGGCAACTTCTTCATATGATTTTTTCGTATTTTGTGTCAACATAAAAAATTTAAACATAGAATCTTCGTCATCAGCTATGATCGTTTTTATATATTGGCAAAAAACTAGGTCAAATTTATCAAGACTAGGTACTAAATTAAACATTTTGTAAATATAAAACATTATACCCTTAGACATAGATTTGTATTTAGAACTACCTGATGATAATTTTGAATTTTGGCCTTTCATTTCTATTTTATCTTTTGTTTCTAGATCTATTAAATCACCTGATCCTGTTGCAAAAGCTATGTTTTTAAACAATGATACTAATAAAAATTCGCCTTTTCCTATAGCTGGTCTCGTTGTATTTACATCCAAAGCGGCATCGATGAACCTGTCATCTAAAAAATCATCCAATTCAGATTCAATTAAGATCGAACTCCAGTTAACAGAATCACTATTCTTTAATTTAAATTTAGATTTATTTAATTTTCTGAACAAGTCACTTTCGTTAACTTTAGAATATGCTTTATATATAGTTTCTATGGTACTTAATAACCCTTTATGTTTTCCTAATTTTTCTTTTGTCCAAAATTTACGCATATTTTTGTATATCTTCTTCTTTAAAATTTTTATTAATCGGTGTTACTTTGTTTAACAATTTTACTAATTCCGGTTTAATTAGATCTAAATCGTCATCAGATATATTTATAATATTAACCTTTAATTCGTTGTTCTGATCTTCTGACAATTTAGATTGTATACCAAATATATTTAGAATTAAGGGTATAACGGTATTAGTTCCTTTTATTCCATTTATAACACTAGTCATTGACAATACAGTTCTCATTACATTTTCAGGATCATATTCCTGTATGACATCTGTTTCAGTTTCATTGATCATAATTGTTTTTTGTACACTTAAAAGTTTGTTTACTGTACTAAAAGTCAAATCTAAATTATTTCCATTTTCGTATGCATATTTATCAAATAACGGTTTTTCTATTTTCTCAATATTGTTAAAATTTGAAATTCTAGACACTTTTTCTAATACACTTATAGAACAGTATGAATCTATTGGTGAAAACATTTGGTTTAAATATTTTTCAGTCAAATCTACAAAATTCGCGAATTCTGAATCTTCTAAGTATGATGGCAAAAATGTTTTTATATTAATTTTTCGTTTATTATCCAAACATTCCGTGATGAATGCACCTAAATCACCGGTATTATAAGTCAAACGATAAACTAAATCATTAATATAGCTTAATTCACCCTTCAGATTAAGGTCGATGTATGCATACGCTTTTACATAACCAGCATCTATGATGTTATCTACATCAATTGTGGCATAATTTAAAAAACCATTTTCATTTTCTAAATAACTATTGTAACTAAAATCCAATAATGACCCTCTGGAATCAGGTAGTAGGCCTATCCTTATAACACCGTTTAATAAATCTTTATTTAAATTTTTAGCAACAATAGTCGCTTTTCCTATTTTGCCATTTGATAAATCTAAATCTTCTGGGTAAATGTCTTTGAAAGAAATTAACAATTTATTTATGTTTTTTATAGTATCTATTGTTACGGTTGTTATATGTATTTTCGGCATTACATAATAGGTGATATTTCCAGCAATGTCAAAAAATTTAAATTTAATTCCAGATGCGTTGTTCCAAGCATCTATTATTTCAGCTTCTATCCCATTAGTTAAAGCTGTTTCAAAATTAGCAATTTCTTCATCAGTTGAATTAATATCATCATCGAAATAATTATGTCCAGATAACGTCAATTTATAATTATAATACGATTTAGCTGTTAAAATGTCATTTATTTTTGTACAATCGTAAACTAAATCTACATTAGCTACATCTGTTACATCATGAAATATTCCTATTACCTGATCGGGGTTGAACCCGTATTCAGTTGGATCATTATATTCAGTTACATGGACTTCTGTATCATTTGGATTATTCCTGAGCGCTTTAAAAAATGGCAAATTGTTTACATATGCTTCCAAACAAGACCCGTCTATTCCCAAGGGGTCAACAATCATAAAATTAAATGGTATTTGATAACTGTATTTAGGTATATTATCTTCGTCAACCAAAACTGTCACTACTTTTGGATATAACGGATTATCGTTTAAATAGTTAAAGTCATAATCAATTAACGCACTGTCGTATTTCAATACAACATTTCTTATTATAGCTTTAATTTTATAATCTAAAACGTCACTATTAAATCTAATTTGACCAGCATCAATTTGTTCCTGACTTGCGCCATCTGCTAGATTCTTTTTATCATTAACGGTTTCTGATGATATTTCACCATTTAAATCCGTATTTCCTGTTGTATCTAGACCCCAATTGCCGTCAGCTATAACTTGTGTACTGTCAGAATTGAATCTTCTAATATAATTTCCATCGGCGTGTATTATTTGTGTAATCATTTTATAGATAATTCCTTAAACTTTTTTAAATAATAGCAAATTCTCAAAAGACTTTCTATCAATACCAATTATCGGAAGTTTAGGCCATTCCTTTTTGCAAATGTTTGCAACATTACTAATAACATAAATTTTAGAAATTATCGGATTTTTTATTTTAATACTGAGTTCATTATCGGTGATATTATTAAAATGCATGACTATTTCGTGACGATATTTATCTAATATCGGTTTTATATATTTTCGTAAAGCCTTAATTACGTTATCTTTTATGGTTTTGTCTTGACAATTTATAAAATCTATATAATCCGTTGTATTCAAAATATATTTATTAAAAATATCATAATCATTAATTATTTTTTCTTTGCTTGACAATGTTAATTTAACATTAGAATTATTAAACCAAGCATCAACACATTCATAATTCCATAGTAATTTCTTAAATATAGCATTTTTTAAATTTTTAATTTCAGATTTGAAAAACACAGAATACGATTCGAAGGAAGCTAAATCTTTTTCTTCTACGTTTATTATAGCTTTGTCTGAATAATGTTTATTATTATATCTAATTCCTTCTACAACCATCGCAACATTTACTGGACTGCCTGGATTATTTAATGTTTTAAATAATTCATCACTATTGGTACTTATATCATACACATTGGACGAATTTATCTCTTTGATAGTGGTAATCAGTTCATTATAATTACACAAAACAAATCCATTAGAAACTTCTGAGAAAAAACCATTTTCAATTTCATCACGATTTATTGGTGATACTGTTGAATTAATGTTAAAAATGTCTATAAAATTAAGCATTGTTACCGTATACCTTTATAGCTTCACGTATCTTATTAATGGATGGATATTTTACTATGGTTTCAGGCATCAAATCATTCCATGCATCAGAAAAACCATTAAACCACATCAAAAACCACCAATAACTCGCTGTACCTAAAAGCCTAGCCGAAATTAAATCAGGTCTAGCATATTCATTTTCTTTAATAGGTGAATATTGTACTTCACCGAAATCAAACGATTTGAAATCGATAGAATATATGTCTTTTTGGTCAATTTCATCAACGGTTACAGTTTTAAACATATTTATTCTATTAGCTATATTTATCATTTTATACCATTTATCGTTTTTGAATGTATATATATATTTATACACGTTTTAGTTTAAAAACGTTATTATGTGATTCAAATTATAAAATAACATAAAATATAATTTTTATATTTTATCTTAAATTTAATCTGACAAATTTTCTAACCACCAACCGGCATATTTAACTTGATCCATCTCACATCCAATTTCAAAATCAGCGTAAACTGGACCATTTCCATATTTATTTAATTCTTTAGAAAATTTAAAAGACCAATTGCTAATAAATACAGGAATAGCATTTTTAAATATACCAGGCATCAAATTGAGTAACCACAAATTACCACCAAAATTGCCAGAACTTACGTTCTGTGTACTATATATACGATCATGGTCGTTGTACGTAAATTCGGCATATTTGCCTAAAGCCGAGTCTGCAATATTTCCTACTGCATCTACGGTCGCACTAAGCCTGTCCAATAAATCTTTATCTGTCTTTGTATTTTTTTTCCCATCTTCATTGTTACCCAAAATCGCATTGCCTATGTCTTTTCCAGCTTTGAATACGCTGTTTAAAATTGATGCGCGGCTTTGATCATCTGTGATAGTATCTGCCCATTTATCTTTAATATTCAAAAATTGTTGTGTCAAATTATTTACACTCAATTCATATTTAGGCATACTGTAGAATACCAACATAACTATAGTATCAGTTATACTGGTATTATTGTTAGGACCAATAGACTGTTCAGAATATATTCTAAATCTTAAGTTAAATGTTGTTTTTCCAGGTCCACTATATATTCTGGTGGTAAAACCACCAGTCTTAGTCATTTTGCCAGCATCGGCACCGACTATTAAACTAGCACCCTGAACCAGGTCATGATTGTACAATTTATTAAATAGATCGGCGATCGTTGTATTTCCGGAATCAGTCCAAGTAGCAGTGGCATTAATAGTCGGCAATTCTTGTAATACACCTGTTATCGAATTCATTCCATCACCAGGATCTAATGTAAATAAGCTGTTTCCGTATATTTTACACAAATTAGCAGTATTGACCGATTTTCCGAAATTTATCGGTGTACTTGATTTATCCACTTTTGAAAAGTCTATTTTGCTTTCTAATTCTTGTCCAGTAACAATTGGAATATTATTTATCGTATCACTTTTAGTTTGCACCGACGTTTTATCAGCCGGTGCTACAGGATTTAATCCATGAAATATTGTTTCTCTTATATTATCTTGATTATCCATTAGTCAGTATTACCATATTGTTCAAAATATTCGTCACTATTTCTTCTCATTTTTTCTTCTTCCGTTTCATTTGGATTATTTTTAGTTGAATCTTCCTTATCATAATTATCGTCGACATCTTCTTCAGTTTGTTTTATAATTTTACCATTTTCATCAAACTTTATTTGATTGCCGTTTATATCCATTTTCGGAATGTCAGATAATTGCCCAATATCTATTATACTAACTATCTGGTTTCTTGACAATTCCTGGTTAGTTTCTAATTTAACATCAAAGTCCATATATAAAGGTTTAGGTCTATTATTTATCGTTATAAATTCTAAAGACGGTTTAGCATCCATACTGGTTACAATCCAGTCAACAGTGTCAGACGATTTCAATAATCCTGGTATATTTAATCTAAACGAAATATGTCCTCTTATATCTGGATTTTTCAAAAATTCATCAATATTAGTTATGTTATCCACTATTTTTGGACCATGAGTACCTAAATCGAACGTTTGTACCAATTCGATAGTATTATTACCTAAATCCTTGGCTTCTCTTACTAAATTTAATAACGGCGAATCTTCATTAGTACTAGCCGCCAAAATATCTTTAATATTTTCTAAAGCACTACTGATATTGTATATACGTAATGGCATGACCGCAGTAAATAAAACTTGTAACCATTTTTTATAATCCGATATTTGTAAATTATATCTTCTATAATCAGACCACAAATTAGATTCTTTGTAAATCCTAAATTTTAAATTTAGACCAAGAATGCTACTTTTTTCTAGTGTATTTTGTGAAAATTGATTTGTGTGTGGCATTTGAACATACCCTTTGCCTGCGGTAATCTTAGAAATACTAAAAATAGTAGAAATAAGTTTACTGGCTACCGGATTATCTTTTTGATCGTCCGTTCCGGCTAACACGTCTATATAATTGGCAAATTGTGAACCGTATCCCGGTTTCCATTCAAAATTCATCTTTATGTCAGGCATTTCATCTAATATACAGCTTACTTCTGGCACAATAGGCAAACCTACTTGGGTTAATAAAGCTTTAGACATTTCTGTCGGATATAATGACAAGGACATACGTTTAGTAGGCTTTTTATCCTGTTGTGAATAATTTGAATCAAATATTGTAAATTTCGCCATTATATGCCCTGTGAAGACCATAAACCGAAAAGGCTTGAATCTTTTTTAGTTTCTTTTATATCTTTGTTTTCCAGTTTTAACAATTTTTCAATATTACTATTTATCGAACGTAACAATTCCTCAGTAGTCTTGAGATTTACTTTAGCGATATTAGAAATATTTGTAACAGTATCATTATTTTTCATCAAGTTAGTTTCGGTACTTTTATTATTATTTTGTATATGTTCAGATGTAGCCGTAACGGATTTACTTTTTATGTTATCTCGGTCATTTATGTAATTGATAAAAGCTGTTCTAATTTCTTCAACAGGATTAGTTAACTTACTAAACATCAATTTAAATTCGTTCCTAATATCAGCTATTTTTATGTCGTTATCGATTGTATTTGAGACTTGGGTAACTTGATAAGGTGTATTTTCATTTTTTTGTTTAGATATGGGTTTTTCATATATTTTCAATATGGTTTTGTTTATATCTTTTAGATTGGTTTTGACCATATCGTGAAAAGAAGAAATACTGTTTAACATAGGATTTTGCAAAACGTCATTCATCAAATTACCATTAGTCTTATTTTTATACTTATCTATTTCTGCAATTTTAGAACCCGATGTAATATTATAAGCTTCCTTTAGGTCATCCTTTAATGATTTAAAATATGAATTAATAGAGGTGAATGGATTTTTGAATACATTTATGACTGTGTTGATTCCATTTTCTATACGTTTAAACATTGAACCCCAAAACTGTATAGCTGGCATGAATGCCTCAAACAATTTATCAACTTTATCTAATATAAAATCTCTAATAACTTTACTAGTTTCTATTAGATTATTAAGCATAGGTTTAATTGCATTAATTAATAAATATATGCCGCCGAATAAAGCTATGGATAACGGCAATGTTCCGATAGCCACTGCTCCACCAACAACAGCTGTCACTATCGCAGGATTAGCTACCCAGGACAAAAAACTTATCAATTTATTGCCGATGTTGCCTAATAAATTTGTTACACCGTTACCGACTACCGATTTAATTTTTGATCCAGAATCTTCTTTTGTTTTTGGGTTTTTACTTTTTATGGCTTGAAAAACATTTAATTTTTTATCTCCGGCTGTCATCTCATTTTCTTTTTTTTCTTCTTTAGTTAGTATGGTCAAACTTTTATCTATATTAGATAAAATAGATTCAACTTTAATATCTTCTGTATATAAGATTCTATTATTGCCCAATAAATCTTGTATATTACTATCATCAGTCTGTTTATCAAAAGCTTCTTTAAATGTATTTGATATATTAGTAAATAAAGGAGATTTTTCTTCTTCTACCGTTTTATCAACGTCTTTTGTTAAATTGTTAGAATATTTTTTATAAAAATTAGATAAAAGAATACATATTTCATTTGACTTTTCCAGATGGTATTTATCCAAATTTTTATATGAATTTAGTAACATTAAATCATGTAATTTTTTAGCCGTTAGATTTAAATCAGACGTCGTATATTCTAACTTTTCCAAAGAATTATTAATATTTTCCAAAACAAAAATCCTTATAAATACTATATATATATTTATACTGGTGCGGAAATTCATATTACGCATCTTTAGTGTGTAATATGAATTTCCGCTAAAAAAATGCAAAATTTAAAATGCAACTTATATAAATATAATATGGATTATTGGAAATACCGTAGGAAGTGCGGGAATGGATAAATCCATTAAGCCTGTTGATACTGGTTGCATTAGCAATCTTGAGCAGGAATCAGTCATAACATGCAGCTTGACTGCTTGTCATGCTGAAAAATCACCCATCTTTAGTGGGTGATAGGCTTCATAGTAATAAAGATTTTAAAATATGTCAGAAACAACAATATCAGTTAATTCATATAATAGTAACCATTACAAATTACGTTTTAGTAATTGGCCAAATTTAACCGGTAAACCGTTAAATACCACAGTGTTCGACAATTATGTTAGAAAAGTGACCATACCGAACATTAATCTTAAATTACTGAATACTACAATGGGACATGATAGGCAATACCATCCTACGCCAGTTGGTTACCGAAATGACAGTGTTGTTACTATTGAATTTATGATCGATGACGCATTATTGAATTATTATGCTGCTTGGTCATTAATCATGGAAACTAGATTAGGTGAACGTAAAGAAAATACTCTCAATAGTATGGACTATTTGAGATTAAATAGAATAGATGAAATTTCAATCGATAATTACGATAACGCCAATAAATTAGTTTCTACATTAATATTTAAAAATTGCTTTTTAACAGATATTGGTAATTTACCTTTACTGTTTGGTAGAAGTGAGATATGTAGTTTCAGTTGTAATTTTGCATTCGAAACATTAGATTTAATTACTGTTTAAAATATTTAGACATCTCAACCTTTTGCTATTTTTGTTTCATATTCAAAAATACATAGAATTAAACATATAAGCCATATCAGTTACTTTGATAATATCCCATTTCGATATGTCTTGATTGAACTGACTATAGTCAAACATACAATCCATATTAATTACCTTACTAACATCCCATTTCGATATGTCACCGTTGAACTGACTATTATAAAACATCCAAGACATATCAGTTACCTTGCTAACATTCCATTTTGATATGTCACCATTGAACGGACTTCTAGTAAACATATAAGACATAATGGTCACATTACTAACATTCCATTTCGATATATCTTGATTAAATGGACAATCATTAAACATACCAAACATGTTGGTTACATTACTAACATCCCATTTAGATATGTCACCGTTAAACTGACTAATCTGAAACATA
>Ga0172382_10008600_pt1 | contig 14153 bp, 5 predicted proteins | sample Leawel138RmetaG_FD_122245 | JGI IMG/M metagenome (GOLD analysis project Ga0172382, IMG submission 122245) | Leachate microbial communities from a municipal landfill in Southern Ontario, Canada - Leachate well 138R metaG | ecosystem: Engineered > Solid waste > Landfill > Unclassified | place...
ATATAGACCTCTATGGAAATCTGCCCATTGTAACCCGTTTCATTAAAGACTTGATAGGAGATTTCACTATTAAACATCCCCAAAACGGCAAACATCGGTATATTTCTGATAACACACATATCTCCTGAAACATACTGTTCACGGACAGCATCTTTGTCTTTCGACATAAAAGCGTCAGAATGCCCCGTTTTTTTTAAAATAAGAACATTTATAGACCGTTTTTCCAATGAGCTTTTCAATCCAAAGCATTTATCCAGATCGGCTCGCATCTGTCGAAAAAAGGTAGCTTTCACCGTGTCTCGCACTATCAGATCATAGTCATAAACATGTTTCTGTTTATCAAAATCTGGTTTATACCTTTCTCCATCACTGGTTTCCCATACGATACGCGTGGCATGAAAATCCTGGGTGGAACTGAGGCCATAAGCAACACCATATAGCGAAGTCATAGTGGTACCTAATTGTCTTAACCTAAAGTATTTTTCTTTTGTATCATAGACTGGATTTACATCATGTACTCCTGCTCTGAAACCGTTACCCTTGCTTTTAGCAAGGAAAGAGTAAGACAACAGTTCATCCTTAACCTCTGGATAATCCATCATCAGTGGATAAAGCCCCCAATATTGATCTGTACGCAGATTCTCTGCTTTTAGTGGTACTTCAAATGGTCTGTTTTCAGCCAGTGCGGAAAGGTTTTCCCGTGTTATAGCTTCACCGTCAGTTATAGCTTTTACCACACCATCTCTGCCTACCCATACATAGTGTGGTTCAGTCCGATGAGGGAAAAGTGCGTTCATAGCACTGTCATTCACGACACAGGGGAAGTCAATGTGTTTCCAGCGGTCAGACCGCGTGAAGAAATCCATCACTTTTTGCTTGGAATCTCTGGTTACCTGCAAGATCTGTAGATTATCTCTATACTCCTGACTAATGGAGTCCAGAAAAGGAAATTTGGCAATACAGGCACCACAATTTGTAAACCAAAAGTCTATCAATAAAGCCTTATCGGTAAACTCTGATAATCTTCCATTTTCTGCATTATACTTGATGATCTCCGGCAGAAATGCTTTTGGCAGACTGTCACCAATCCTGACCTCCCCTCGCTGCTGAGCCATGCCTTCGTACAAGAACATAAATAGTATGGCCACTACAATTACTAAGCGACTAATTACTCTATTCATATCCCGGATTCTGTGTCAAGTTAGGATTGCGCTGTATTTCACTGACTGGGATAGGCCAGAGTGCTGCTGTATGTGTCCAATTGGATTTGGATTTACTTAATACTTCATTTATCTTACCCGTCCGTTTCAGGTCGAACCAACGGTGTCCCCATTCAGCAAAAAACTCAATCCGCCTTTCACGTATAATGAAATCCAGAATTTCTGGTTTATCGTCACTGAATAGCTTATTCAGACCGGCACGTACTCTTACCATATTTAGGTATTCAAGAGCTTCGGGATATTCCCCTAAGTTTGTTTGAGCTTCAGCACGTATTAGGTATAATTCAGCCAACCGGAATGGCGTTAAAGCTTCTGTCTGCCCTAGTGCACTTGTTCGATATTTAAACTTAAAAGGATAAGTGTAGTTGACTCCAAATATCGTCCTTGATGTTGTCCAGTTTGTTAAACGTTCATCTGTTGGATCAAAATCATCTAACAGGTCGTGGTCTATAGCCAGTACTGGGCGTGCATTGGGTAAAGTAGAGGGAATAAACTTTCCCGATTCAACCGTAAAACGTAGATTAGGTGTTCTTTCTACCAGCCTCCAAATAACTTCTTGGCTTTCGATACGAAAAACACTATTCAAGTCTTCTTCCAGTCTGTATTGTGGTTGCATAATTACTTCAGTTGCATATTCCCGGGCTACCTGCCAATTTCCAAGGTATAGGTGTACCCTAGCCAGAAATGCAGCGGCAGTCCATTTATTAACACGATCCCTATCATAACCGTGATATTCTTTATCAAGTAAGTCATAAGCAGTTTCCAAATCTAATACGATTTGTTGATAGATGACATCAGAAGAAATACGACCGGCCTTACTATTAGCCTGATACTCTATATCCAGTATTAATGGTACGTCCCCAAACAGATTGACTAAGTACCAATAGCAAAAGGCTCGTATGGTATATACCTCACCGAGTAGCTGATTCTTTACCGAAAGATCCAACAAGCTACTTTCCAGTCCCGCGATACAGGCATTGGTCTGATAAATATATTGATAAGCAAAACGCCAAATATCATTGGAGATAATACCGGAATTTGGATGAATTGTATTGTTGTAAAATCCAATATATCCTTGGTCCGTGCCTGTATAATATAACTCATCTGCTGTAAGCCCTGTATAAAGTGTAACGCCACCTGAACCAATTGAAGCACTTCTTACAAGCAAGTTTGAATAAATCCCCATTATTGCAGAGGTTGCTGTTTGCTCATCCTGAAAAGCCGTTGACGTGACGATCTGGCCTATCGGGTCATCCACTTGGATAAATTTACTACAGGAGGAATAGATGATAATCGGCAATATAAGCAAACTTGTAACACGTAGAATTTGGTGTACAATTTTGTTTATTATTTTTTTCATGATAAAATATGTTTAGAATATGATTTGGGCTCCTATTGTATAAGTTCCTAGTGTAGGAAGCCAGAACGGATTACGTGTTTCTGGATCAATGCCAGAATAGTTGGTGATAGTCAGTAAATTTTGCCCTTGCAAGTAAATACGGAAGTTATCAGCTTTTATTTTCTGCGTTATTGTCTTTGGAAAATTGTACGCTATGCATATATTTTTGAGTCGGAGGTAGGAAGCGTCTTCGTATAAAACATCACTTGATGTTGTATTGCCTGTATTCCAATCAAACGTTGTAAATTTTTCTATTTCAGTCAGATCTCCCTCCTGTTGCCAGCGATCCAACATGTAGGAGGGTTGGTTGTACATTGTTCCTGGTATTTGCCTCTGTAGGTAGGTAGCCCCAAGATGACCCAATCCAATTTGTTTACGGAACTCAAAGAATACATCCGCTTCAAAACCTTTAATACTGATCGTATTTCGGAATCCACCGTAATATTTAGGATCAAGATTGCCGTTTACAGTTAGATCTGCTGCATTAAAAGTTTCACTACCATCCACATCGAGAAACTGATAAACACCAGTTTCTGGGTCAACACCCATAGATCGAAAACCATAAATAAGGTTTAAAGGCTGTCCTATTATATACTGATAGGCATAGGGCGATGTTTCCAAATCAGGAAATTCGAGTAATTTGTTCTTGGCAAACGTAATGTTGAATGAGCTTGACCAGTTCAATAGACTGTTCCTGATATTTACCGTATTGAGCATGAGTTCCCATCCACTGTTTTGGATAAGCGCAGGCATGTTGCGGTTGATGGACATGAAACCGGTTTGTGTGGGTAATGAGTAGTTGACCAATTGGTTGCCACTCCGATTACGGAAAAAAGCTGTGGATAACAATGTTCGCTCTTCAAAAAAGCTCAACTCCAATGCGCCTTCTAATTTTTTATTCACCTCCCAACCATAGCTGGGGTTATATAGCCATAAAGGATAAATAGTCGCCATATTAGAATAGTTACGTTCATAAGGTGCCCATGTATCCAAGTACCGATAGTCGCCAATCTGGTCATTTCCCGTGCTGCCATAGCTACCCCGCAGCTTACCATAACTTAGGACAGGGATGGCTTGTTTAACCCATTGTTCTTCGGAAAAAATCCAAGCCGCACCAACGGCACCAAAAGTGGCAAACTGCTTGCCCGGTCCAAAACGACTGGAACCATCGCGCCTTCCGGTAATGTTGATGAGGTACTTGTCTGCTATATTGTAATTTATACGGCCAAAAGCGGCCCCATAGCGGTACTGTGTATTAGTGCTGTAGGGGAAGGTAAGCTCACTTGCAGCACCCAAGGACTCCATGAGTGACTCGTTGCTGAAACCCGATGCTGTGATGGAACTGGCATCGTGCGTATTGCTTTGCAGTGTTGCTCCTACCAGTATCGACAGTTTGCCAAGCCAAAGATTATCGGTATATTCGGCTTGCGGCTCTATTGTCCACCCCGAAAACCGGTTATCAGCAAATACTGTATTGTTTACTGGAGAATAAATAGGATTCTCAGCAGAAGCAGGATTCACACCAATTTGATTTCCTATTACCGTGTTGTACCCCATACTTGTGCGTATCGTAAGTGATTCAAAAAGCTGATATGATGCGACAAGGCTACTGTTAAAGTTTTCAGTTTGAGCTACAAACTTTCTGTGTAAAAAAGTATAGGGGTTTTCGAATGTGGCTCCATTCAGTTCCCATTGGAGGTTTCTGGCATCATCATAAAAAGAAGGGGTATTGGGGGCTAAATAGGTAAGGTATGTTAAATCAGTAGCAGGAGACCTATTTTCCGAATAGGAATATGCGGTTGATAGATTGAGTTGGAATCGTTGGTCTGAAGATGCGTGGCGAGCATTTATACTGGCGTTCCCACGTTGATTTGGTAAATCACCGGGAAAGACATTGGTTTCCTTGAGGTATCCACCACTAAATAAAACCTGCGTATTGGCCGTACCGCCGGAAACGGAAAGTTGGGCGTTGGTACGCCGTGCCGTACCGCCTATCAGTTCCTTTTGGTAGTCGGTATAACGGTTGGTATCCCAAAGCAGCAAATCGGGAGCACTAAATATGTCCGGGTCATAACCGTCATTATTGAATGCTTCCCTACGCATTTCAAGGTATTGCTCTGTATTCATCAAGTCCATCATACGAACCACATGGCTCACGCCCGAGGAGATATTGGCACTAATGGAGGTTTTGCCAACCGTCGCTTTTTTGGTTGTAATCATTACCACACCATTAGCCCCACGTGAGCCATAAATGGCCAGAGCATCGGCGTCTTTGAGTATTTCTATGCTCTCAATGTCAGTGGGGTTAATGGCGTAAAAGGGACTTTGACCAGATATGGAAAACGGAGAAGGAGAATTTGTAATTACATTCATATTGATATTGCCCGGTGAAAAGGGGATGCCGTCGATCAAGTACAGAGGCTCAGATCCTTGGGCTAACGAATTTCTACCCCGTATCTGTATCGAAAACCCACTACCTGGCATACCGGAATTTTCGGAAACGATGATACCGGGTACACGTCCGGCAAGCGTGGCCAGTGGATTGCTTACTGGCTGGTTTTCTATTTCTTCTGAAGTGATACTGCTTACTGAACCCGTATTCAGCCTTCTCGTTGTTGTTCCATAAGGTATTACCTGTACTTCATCAAGATAAGAAGTTTTCTTATTCAATATTACATTTGCTGTATTATTAGCACTAACCTCCCGGCTTTCGTAACCAACATAGGTTATTATAAGTGTGGCATTCTTTTCTGTATTTGGTAATACAAACCCGCCATCATTACCGGTAATGGCAACTGTTTTTGTCCCTTTTACAGCCACACTTGCGCCAATTAGAGGCTCACCATTTTCGTTTATCACTTTTCCTCGGATGGTGTCCTGAGTAGAAATCATCTCGTAATCTTGCACAGCTTTAATTGGTTTTAAGTGCAATCCATTCTCCTTCTGAGGCCCGTCTTTCTTAATTTTAGTAACCGCTATCACCTTCCCTATTTGCTTAAAATTAAGATCAGTTTTCCTGCTTAGCTCAAACAGAACTTCTGTAAGTTGCTTATTTTTAATGTAAAGCGTAATAGCCGGTGTCTCTTTTATTGTGCTCTCCTGGTAAGAGAAGGTAAATTTTGCCTGCTTCTCAATCTGGCTAAAAACTTCCCGTACAGAAGCACGATCAGCTGCAATACTTATGAGTTGGGCATTGGTATCGTGCGCTGCGAATAGATACACAGCAAATAGCTGAAGAAATATGAGTATTGAAGAAATACGCATGATTTGTAAAGAATGTATGGAAATGCCATAAGTTTTCCCCATTTTTGTAAGGTTTAATTTTAATAATTGAACAAGGCCTGCTGCCGAAGGTTCCAAGCTTATACGCAGCGGGCTTTATTTTTTCCTATTTATTGACAGATTAGAGCTTTTTGAGCGAATATCTGTTGACTATTTTATCACTATGGTGGAATCATTGATAAATTCATATTTAAAATTGCTGGATATACTCAATATTTCAATGGCTGTTTGTACAGGTTGATCATCAAGCCTCAGTGTTATTTTTTCATGAAGAAGTTCAGGCCTTTTGAGATCGATACGAACATTATATTTTCGTTGAAGCGCTTCAATAACCGTCCCGAATTCATCTGCCGAAAAAACCAACATATTATCTCTCCATCCTGCTATGTCTTCACTGTCTATTTCAGTGGTTTCTATGTTTCCGGTAGCAATATTGATAGTTGCCTTATGATTGGCCGACAGGATGGTCGGGCTGTTTATTTGTGATACTTCGGTATTAACCTTTACTTTTCCTGTTTTTACCGACACGCTTGCCCGGTCAAAGCTTTCAAAAGTGGTTACTTCGAAGGAGGTACCCAATACTTCAATGGAAAATCCACCGGCATCAATAACGAACGGTTTTTGCTCATTGCGGGTAACTTCAAAAAAAGCCTGACCATTAGTGAGGTTAACACTGCGTTGGTTTTTGCCAAATTTTTCAGGAAAGGAAATAGTGGCACCTGAATTTAGCCAGGCTTGGCTGCCATCGGGTAAATTAACCGATTGAATCTGTCCCCCTGAAGCAGTAATGGATATGGTTTTAACAGGACTATCATAGAGCAGGTATATCGAGATAAAAAGTACAGGAAGCAAAATAGCTGCCGCAGTCATCCATCTTTTCCAAAACACTATTGGGCTTCGGTAGATTTTTTTTACTTTTTTATTAGGATCAGGTATCGCTTGATTCAATACTTTATCAGTATGTGAAATGATTTTACGCAAACGGTGTTTTTCCGGCAGATCATTTGTTTCCTTACTTAAATATTGATCAATCAATTCGCCTAACTGCTGATCGTCTTCATACTGAGCAGCGTACTTGAGCAGTTCGTCTAACTCATCATCGGTGTAGTGATCACTTATGAATTTATCGAGTAGCTCTTGTATGTATTTTTTATCTGTCATATATTGTAAATCGAGCGGTAATAATACCCCCTTATATTATTACGCTTAAAAGAAGGAAAGTATGACAGTAAACTGAAAAAATAGCTAAAATAAATTCATAATGCAGTAATTGAAAGTAAATGCCGATAACTATAATCAATATCTACCTCTTTTTATTGCAAATAGTGGTTAAACCAATTATAGATTTCCTGAGTTAATTTTCTTCGCCTGCTCCATTCATAAATATAATGGCCATCATGCTTAAAAAGTAATAATTTTCCCGGCTTTTTTAATCTCCTCATTGCCTGATGCATAAAAATACTCTGGTACCAGTTTACATTACCATCTTCTTGCCCCACCCACAACAGAAGCGGAGTATGAAGATTTTCAACATTGTATAGTGGTGAATTTTGAAAAAATTTATCCTTTATTTTATAAAAGGAATTCCCCATCCTCATTTGATAGCCTTCATATCTCCACATTTGATCCTTTTCAAAATCCCACGCAATATCGTGATAATGACTGACCAAATCCATTATTCCGGATCCGGCGACTGCTGCTGCAAATGTGTCGGTTTGAGTAACAATATAGGCTGTTTCATATCCGCCCCAAGAATGCCCGTATAAACCCAATCTTTTTTTATCAATAGATGGATTTTTGAGAACTTCTTCAATAGCACTTTCCAATGAGGCTAAAGCAGATTTGCCCGGATCACCAATTTCGTATGCCAAATCGGGTAGAAAAACGAAATAACCATTAATAACATAATGTAAAATATTAAAACCAATAGCACTATAATCAGCTGGAGGACTGAAATAAAATACCTGATGGGAATTATTTTCATATATCCAGCTAATCATAGGGTATATATTTTTAGGATTGAAAGCAGCGGGGTAAATCAATACCCCTTTTAAAGAAGTGCTGTCAACCTTGTATTTTATCGTTTCGAAGAATCCCAGATCGTAATCGAACAGGTCGATATTACTTTGATAAACGAGCTGGGGTGCCGTATTATTCAAATTGAATGAATAAATACCCGGAGGCTGATTAAAAAATGATCGCTTAAAAACAAATTTACTTTTATCAGAAGCAACTAACGCTTCTTCTACTTTATACTGACCGTAAACTAATTTCACCAGTTCCTTTTGAGGAAACCATAGTGCATATCCGGTTTTTAAATCGTCGCCAGACATCGTTAATAGTAGCGGGTCGTGAACATCATAAGCAAACCCTGTACAATATTTTAATGATATGAGATATTTTGAATCATCCCTCCAAATACCGTATGAAATTTTTTCCTCCCTTCCCGAAGTAAGCTTTTTCTTTTCTTTGCCGTTTGTTCCCATAAGCCAGATATCGTACTTATCTTTCAGAATGACATATTTTTCGTCAGATGACCAAGCTGGTCTTCCATAAGGTTCTGCATCTTCTGTACGACGACGCTCTAAATCAAAAAACGAATATCTCTGATCTTTGCTTATATTAACAGTACGCTTATTCTTTACGTCATAAATCCAGCAATCATTGTTCTTTAAATAAACTAAATAATCACCGGAAGGCGAGAATAAAAAATACCTGGTATCAGTATATATCTTCTTGGCGATTAGCGATTTTTTACCACTCCGAAAATCTACAACATACAGATCCACATCTTCAAACTGCTTGTACTGAGGCGCATAAGTCAGTTTATTATATACAATTGCATGTTTGTGATCAGGATTGAACTTTACCATTGGTGTTTCAATATCCGCTATTTCGAGTAAACGCCCCGTGGTGGTATCCCACATAGCCAAGAGAAACGGGCGCTCATGCATATCGTAATCCGTCAATTTAGGATATATCCAGGGGGCTGCCGTATCCCATATTTCTAAGTCTTTATCATTTGCTATTTTACGATCAATCAATTCACGGTAAAAAAAGACATTCCTGCCATCTTCAGATATCTGTATCTCCTTGTCAGCAATTGTTGAGTCATTAAATACTGCTTGAACAGATTGGCTATCCAGCACTTGTTGACCTCCTTTAATGTCTTGTAAATATATTTTCTTCTGTTCTTTTTCAGCTTCCAAAAACACAAGTTTATCGCCCAAGGTATTCCAAATGATATTTGAGAAGTACCCCTTATCGTTTTCAACAATTACTTTTTCGGTTTTTGTTGTTGCTTCATAAAACAATATTCCGGACAATCCATTTTGTTCACGAGTAACAGCCAATATATTTTTTGCGTTGTTCCATTTGTATTCATCAACTCCATAAATTATATGAGTATCATTATTATAAAGGTCACGAATCTCTAATGTTTTTTCATATTCATGACTTTTCCTTTGTATCGCAATAAAACGACCGTCATTGCTAAAAGCAAATGAGATGACATCATAAAAGTCATTTATGGATTTATTATCCAAATTAACCAAGCTTAGTTTTTTCGATAGTGTAAGAGCACCAACCCACTTACTATTACTTGAAAACTCGATCATTTCAGAGTAATCAAGCCTGAGTTTATATGATTCTGCAGTATTGGAAAGAAATAGTTTATTTTCCTTTTTATGAAATAACTCTTTGAATATCATCCAATTTCCATCGGCACTCAGGTTTGTTATATAAGTGTTATTACTCCATAAGGAGTCCAGTTCGGGTGTGTATTTATTCTTTCCTGCATTTTGTGCTTTTGCATCAACGAGAGCAAATAGTAATAAATACACAACTAATAAATGAAAAAAATATTTAAAGTTTTTTCTGTTGTACATTTTCAGGCATTTTTAAAATCCGCGGCACGGTTATTTCCTTTAAATTCTTTAAGGGATTTTCAAGATGCTATGAGGACATAGAAATCTATCAGGACTAAGGCAGCATTGGAATAATTAAAATTAACACAAAACTTTACCATACCCTTTATCCAGCAGCCGTACCACGGATGAATTACTAATTTTTAATAACCAGGATTCTGTGGCGCAAGATTCGGATTTATCAACAGTTCGGCTTCAGGAATCGGAAAAAGAATATCAGTCGACTTCCAGTTAGGCTTTAATGGGGCAAGTATTTCTCCCGCCTTTTCTAACCTTTTCAGATCAAACCACCGGTGTCCCTGCTCTGTAAATAGTTCAAATCGTCTTTCTTTCAAGATGGCTTCCATAATCTCTTCTGTAGAGCCGGCATTTGTATCTGCAAGACCAGCACGATTGCGTATAATATTTATATCTTGTTTTGCTCCTGCCAGATTACCTTGGTGTAATCGGGATTCTGCACGAATCAGATATTGTTCTGCTAATCTAAACACAATTGAATATTCAACGGTTGTTCCCGTATTTTCGGTTGTTTTGTATTTAAATGGCATATACCATATTTCATTTCCATCTGCAAGCTCATTAATCCAGCTCTCTTTTCGGTCATCACCACTTTCAAATGCTGCAACAAATGAAGGGTTAAGTGCAACTAAAAGAGGAGGTCCGACTGCAAATAGAAAAGTATCCGCTTCTTTTGTGTTATCACCTTCATTTTTGGGTTTTAACTGTAGAATAGCTGAAGAACTTCCTTTTAAAAATTCTTCATTCAAATCAGATTCAAGATGAAATGTACCAGGATTATTGATCAATTCGGATGATTCGGTATCTGCCTTAGCCCACTCTGATCTATAAAGATAGACACGAGCAAGCATTGCCGAAACTACAAAACGATTGGCTCTGATTCTTTCACCGGAAACATATTCAGTGCCAAGCTTCGCTTTTGCATCAAGTAGGTCAGATATAATGTGATTATAAACTTCATCAGAACTCATTCTGGATACATCCTTATTGATCAAATAATCTGTCGTGGTGATATATGGAACATCGCCAAAAAGATTGACTAAATAAAAATGACAAAGTGCCCTGATGAAAAGAGCTTCGCCAATCAACTGTTCTTTTATTTCTACAGAAAGATTTTGAGAAGCTTCGATACCTTCAATGGCTGAATTGCTCATATAAATAAGATTATATGTACTATTCCAGATAGATGCAACTGTACCGTTTGAAGCAATAATTTGATGTCGATAAAAAGGATCGCCAACTGTTCCGGCAAAACCATAAAAATCCAGTTCATCACTATATATTCCTGTTAACAGGCTCATACCGATTTGATTACCGGTAAGCAATACTTCATCTCGCAAAACTCCATACATAGAAGTAACCGCTGAAACTGCTGTTTCTTCATTTTCAAAAACATTTTGATTAGGGATTTGACCGATAGGGTCTTCTACATCAATAAAGTCCTCACACCCGCTATTGAACAGACAAGATGTGAATACCACTAAGATTATAATGAAATCAGACGGTATTATTATATTTTTAATTTTTGTTTTCATACAATTAATTTTTTAATGGTTAGAATTCCAGTTTGACACCAAAAGAGACACGTTTTACAGGTGGTAAATAGGTGAATTGCCCTTCGGGATCACCACCTGTGAATTTAGTAAAGGTTAAAAGGTTTTGCCCCTGCACAAAAATTGTGCATTTGGAAGTTCCTCGGTTCTCCAACGGAAGACTGTATGATAAAGACAGCGATTTCAGGCGAATAAATGAAGCATCAGAAACAGCTGCATTACTTGATGTAAATTGTGAGTATGCCATATAGGCGTCAAAATTCCAGCCGGTAGTATAAAGTTGCATAAACGCATTATCACCCGGCTCTTGCCAATGGTCGAGAACTCCGGTTGAGTGATTTAGCATCAGACCCGGTGGTTCTGATGTGTAAAATTCATTAAATGCTTTTTTCTTCACAAACTGAAACATAAAATCCAGATTCCATCTTTTATACTGAATATTATTAACAATGCTACCATAAAACTTTGGCGTCAGATCTACATTATATTGCCTGTCCTCGATAGAAATGATGCCATCACCATTGAAGTCTTCAAACTCAAAAAGACCTGTCTCCTGGTTAACCCCGGTTAATAAATATGACCTCCATATAGAAATAGGAAGACCAATGACCAATTGGTTGGCATAAGTAGAATTCTCCAACCCATCAAAAGCAATCAGTTTATTTTTTGGAACAGTCAACATCAATGATGTATTCCATCTGAAGTCTTTATTTCTGAAGTTTGTGGATTGGAAAGAAATTTCCCAACCTGAATTTTCTATAGTTGCATCTAAATTGCCATTGATTGAAGTGAAGCCCGTAGTACCTGGTAAGGGGATTCCCAAAAGTTGATTATCTGAACGATTATTGTAATAAGCCACTTCAAAGTTTATCCGGTCTTTAAAAAAACCTGCTTCCAATGCAACTTCTATTTTGCGGCTTTTTTCCCAAGCAAAATACGGATTGAACAAACGGGTAGGATTTAACCCCATGTTACCGTCATAGTTTCCATCGGTAATTGTATAAGTGCTTAAAAATTGATAATCACCAATTTGGTCATTGCCTGTAGTACCATAACTGGCACGAAGTTTACCCGAACTTAACCATGCTATCTCTTCCATGAATTGCTCCTTTGAAAACAACCATGCTGTTCCAACAGCTCCGAAGTTTGCAAATTGTCTGCCCGGACCAAAACGACTTGAACCGTCACGACGACCAGTCAAATTCAGGATATATTTACCCAACAAATTATAATTGATACGACCATAAGCTGCCATATATCGGTATTGAGAAGCCTGCTCACGAGATACCTGTACATCATATGCTGCACTGAAATTATTAATCAAGCTATTGTCGGGAAATCCATAAGCAGATAAAGTAAGTGATTCATAATTCTCTTCCTGAAGTGTGACTCCGACTAAAACATTCAAATTTCCGGGCCCAACTTTATAAAAAGCATCCAACTGTGGCTCCAATATCCAAGAGTTTCTCTGTCCGTTGTTTCTTTTTGCAGTAGATGAAGCACTTGTCACTCCCCATGCAGGATTCCTTATAGTATTGGGCTGAAACCAATTTTCAATCATATCTGAGCTATTGTACCCCATATTAGTTTTAAGCGTCAAGCCTTTAAATATTTCATAACTAATGACGGAGTTGGCCATCAGGTTGTTTGCATTGTTTCGATATGTAGCATTAAGAGCTGCCAATGGATTATCCCATGTATTGTTTTCCCAATTTAACGTTCCGTCCTCATTATACAATGCAGGCGCATTGGGAGGCAAAATTCTTGACCTTCTCGTTAAGTCGAAAGTTGGTAAAAAATTATTATCCTGTCCATAATTCCCTGAGAACTGTACTCGAAAACGCTCATTTTTAGAAGAATGGCTTATATTTACAAATGCAGTATTTCGCTTATAATTAAAATTCATCGGAAATACAGTATTTTCCTTCATAAAAGAACCTCCAACCAAAAACTTTGTCTGTTCGCCACCGCCTGAAACCGTAAACCTCACGCTGTTATTGAAAGCTGTATTTCCGATTAGCTCTTTTTGCCAGTCGGTATAGCGATTTTGATCCCATGTACCGTTCACGTCGTAGGCATCCGAAGGATATTCTGTAAAACCATCATTTGCGAGAGCTTCCCTACGCATGGCTAAGTACTGTTGTGTATTCAACAAATCAGGCAAAAGGGTAGTGGAAACCAATGTAGTCGATGCTTCTATCGAAACAGCAGTCTTTCCCTTTTTTCCTTGTTTGGTTGTAATCAATACTACTCCATTCGCCCCGCGGGAACCATAGATAGCTGTTGCATCTGCATCTTTCAGCACCTCGATTGATTCTATTGTAGATGGATCAAGTGTATTTAGCGGACTGATCAATCCCTTATACAAAACACCTACACTGAGGTCAACATTTGAAAGGCTTCCCATATCGTAAGGCACACCATCTATCACAAATAATGGTTCGTTGCCAGCTGCGATACTGTTTTGCCCTCTTATACGAATTTCATATCCACCTCCCGCTAATCCTGTTGTTGAAATTATATCAACGCCCGTTATTCGTCCCTGGAGTGCATCCATGGCTGTATTTACGGGCTGGTTTTCAATTTCTTTAGCGGTTATTCTTGAAATACTGCCGGTGCGTTCTCTATCTCTTACGGTATAATAACCGGCATTGATAACTGCGTTTTCAAGTTCAGTAACAGATTCCTGCAGTTCTATGGCAAAGCTGGTTCGGGAGCCAACAGCAGCTTCCATAATATCATATTCCGGGTAAGA
>Ga0172382_10008601_pt1 | contig 14153 bp, 11 predicted proteins | sample Leawel138RmetaG_FD_122245 | JGI IMG/M metagenome (GOLD analysis project Ga0172382, IMG submission 122245) | Leachate microbial communities from a municipal landfill in Southern Ontario, Canada - Leachate well 138R metaG | ecosystem: Engineered > Solid waste > Landfill > Unclassified | place...
CCGCGCTTGGCCGCGGTAATGACGGTACGGCCATCACCGGAACCCAGATCCACCAAGTGGTCTTCCGGCGTCAGCTTGGCCATATCCAGCATGCGATCCACCAGTGCCTGGGGAGTCGGCACCCAGATCACGTCTTTACCGGATTGACCCACCTGCGGCGTGAACTCGGTTGCGGCCGCTTTGTTTTGGGTGTCGGCCAGGACCGGCCCGCTGAACACCGCGGCGCACACGGCGGCGGCAAGCGTCTTGTAGAGCATTGACATGATGAATCTCCTGCTTGAGTTATTTGAGGGAGTTGCTGTTTGGAGAGGAGGCCTGCTCAAGCTCAGCGTCGTCCGCGGACGTGCGCTTGAACAGCAGAATCGGAATGCCTGCAATCAGCACAGCCAGACCGATCAGGCCCGCCATGCCCGTATACGTTACGCTGGCATAAAACATATACAAGCAGGTCAGGCAGAAAATAAGCGGGGTCACGGGATAAAGCGGAACCCGGTAAGGCAGTTGCCGCTCCGGAAAGCGCTTGCGCAGGACGAATAGCGCCACGCCAACCAGCAGCAGAAAGCCCCAGAATACCGGCGCGGTGTATTCCACCATGGCGGTAAAGCCATCACGCGTCACCGTCCCCATGCCAATCAAGGCCAAGGCAATCACGCCTTGCAGAATCTGGCCATTGGCCGGGGTTTTGCCGCGGCCGTCCCAGACGCCGACCCACTTCAGGATGGTCAAGTCCTTGGCCATGGCATAGAACACCCGGGAGCCGGTGAAAATCGTCGCGTTCAACGTGGAGATGGCCGCCACGACAATCGCTAAAGTCACGACCACTTCGCCCGGCGCGCCCGCCACTTGCCGCATCATGTCCGCCGCCACCGCATTGGACTCACGCAACCCGTCCAGGCCCAGAATGCCCAGCAAGGCCAGATTGGCCAGCACGTACAGGGTGACCAGGATGAAGGTCCCGATGGTCAGCACTTTGGCGATATTGCGCGGCGCATCCTTCAACTCGCCGGTCAAATAGGCGGCTTCGTTCCAGCCGCCGTAGGTCAGCAAGACGAAAATCATCGCCATGCCCAGCGCCGCCGACTCCGGCGTCATGCTGACGGATGGAGCCGCCGCGGCATCTGGACGGCCGAAAAAACCGAACAGGATAATGGCCGCAATGGCGCCAATCTCCAGAAAGGTCACGATGATTTGAAGATTCTTGCTTTCCGTCGTACCGATCACATTGACCACGGTCAGCAGCAGGACTGACAAAGCCGCGTAAATGGCGGGCCCGTAAGGCCCGATCGGAATCAGCTGAGAGAGATAATCCCCAAGCATGAAGGCAACGGCGGCAATGGCGCCAGTCTGGATCACCGTGCAACGGGCCCAGCCAAACATCATCGCGACCGACTTTCCATAAGCCCGGGAAAGGAAGTGATATTCACCGCCCGCATGCGGATGCGCGGCGGAAAGTTCCGCATAACATAAGGCCCCGATGAGGGTGATCAGGCCGCCCAGCACCCAGACAAGGATGAACATCCATTCCGAGCTGACATTTCCCGCAACGATGGAGGGCGTTCGGAAAATGCCGATACCGACAACCAGGCCCACCATGATCGTGATTGCATCAAAGACGGACAATTGAGCCTGGGGTTCACTGCGGTGTTGGTCCTTCATTTGGATCCTTCTAACAAGGCAGAGAAAATTTGCCCAGGCTCCCGCTGGCCCGCCATTCTTAACGGCAAAGCTGGGCAAGGAAGCTGGACGCGCGAGCAGGCAGCAGTCTTCTTATCTCTGTCTGCCAGCAACAATGTACCGAACTTAGCCCATCATGACTAGACAGTTTTTTTAACGCACGCGGCAAGGAAACCGACCCGGGCGGCCCGCGTTTTCCCCTGGAAACTCAAGCCGCCCGGGGCCTGCCTTATAAATCAAAATGTTGACCCTGCAAGGGAACGCTGGCCTTCCAGCCCAGCTCCCGGCCAATCCGCTCGCGCAGAGCCTCGGACGCCTCCGCTTCGCCATGAACGATGAATACCCGCCGTGGCGCCTGTTCAAAGCCTGACAGCCAACGCATCAGTTCGTCGCTGTCCGCGTGCGCGGACAGCATCGGCAACTCGGCCACTTCGGCATTGATCGGCACCCATTGCCCGTAAATTTTGGCTTCCTTGGCCCCATCGAGCAGCTTCCGGCCGCGCGTCCCCGGCGCCTGAAAACCGGAAAACAGCAAGGTGTTGCGGTGATCCGGCGCAAACGCGGCAATATGGTGAAGCACCCGGCCGCCTTCCACCATTCCGCTCGCGGACAGAATGACTTTCGGGTAGCGGTTGGCCGACAGCGCTTTCGATTCCTCCGCATCACGGATATAGGTCACGGCGTCGCACGCGGCCGCGTAGTCTTTTTCTTCAAGGCGATGCTCATCCGGATAGCTGCGCAGCAAGTCCACCGCGCTGGTGGCCATCGGACTGTCCAGATAGACCGGCACGTTGTCCAGGCGCCCGGACTTGCGCAAGGCCCAAAGATGATGAATCAAGGACTGGGCCCGCCCGACGGCAAAGGCGGGAATCACCACCGTGCCACCGCGCCGACTGGTCCGCTCAATGACCTCGCCCAGCGCGCTCACTGGATCCGCCGTGTCATGGAGACGATTGCCGTAGGTGGATTCAATGACGACATAATCCGCTTCGGGGATCGGCGCCGGTGGATGCATGACGGGATCGTTATAGCGCCCGAGGTCGCCAGAGAACGCGAGCGTCTGTCCGGCAACCCGAATCTCCGCCGTGGCGGCGCCCAGGATATGCCCCGCCCCACGCATGACCAGGCTTGCGCCGCCCGGCAGTTCCACGGTTTCATGCAGCTTGACCGTCTTGAACGCGTCAAGTGCCCGCTCGGCATCAATCACCCGATACAGGGGCAAGGCCACCTCGTGTTTGGAAAACCCTTTCCTGTTGGCAAACTCGGCGTCTTTTTCCTGCAGGAAAGCGCTGTCCATCAAAATCAGTCTGGCCACATCGCGGGTTGCCGCCGTGGCGTAAATCCGGCCTTTGAAACCTTCCGCCACCAAACGCGGCAAATAGCCGCAGTGGTCGAGGTGCGCATGGGTCAACACAACGGCGTCAATCTCGTGCGCCGCAACCGGCAGGCGCTGCCAGTTCAATTCCCGCAGGTTCTTCAAGCCCTGGAACAGGCCGCAGTCCACCAATAGGCGGTGCTCGCCATAACTGAGCAGATGCTTCGACCCCGTCACCGTGCTTGCCGCGCCAAGAAAAGTCAGTGAGAGCATGGGTGACCTCCTATCGTTATTGTTGTGAATCGTTCAGTACCCGTTCAATCGTTGATCTGCAAAGCAGCCGGATCTCCCCTCCCTTCAATGGCCGCCCGCACCGCGGGCGCAAGACCCGAGTCCAGGCCTGTCAGCTCGGCGGCGGCCGCCACCGCGTGCGCCCACGTGCATCGGTTTGCAAACAGCATGCCCGCCACATCAAACGTTCCTCCCCGGCTGATATACCCCAGCGCCCGGGTACGGGCGGGACCTTCATCCATCCTGCGCAAGACGCCGAGCAAGGGCTCGGGCCGGGTATGGCTCAGCATGACCCGGGGCAGGCCAGCGGGAAACAGCGCCCGAAGACGATCATCATCAAGCACGAACGCGGCCTCGATGTCATCGCGCGGCATGCGCAGGCGCCCCGGCTCGACCACCACCGTCACGCAGACGCGCCGACCTTGCCGCTGCCAGTGCCGCTGCGCCTTCAGCGCTTCGTCGAGCTGGTATGCGCCCACCACCACATACTGGAAGTCAGCCTCTGTGGGGGTGCCAATCAAGTGCGCCGCGCCCTGTTCAAGCAATTGCTCGGCCTGCGCGGGTGAAAACCGGTGCTCGACATCCCGCTTCGAGACCACCACGCAAGCGAGCTGGCCGCGTGTGCCATATACCTCGCGCAGCGCCGCAATGGCGGTATTGCCGTCCACCGGAAACAGCACGCGGGAAGTGTCGGACATTTCTCCAAGCAGCGCTTCACCGATGGTGGGATCCTGATGCGACTGTTCATTCTTGGCGTTCTCCCAGGTATGGGAGGTGACGATCAGCGGCACGGACAGCCAGCCCGCCGCCTGCCCCAGCTCATACTGCCGCCGGGAGAAAATGATTTCCTGGCGCATCATGCCCAGCATCTTCACCGCGAAGGCTTCGTAGCTGACGATCAGGTTCAGCCCGGCCTTGTTGCCGATGGCCGCGCCCGCCACCGCTTCTTCGTTGAGCGCCGTGATGACCGAACCCAGCAAGGCTTCCGGCACGTCCTGCTCGGGCTCGTTGACGCGGTGCCGCAGCAAGGCCAGCGTGTCTCCCATTTTGTTGCTGGCCAGTTCATCCGGATTGCCGACCCGAACCCGCAGCGCCGGGTTGGCGTTCACCAGATCCACAAACCAGCGATCCAACACACTCATGGCGCTGCCCACACTGCCGGCCTCGGCCCATTGCGGTTCGGGCTGGCGCAACGGCGCGGGGCGCCGGTGCGCCATCGGGTGCTCGCTTTCGAGCGGACGGGATTGCTGGGCATGATTAAGCAAGGCCGACAGCGACTGCTCCAACTCCGCTTGCGGCACGAACAGCGCAGCGGCGCTCTGATTGAAGGCCTCGCGCGACGCGGCGTCATGGCGCGGATTGCCGATCAGCGGCAGATTGTGCGCCGCGTTCTTTCCCGCCCCGGCAAAACCAAAGCCTTTTTCCGTTTCCGCGATGACGTAGGGCAATTGCGCGGGATAGCGGCGCTGCGGATCAGCGGCAAACGCCGCCAACGCGTCATCCGCCTGGAGAATGGCCAGGGCGATGGCGGCGGGGTCCCGGCCATCGACGATGACGGGACTGAAACCGTTATGCCGCAGGTCTTCGGCCAGCCATTGCGCGCCCCCTTCCTGCACGATCTGGGTCCGCTGCTCGATCCGACGGCCATTCAGGATCATGACCGGGACGGCAAAGCCGCTGTCTTCCGCCCGCCACCAGCGCGTTGCCCAATCGGAGCCGCGTTGTTCCTCAAACGCGCCATCGCTGAGAAAGGCCACCAGCCGCTCCCCCGGCAAGGGCATGTGGATGTATTGCAGGTCGGCAAAACCCAGGTAGCCCCCTTCCGAAATCGCGCCCGCGGTGGCGGGCCCGGCGTGGCTGCCCAGCGGCACCGCCGGATGGCCGTTGCCGCCGATGGCGTAGGAGTAAAAGTCCGAAATCAGCCGCGACAGCCCGGCTTCGCTCCGGTCATAACGCCCCTGCTGCGCGGGCGATACATCACCGGTCAAGGCATTGACCGCCTCGATGGCCGCAACGCAATGCCCCTGCCCCATCAACCAGCCCCGGGTATGTCCGCTCAGCGCATTGGCCAATAGATAAGCCACAAAGGCGACCGCCATGTTCAAGGCGCCGCCCGTATGGCCTTCCGGCGTGGCCTTGAAATCCGCCTCGGCCAGCGCCGCGCCGGAGAGATCGATCCGCTTGGCGTAGGTCATGTGCGCCACCACATTCATGGCGGCGCAACTGAGCCGGTCGGCGGCCGCCAGCATGGCCCAGGCCTGTTCGTCGCTGAACCGCCCCTCAGCCGCCCATTGCTCAACCCTTGCCTTGGCCTGATCAACGGTTTCCGGGCGATGTTGAATCGGCCCATAACCTGCGCGCCAGCGTGCCTGCATCGTGCTCATTGTCATCCCCGCGTATCGTCGTTCTTGTAAAAATGATACCCGAACCGATGACGCCTGGGCTCGACCCCGCCCTCCCACATCGCCTACGATGAAAACTCTCCTCCCCGACGAATCCGCGATGATCACCCCCACTGCCGCCTCCGCACCGCCCGCCGCCTCACCCGGACGTCTGGTCCTGGTGCTCAATTGCGGCTCGTCCAGCATCAAGTTCGCCCTGTTTGACGCCGCGCAGGCTCCGTTGCCACGCACGCCGCTCTGGCAGGGAAAGATCGGGGGCATCGGCGGCCCCGCCCCGCTATTCGAAGAGTCGGACGCTTCCCCTCACCCGCTGGCCGCGGCGTCAAGCCAGGCTTATCCTGAAGCGCTGGCCTATTTGCTTCAACGCATCGAACAACGGCTGGACGGACACCGCCTGGCGCTGGTTGCGCATCGCATCGTGCATGGCGGCAGCAAGTATGCCGCGCCAACCCGGATGACGCCCGAGGTGCTGGCCGACCTGAAGCGCTACATCCCGTTGGCGCCACTGCATCAGCCGTTTGCGCTGGAGGCCATCGGCATCCTGATGCGCAAACATCCCGACCTGCCCCAAGCCGCCTGCTTCGACACGGCCTTTCACCACACCCTGCCAGTCCTGGAGCAAGTCCTGCCGCTTCCGTATGAAGCCTGGGAGCACGGCCTGCGCCGCTACGGCTTCCATGGGCTGTCCTACCAGTATTTATCGATCGTGCTGGATGAAAAATACCCGCACGTGGCAAGCCAGCGCGTGATTGCCGCGCACCTGGGCAGCGGCGCCAGCCTGTGCGCGATGCACCAGCTGCAAAGCGTGGCCACCACGATGGGGTTTTCCGCGCTGGACGGCTTGATGATGGGCACGCGCTGCGGCGCGCTCGATCCCGGCGCCTTGCTCTATTTGATGGAAATCGAAAAGCTCTCCCTCGCTGACGTCGGGCAATTGCTGTATCACCAGTCCGGCCTGCTGGGCGTCTCCGGCCTGTCCGCCGAACCGCGCGTTCTCGTGACCCATGAGGCGGACCCGGGCCCGACGGGCGAACGGGCGCGGCTGGCGCTGGCGCTCTACGTTCACCGCATCGTCAAAGAGATCGGCGCGCTGATCGCGGTGCTCGGCGGGCTCGACCTGCTGGTATTTACCGCCGGGGTGGGCGAACATAATGCTTTCATCCGACAACGCGTCTGTGCGCAACTGGGCTTCATTGGCGTTGAACTGGATGACGCCGCCAACCAGGCGCACCAGGCCGTGATCTCCGCTGAACGGAGCCGGGTCCGGGTAGCGGTGGAGCCGACCAACGAAGAGTGGATGGCCGCCTGCCAGACACTACAGTGGTGTTGAGCCCGCCTCCACGCCGTCCCCATGCCTACCCCTGCCGGACTTCAGCTCGGCCCCTACACAAGGAAACTCATGCACGTATCGATCAGCCGCTACACGACTTTTTATCTGGTCATCGCCGCCACGCTCGTGACGTGCTTGCTGGGATGGCTGGGCAGCAACGGGTGGTATCTTGCCACCGTCCTGTTCGGCGCGCTGACGGTGGTCGGCATCCTCGATCTGACCCAAACCCGGCAAGCGGTCCGGCGCAACTACCCGATCATTGGCAACCTGCGCTATTTCTTTGAAACCATTCGCCCGGAAATGCGCCAGTATTTCATTGAAGACGACAATGACGAATCCCCGTTCTCCCGGGTGGATCGTTCACTGGTCTATCAGCGCGCCAAGCAGCAAGTGGACAAACGCCCGTTCGGCACGCAGGAAAACGTCTACCGGACCGACTTTGAGTGGATCAATCACTCCATGGAGCCCGCCGAACCGGACACAATAGATTTCCGCATCCAGGTGGGCGGCCCCGACTGCACCCAGCCGCACTCCCTGTCCGTGCTGAACATCTCCGCCATGAGCTTTGGCGCGCTGTCCGCCAATGCTGTGCTGGCCCTGAACAAAGGCGCGGCGCTGGGCGGCTTTGCCCACGATACCGGCGAAGGCGGCGTCAGCCGTTACCACCTTGAACACCAAGGCGACCTGATCTGGAATATTGGCTCCGGCTACTTCGGCTGCAATGACGGCAAAGGCAGTTTTTCCGAAGAGGAGTTCGTCAAGCGCGCCCGGCTCGACAACATCAAGATGATCGAGATCAAGTTGTCGCAGGGTGCAAAGCCGGGCCACGGCGGCATGCTGCCCGCCGCGAAGGTCAGTGCCGAGATCGCGGACGCGCGCGGCATCCCGGTTGGCGTCGACTGCATTTCGCCGCCCAGGCACGCCGCCTTTACCACGCCCATTGAACTGCTGCACTTCGTGGCCAGATTGCGCCAGCTGTCCGGCGGCAAGCCGGTCGGTTTCAAGCTGTGCATCGGCCATCCCTGGGAGTGGTTCGCTATTGCCAAGGCCATGCTCAAAACCGGCATTACGCCGGATTTCATCGTGGTTGACGGCGCGGAAGGCGGTACCGGCGCCGCGCCGATCGAATTCAGCGATCACGTCGGCACACCCTTGCGCGAAGGCCTGCGGCTGGTCCACAACACGCTGGTCGGCATCGGCCTGCGCGATCAGATCAAGCTCGGCGCTTCCGGCAAGATCATCACCGCTTTTGACATGGCCCGCACCTTCGCGCTGGGCGCCGACTGGTGCAATAGCGCGCGCGGCTTCATGTTTGCCGTTGGCTGCATCCAGGCGCAAGCCTGTCATACCGATAAATGCCCGACCGGCGTCACCACGCAGGATCCAAAGCGCCAGAAAGCCCTGGTGGTTGAAGACAAATCCGTGCGTGTGGCCAACTTCCATACCAATACGCTCAGCGCCCTGTCAGAACTGCTGGCGGCGGCGGGTTTGAAGCATCCGGATGAGCTGCGCCCGCACCATATTGTCAAGCGTATTGCCAACGGCGAGGTCCGCTTGCTGGCAGCGCTGTATCCGGACCTTGAAAAAGGCGAACTGTTGCAAGGCAAGTTCCGCAACACCCTGTTCCGCACGGTCTGGCCGATGGCCCAGGCCGACTCGTTCGCGCCGCTCTACAGTCTCAGCGCCGCGCTGTCCGGCAATCCCAATACCTCCTTGCCGCCCAGCGCCAGCGAAGCCAACAAAGCGCATGCGCACTCCCCGTCCTGAACACGTTCAGGGCGGGTTTTCCGCGTACATCCGCTGAATCAGCGTCTTGATCGTTTCTATGTACCAGGCGCTGTCATTGCTGCGATGGCTCAAGATCACCGGCGAGGTGGCCCGCTCATCGGCCACCAGCCGGTAATGCACATCGCTGCGTAGCCGCGCCGACGTGGGCACCAGGCACACGCCCGCCTCCGCCGCCACCAGGCCCAGCGCGGATTGCAGCTCCCGCACTTCAATCACCTCGGCGGGCCGCACCGACACATCATCCAATAAGCTCAGCACGGTGTCCGCAAAGCTGGGCCGAGGCGCATTCGGATAAACCAGCAGACTCTCGCCTGCGATCTGCTGGAGTTCGATCGGTGCCTCCGTGCGAGCCAGCGGCGAGCGCGGGGGAATGGCCGCCACCAGACGTTCCTCACGCAGCACAACGCGCTCAACGCCCGCATCCTGGCTGCGCACCCGGCCAAAGCCGACATCGATCCGGCCCGTTTTCAGCGCTTCATTTTGCTGGACCGAACTCAACTCAATCAGCTGAATGTCCAGTTCAGCCCGGCTTTGACGTAGTTTGCGCACCAGACTCGGCAAACCACCGTACAAAATGGAAGGCACAAAACCGATGGACAGCACGCCTCGCTGATTTTGCGTCATCCGTTCCATGGTGCTTTTCAGCTGTTCAACCCGCCCCAGGATCTGGATTGCCTGCTCATAGAACACCTTCCCCGCTTCGGTTAGCTGAAGCGGACGGCTGTTTCTGTAGAGCAGGCTGGTGTTCAGCGACTGCTCCAGCAATTGGACCTGTCGGCTCAGCGCGGGCTGGGCAATGTGCAGCGCTTCCGAGGCGCGCGTGAAATTCCGCGCCTTGGCCACCGCAACAAAATATCTGAGTTGCCTTAAGTCCATGAGGGAAAACCATAGGAGAACAGCATAGTGCCTGGAGAAAGCACAGGAAAATCCGGCCTTATCGCCAAACTATATCATTTAGGCATGAAACAAGACGAAAACGGTGTTGGAAAAACTGAGGGCGGACATTTTCAATAGACAGCATGAGCCCCTTTGCAAGCTCACTGCCCAGCGCAATCTTTGACGGCACCGGGCAACGCACGATTCCTATCAGGAGGCACCCCATGAGTGTGAAGATTTTTGACAACCCCGAGGTTCAGGATTTCCTGAAGGTGATTGCCAACTTGAACCAGGCCGACGGCGACGCGCGCACCAAGCAGATCGTCCACCGCATTGTTTCCGATCTGTTCAAGGCCATTGATGACCTGGACATTAGCGCCACCGAATTCTGGGCGGGCATTGCCTATCTGAATCGCCTGGGCTCGCGTTCCGAAGCCGGTTTGCTTTCGCCGGGCCTCGGATTTGACCGTTACCTGGATATGCGCATGGACGCCGCGGACGCCGCCCAGGGCATTGAAAGCGCCACCCCGCGCACCATTGAAGGCCCACTCTACGTGGCAGGCGCGCCGGTTGAACACGGCTTTGCCCGGCTTGACGACGGCACCGACACCAACGGCCAGACCCTGATCATGCACGGCACGGTGTTTGACGCCGCGGGCAAACCGCTGCCGGGCGCCCAAGTGGAAGTCTGGCACTGCAACACCAAAGGCTTCTACTCGCACTTCGACCCGACCGGCGAACAGCAGCCATTCAATATGCGCCGCACCCTGATTGCCGATGAAAACGGCCGCTACAAATTCCGGAGCATTGTGCCGCACGGCTACGGCTGTCCGCCCGATGGCCCGACCCATGCGCTGCTTGCCAGGCTCGGCCGCCACGGCAACCGTCCCGCGCACATCCACTTCTTCATCAGCGCCGACGGCCATCGCAAACTGACGACGCAAATCAATATCGACGGCGACCCGCTGGTGTTTGACGATTTTGCCTACGCCACGCGCGAGGACCTGGTGCCGCCGGTCATCGAGCACACCGACGCCGACCGCATCCAGGCCGAAGGCCTGGACGGCCCGTTTGCCGAAATCGCGTTCGACTTCCACCTGACCGCATTGGTGGATGGCGTTGACAACCAGATCGTGGATCGCCAGCGCGCCACGGCGTAACGCTCAAGGCCTCCCAACACAACGCGCCCCTCGTGGGCGCGTTGTTCGTTGTGGCGCCGAATTCCACTACTATGAGCAAAACATCGCTTCAACCCATCACACAAGCAGCACGGAGACGACACCATGGACGAATTCATGCAGGCAGCCCTTGACGAAGCCCGTCTCGGCCTCCAGGAAGGCGGCATTCCGATTGGATCGGTGCTGGTACATCAGGGGCGCATCCTCGGGCGCGGCCACAACCGGCGAGTCCAGCAAGGCAGCGCCATTCTCCATGGAGAAATGGACGCGCTGGAAAATGCGGGCCGACAGCCAGCCAGCGTGTATCGGGAATCGGTACTCTACACCACGCTCTCGCCCTGCCCGATGTGCACGGGCGCCATCCTGCTTTATGGCATCCCGACAGTCATCATTGGAGAGAACCAGACCTTCCTGGGCGGCGAGGACTTGCTGCGCGAAAAAGGCGTCACGCTTGAAGTGCTGCAAAACGAAGACTGCATTGCGTTGATGCGTCATTTCATTGCCGCCAGGCCCGAGCTGTGGAACGAGGATATTGGTGTCTGACCGTCTCATGCCTGAGCGCGGGAGGCGCTTAACCGCTATAGTGGCGGCATCAGCCTGCAAGGCAGTTTTGCTCATCAAGACAGGAGGCAATAATGACTGAACCCCGCATGACCAACCTATTTCTGCAACTGGGCCTGGACGCCACTGAGGCGGCCATTGCCGAGTTCATCGGCAAGCATCAGATCCCCACTGACATGGACTTGATCGATGCCCCGTTCTGGAGCGAAGGACAACGTCAGTTCCTGGCGGAGAAAAAAGCCGCCGACGGCGAATGGACCACGATTGTTGATCAGCTCAATGAATCGCTGCATGAAGACGCCGTCAGGCAGCACATGAAGCATCAGTAAGGCCGGAAAGGCCTTCCGTACGTGACTGGTTCGACATTGCGCTGGTAGGCGGTGGCGTTCTACTGCTGGCCCTGCCCAAGCCGCCTTCGGCTTGATTGATGCAATTTTTCTGTGAAGTTTGTGTTTCAGGAAAATCTATGTATAATTCTGTTTCTCCGCTGCAGCGCAACGCCGCAACGGAAATGCGGGAGTAGCTCAGTTGGTAGAGCGCAACCTTGCCAAGGTTGAGGTCGCGAGTTCGAGACTCGTCTCCCGCTCCAGATTTTAGAAAAGGCCCAAACTTCGGTTTGGGCCTTTTTTCGTTGGTGGCATTTGCAGAGTGCGATTAATTTAATAGATACCGACCTAGCGTGGCTTACCCAGCAGCTCTGACCTCCCGATAACTTCTCGCTCACTCTCGGGCTTTGCAGGGTCTGAGAACCCCGCCTGTACAATCGCTTCGTCCAGTCCTTTGAAAGCTGCCAAACTCTTCGGGCTTCGCAACGAACTCATCCCATCATTCCAAGCATGCACCATCTGCTTGGCAACGCTATGCCAGCGAGGCTCATTCTTGGCCGCCTCTATTACCTCTTGCCCAACCTCTACAGCCGACTGGCATAAACACTCCACCATTTCCGCATAGTGTTTCGGCGCAATGCCCAACCTGGACTTGAAGAACCGTTCCAAGGTCTTCCCGACCACCCAAGTTTGGCGTCCATCAACGGCTAACCCCGGCGGGTTAACTGCATAACGTGGATACGCCTGCGTGGTGACAACATCATAGACCGGCGTATAAGCCACATCTTTCAAGCCGGTGTAATACAACGCGATGTTCTTAGCATGGCAATCGGCATTGCGTACCACATAGTTGGTCAGCACATGCCAGCCGAACTGCTCCAACTGCGCCCGGATGGCCGCAGCAGGTATATATGCCCGAGTAGCATTCAACACCCGCTCGGTCGTCGTTGCGTATTTCTCGTGCGGCGGCAGTCCCAGCAAACCACAGGCATCCTCGACTCCATGTGTGACGACCCCCTGATCATCCACGTCGAACCGATCTACGACCAGCACGCGCCCATCCGCCGACATGCGTGTCCTTGCCACCGGTACGACGTTCAGGCGCTCAAGCACCCGCATGGTGTAGAACTCGTTGAACCCGAGATAAGGCGTGTTGTCATCCGAGCCCTTGATGATGTGGCGGCTGGTGCGCAATGTGGGCTTGCCCACAGCATACACAGACGCATTCGCTCCCTCTTCCGGTGCAATGAACTTGGGCACCATGCCTGATATGGATGCCCGCGCATACCGGCGTACCAAGCTGGCAAAATGCGTCGCGGTGTTCTCTGCCTTGAGCAAAGACTCAATCTGCAACGGCTCCACATCGCCGCTTGCCGTACCACCTTCAGGAGTGACAGTTACACGCCCAATCCCCATGCCGCCCACCACCGCCAGCAATGAAAGATCCGTACCATCAAGCAGCGGCCCGAATTCTTCACGGATGATGCTCAGCAGATAGCCTTCAGGCAGGTTCTGCCGAAAGAAAGGGTGGAGATCACGCGGCCAGCGCCAGGGTTCCGCTCGGACCGGCATCGTCAAACTGACGAAATCCGCAGGATCGGCATCCGGCAGATAGCTCAAGACATACTCATCACGCTCCCGATAGAGCTTGGCAACGGTCCTTCCGCATACATGCACATCGAGTCTCATGGTTCGCCGTCCCGCCTCTGCTCGGCCAGGATATCCTCGACGGTTCTGACATGACCCTGCTTGACAGGCTTGAGGTCGTAGCCCGCGGCTTCGAGCAGCCGCAGCAATGCGGAAACGCTCATGTCGCCTTTGGCAAGCGTCTCCATGCGAGCAACGGTCGTGCGAGAGACCCCAGCGCGTTGGGCCAGCGCTTCCTGGCTCAAACCCGCTTCCCGACGCACGCAACGGAGCAAGCCTGCAACGTCAGCTAGTGTTGTCATGTATCCCCTAAGCATCAAAATTCACGTATTTAATTAAAATGTAGCCCGTAGGATACATTTTTACAAGAGAAATGAATTAACAGCTGCTTGTCGACACAAGCCACCTACATCAGAAAGGTTTGTAGCCTACGAGAATCAAACTAGCCACTATCAACAGGTTTTGAAGCACAGCAGCTACAGGCACCAAGGCCACAGTCAAGACTAGAAGCTCAACACAGGAACTACAACCAGTTAGATATAAATAAGCCACGAGCTCGATACACGTCTCGTCTCCCATTCTAGATTTCAGAAAAGCCCAAACATCGGTTTGGGCTTTTTTGCTTTTGGTGATTACTACAGCGATTCAGGGTTCAACTTGGCGGCTTTGATCCATAGCGAACACTATCTCATCTAAAATTTAATATACCCTTGGCTTCAAGTTCGGTTCCCTGCTATGAAAAAACCGCCGCGTCGTCCGAAAAGC
>Ga0172382_10008603_pt1 | contig 14153 bp, 10 predicted proteins | sample Leawel138RmetaG_FD_122245 | JGI IMG/M metagenome (GOLD analysis project Ga0172382, IMG submission 122245) | Leachate microbial communities from a municipal landfill in Southern Ontario, Canada - Leachate well 138R metaG | ecosystem: Engineered > Solid waste > Landfill > Unclassified | place...
CACATCGCTCAGGGCACGGCCGGTTCTCGCGGACAAGGCGGTGAGCGGCGCGAGGCGATGGCCTCGCGCCGGGTCGACTCCCGCCCACTCCCGTCATTGCGGGCGCCTGCGAAGCAATCCCCCCCTCGCAGGTGACGCGGCACCCCCCCGCGACACCCCGCCCGATGTCGCAAACCGACGCGAGGTGCCGCCTGTGACCCGCTTCCCCTTTTCGTGCGGGTCCAGTAGATGCGCGGGAGAGAGCCGGGCGCCCCCGGAGAGTCGCAGGAGGTTTGGCCCATGACCCGCTATTCGGTCTTTGCGGTGGCCCGCGAGGGGCTGCGCCATCATCAGGGCTGGGGCCGGGCGTGGCGCTCGCCCGAGCCGCAGAAGCGTTACGACACCATCATCATCGGCGCCGGCGGGCACGGGCTGGCGACGGCCTATTATCTCGGCAAGAACCACGGCATCCGCAACGTGGCGATCATCGAGAAGGGCTGGCTCGGCGGCGGCAATACCGGGCGCAACACCACGATCATCCGCTCGAACTACCTGCAGGACGCCTCGGCCGCGATCTACGAGAAGGCGCGCTCGCTTTACGAGACCCTGAGCCAGGAGCTGAACTACAACGTCATGTTCAGCCCGCGCGGGGTGATGATGCTGGCGCAGACCCAGCACGAGGTGCGCGGCTACAAGCGCACGGTGCAGGCCAACCTGCTGCAGGGTGTCACGACCGAATGGATCGAACCCGCGCGGGTGCAGGAACTGGTGCCGATCATCTCGATTTCCGGGCCGCGCTATCCGGTGCTGGGCGCGATCTGGCAGCCGCGCGCGGGCACGGCGCGCCATGACGCCGTGGCCTGGGGCTATGCGCGGGCCTGTTCCGAGATGGGCATGGACATCATCCAGAACTGCGAGGTGACCGGCATCGACCTCGACGGCGACCGCGTCACCGGGGTGCAGACGACCAAGGGCGCCATCGCCTGCGACCGCATGGGGATCGTGGTTGCCGGGCATTCGGGCCTGCTGGCGAACATGGCCGGGTTCCGGCTGCCGGTGGAATCGGTGGCGTTGCAGGCGCTGGTCTCCGAGCCGATCAAGCCCTGCCTCGACGTGGTGGTGATGGCCAACACGGTGCACGGCTATCTGAGCCAGTCCGACAAGGGCGAGATGGTGATCGGCGGCGGCGCCGACGGGTTCAACAACTACACCCAGCGCGGCTCCTTCCACCATGTCGAGGAAACCGTGCGCGCCCTGGTCGAGACCTTCCCGATGATCTCGCGGCTGCGGATGCTGCGGCAATGGGGCGGGATCGTCGACATGACCGGCGACCGCTCGGCGATCATCTCGAAGACGCCGGTGCGGGGCTGTTTCATCAACTGCGGCTGGGGCACCGGCGGCTTCAAGTCGATCCCCGGCTCGGGCTGGGCGATGGCCGAGCTGATGGCCAAGGGCGAGCCGGGGCCGCTGGCGGCGCCGTTCTCGCTGAGCCGGTTCCGCGAGGGGCAGTTCATCGACGAAAGCGTCGCGGCGGGGGTCGCGCATTGATGCGCGCGGAAGGGAAAGGGGCACGGAGATGCTGATACTGACATGCCCGCATTGCGGCATCAGTGCCGAGGAGACCGAGCTTTCCCCCGGGGGTGAGGCGCATCTGCGCCGCGCCGGCCCCGAGTCGGAGGATACCGAGTTCGAGGAATACCTGTTCCTCAGGGAAAACCCGCGCGGGGTGCATTTCGAGCGCTGGCGCCATGCCCATGGCTGCGGCAAGTGGTTCATCGCCGCGCGCTGCACCGCGACCCTGCAGGTGTTCGGCACCTATCCCGCGCAGACCACCGAGCCGCCGCAGCATGTCCGCGACGCGATCACCGCCGCCCGGCCGGGCTGGCGCTGGAGGGAATTCGCATGAGCACGCGCCTCACCTCGGGCGGGCGGCTGATCGACCGCAGCCGCCGGATCAGCTTCAGCTTCGACGGCCGGACCTTCCACGGCCATCCCGGCGACACGCTGGCCTCGGCGCTGCTGGCCGGCGGGCAGGTGGTCATGGGCCGCTCGTTCAAATACCACCGCCCGCGCGGCGCGGTGGCCTATGGCCCGGAGGAGCCCAACGCGCTGGTGAATCTCGGCGAGGAGGGCCGCTTCGAGCCCGATACCCGCGCCACCACCCAGGAGATCTTCGAGGGGCTGGCCGCCGAGAGCCAGAACCGCTGGCCGAGCCTCGAGCACGACATCGGCGCGGTGAACAGCCTGTTCGCGCGCTTCCTGCCCGCGGGCTTCTACTACAAGATGTTCATCCATCCCCGCGCGGCGTGGAAGCATCTGTTCGAGCCCTTCATCCGCCGCTCGGCCGGGCTGGGCCGGGCGCCGCGGGCGCGCGATGCGGACCGCTACGAACATTTCTATGCCCATGTCGATGTCGTGATCGCCGGCGGCGGGATCGCCGGGCTGGCCGCCGCGCTCGAAGCCGGGCGATCGGGCAAGCGGGTGCTGCTGGTCGAGCAGTCGGGCCACTGGGGCGGGCGCGCCGTGGTCGACGGCGCAAGGATCGACGGCAAGGATGCCGCAGACTGGGTGGCCGGGGCGGTCGCGGCACTTCAGGCGATGCCCAATGTCACCCTGCGCAGCCGGGCCATGGCGGCCGGGGTCTACGACCACGGCTATGTGCTGGTCCACGAACGCCTGACCGACCACCTGCCCGACAAGAGCGGGCTGCGCCAGCGGCTGTGGCGGGTCCGGGCCGGCAGGATCATCGCCGCCACCGGGGCGCTGGAACGGCCGCTGTCCTTTGCCGGCAACGACCTGCCCGGGGTGATGCTGGCCGCGGCGATGCGCGACTATCTGGTGAACCACGCGGTCAGCCCCGGCGACCGCACCGTGATCGTCACCAACAACGACGACGCCTATCGCACCGCGTTGGCCTTGCACGAGGCCGGGCTGATCGTGCCGGCGGTGCTCGACGCCCGCCCGGTGGCCGATGGCGAACTGCCCGAGCGCGCCCGCGCCGCCGGCATCCGGGTCGAGACCGGGCGCGCGGTGGTGCGCGTGAAGGGCCGCCGCCAGGTCACCGGGGTCGAGGTCGGGCTTCATGCCGGCGAGGGCTCGGTGCTCGAGGAAATTGCCTGCGATGCGGTCGCCATGTCGGGCGGCTGGTCGCCGGTGGTGCATCTGTGGTCCCATTGCGGCGGCAAGCTGCTCTGGGACGAGGCCCAGGCCCATTTCCGCCCCGACCCGGAGCGCCCGCCGCTCGGCGCCGACGGCACCGGCTTCGTGCGCTGCGCCGGCGCCGCGAGCGGCGCCTTGCGCAGCGGCCCGGGGCTGGCGGATGCGGTGGCCGCGGCCGCCTGGGCGACCGGCGCCGCTGCCGGCGCGGCGCCCGCGGGCGAGGATGCCGACGAGGCCGCGCTCATGCCGGTCTGGCTGATGCCGCAGGGCGCGGGGGTGAAGCTGCGCGCGAAGATGTGGCTCGACTACCAGAACGACGTGAAGGTGTCGGACGTGCAGCTTGCCGCGCGCGAGGGCTATGAAAGCGTCGAGCATACCAAGCGCTACACCACGCTCGGCATGGCGACCGATCAGGGGAAGCTGTCGAACATCAACGGGCTGGCGGTGCTCTCGGGGGCGCTGAACGCGCCGATCCCGCAGGTCGGCACCACCACCTTCCGGCCGCCCTATGTGCCCTATGCCCTGGGCGCCATCGCGGGATCGGCGGCGCGCGAGACCTTCATGCCCCTGCGCAAGACCCAGATGGATTCATGGCATGTCGAGCAGGGCGCCGAGTTCGAGCCGGTGGGCCTGTGGCGGCGCCCCTATTCCTACCCCCGCCTCGGCGAGACGGTGAAGGATTCGGTGGCGCGCGAGATCCTGAACACCCGCAGGAATGTCGGCGTGCTCGACGCCTCGACCCTCGGCAAGATCATCGTCAAGGGGCCGGATGCGGGCCGATTCATGGACATGATGTATACCAACATGATGTCCAACCTCGCGGTCGGGCGCTGCCGCTATGGCCTCATGTGCAACGAGCAGGGCTTCCTCGTCGATGACGGGGTGGTGGCGCGGCTGAGCGATGATACCTGGCTGTGCCACACCACCTCGGGCGGCGCGGACAACGTGCACGCGCAGATGGAGGACTGGCTGCAGTGCGAATGGTGGGACTGGCAGGTGTATACCGCCAATGTCACCGAGCAATGGGGCCAGATCGCCGTGGTGGGCCCGAATGCGCGCAAGGTGCTGGAGAAACTCGGCGGCATCATCGACGTCTCGAAGGAGGCGCTGCCGTTCATGTATTGGGTCGATGGCGAGCTGGCCGGCTTCCCGGTGCGCCTGTTCCGCATCAGCTTCTCGGGCGAATTGTCCTATGAGATCGCGGTGCCGGCCGGTCAGGCGCGCGGCCTCTGGGACGCGATCCTCGCCGCCGGGGCCGAGTTCGGGATGCAGCCCTACGGCACCGAGGCCCTGCATGTGATGCGGGCCGAAAAGGGCTTCATCATGATCGGCGACGAGACCGACGGCACCGTGATCCCGCAGGATCTGGGCCTGAACTGGGCGATTTCGAAGAAGAAGGCCGATTTCATCGGCAAGCGCGGCCAGCAGCGGGTGGCGATGACCGATCCGCTGCGCTGGCGGCTGGTGGGGCTCGAGACCGAGGACGGCTCGGTGCTGCCCGAGGGCGCCTATGCGGTGGCGCCGGGCATCAACGCGACCGGGCAGCGCAACGTGCAGGGCCGCGTCACCTCGACCTATCACTCGCCGACGCTCGGGCGCGGCATCGCGATGGGGCTGGTCGAGCGCGGGCCGGAGCGCATGGGCGAGGTGCTCGAGTTCGGCGCCGGGCCCGAGCCGGTGCGGGCGAAGATCGTCGATCCGGTCTTTTACGACAAGGCGGGGGAGAAGCAGGATGGCTGAGGCGGCGATGGCAGCGGGTGCGGCCGGGGGTGCAGTCAGCGTGACGGTGCGCGACCTTGGCCCGCAGGGCATGGTGACGCTGCGCGGCGATCTGGCGGATGCGGCGCTGGCGGCGGTGGTGACCGACATCACCGGCGCCCCCATGCCCGGCCCGCGCGGGATCACCCGCGGCAGCGGCGGCGCGGCGGCCTGGATGTCGCCGGACGAGCTGATGCTGTTCCTGCCCGCCGGCACCGCCGGCGCGGCCGTGGCCCGGATCGGTGCCGCGCTCGAGGGGCGCCACCACCTTGCCCTCGATGTCTCCGACGCCCGCGCGGTGCTGGCGGTCGAGGGCGCCTGGGCGCGCGAACTGCTGGCCAAATGCAGCCCCGCCGACCTCCATCCCGACAGCCTCCCCGAAGGCGAGATCCGCCGCACCCGTCTGGGCCAGGTCGCCGCCGCCTTCTGGTGCGAGGGCGACGGCATCTGGCGCGTGATCGTGTTCCGCTCGGTCGCGGGCTATGCGCAGGCGCTGCTGGAACGCTCGGCCGGCGACGGCCCGGTGGGCGTGTTCGGCACCGCGGGGTAGGGCGGCCGCCGCGCTCCCGTCACCCGCGAGGCGGCAATCCATGGCGCCGGGCTCTGCGTCCGGGGCATGGATTGCTTCGCCTGCGGCTCGCAATGACGGAGGGGGAGGGGCGCCGCCCCCTTCGTCATTGCGAGGCGGCGCAGCCGCCGTGGCAATCCACGCCCCCGGGGCCATGGATTCCCCCGCCCGCGGCCCGCGAGGACGGGGAACGCATCCGCGCACAGCCGCCGAACGCCCTGCCGGGGCTTGACCTTGGGGTGCCGAACACCTTTCTAGGATATGATCATTCTAACAGGAGTCTCCGACATGGCTTTCTCGCTTCCCGACCTTCCCTATGCCCATGACGCCCTTGCCGCGAAGGGCATGTCGAAGGAGACGCTGGAATATCACCACGACCTTCACCACAAGGCCTATGTCGACAACGGCAACAAGCTGATCGCCGGCACCGAGTGGGAGGACAAGTCGCTCGAGGAGATCATCGCCGGCACCTACCAGAAGGACGCGGTGGCGCAGAGCGGCATCTTCAACAACATCTCGCAGCTCTGGAACCACAACCAGTTCTGGGGCTGGATGACCCCCGACACCACCGCGATGCCGGGCGAGCTCGAGAAGGCGCTGACCGAGGCTTTCGGCTCGGTGCAGAAGTTCAAGGACGAGTTCGCCGCCGCCGGCGGGGCGCAGTTCGGCTCGGGCTGGGCCTGGCTGGTGCGCGACCGCGACGGCAGCCTCAAGGTCACCAAGACCGAGAACGGCGTGAACCCGGTGGCGCTCGGGCAGACTGCGCTGCTCGGGATCGACGTGTGGGAGCATTCCTACTACATCGACTTCCGCAACAAGCGGCCGGCCTATATCACCAACTTCCTCGACAACCTGGTGAACTGGGAGGCAGTGGCCGCGGGCCTCTGATCCCCTGAAGTGCCGGGCCGCGCGCATGGTGTTTTGACCGCGCGCGCGGCTCTGGCTATGGTCGTCCCAGCTGCACCACCGACGGGGGCGTCCGAGCATGCGTATCGCCTGGGCCTGGCTGGCCGGAGCCGCAGGGGCTGCCGTGGTCGCCGTGACGGCGCTGGCGCTGCTGCCCCGGCCCGGACCGCCGGCGCTGCCCGGGGCACCCGCGGCCGTCCCCGAGGCGGTTTCCGCCCCCCCCGCCGATCCCGAACCCGCCCCCGGCCTGCCGGAAGTGCTGTCGCTGCGGGTCGAGGGCGACGGCCTCTCGGTCATCGCCGGCCGTGCCGGCCCGGGCGAGGAGGTGGCGATCCTGCTCGACGGGGCCGAGGTGGCGCGCGCCAGTGCCGGCGGCGACGGCCAGTTCGCCGCCATCCTGTCGCTGCCGGTGGGCGAGGCGCCGCAGCGCCTCGCGCTGCTGGCCGATCCCGGCGGGCAGGCGCGGCAGTCCGAACAGGAAGTCCTGATCGCCCCGCAGGTTGCCCCGGATGCCGGGGCCGGCGGGTTGGCCCTTGCTGATGCCGGCGGGAGGGGATCGCAGCCCGCGCCCACCACAGATGTGCTCCAGACCCCCCCAGGACCGGATTCCCCCACGACCGACGCACCCGCGCCGCCGGCCGGCCGCGATGACGTCCCTGTGCTCGCCGATCCGGGGGACTCCCCGGCCGCCCCCGCGCCGGACGACCCGGCACCGCCTGATGCCGGTGACGCGGCGCCCGCAGCCGCCCCCGACCCGCCGCCCGCCATCGACCCCGCAGTTGCCGGCGCTCCGGCCGCAGCCGACGCTCCGGCCGTTGCCGGCGCTCCGGTCCCGGAGCCTGCGGCGCCGCTGCCGCCGGGCATGGAGGCCGCGGCCCCCTCGCCCCCGCCCGAGGAGCCGCCCCCCGCGGCCCCCGGCGACACCGCCCCGGCCGTGACGACCACCGCCACCCCCGCGCCGCCGCTTCCCGCCGGACGCGATCCGCGCCCGGACGAGGAGCCGCCGGCGCCGGCCGCCGCGCAGACCGCCGCGCCCGGCATCGCCGCACCCGAAGGCAGCGGGGCGCTCCCGGTCCTCGCCCTCGATGCGCGGGGGGTGCGGGTGCTGGGGCCGCCGCCGGCGGTGGCGGGGGTGCCGCTCGATTCGGTGGCGCTCGATATCATCTCCTACGACCCCGGCGGCGAGGTCGCGCTGGCCGGCCGCGCCGGCGGCGGGGGTTTCGTGCGGGTCTATCTCGACAATGCCGCGGTCGCGGCCGCCACGGTGCTCGAGGGGCGCTGGGACGTGGCGCTGCCAGAGGTGGCGCCGGGCCTCCATACCCTGCGGGTCGACCAGATGGACGCGGCCGGCGCGGTGGTCAGCCGGGTCGAATCGCCCTTCCTGCGCGAGACGCCCGATTCCCTCGCCGCGGCGCTGGCCGAGGGGGCGCGGGATTCGGCCGGGGTCTCGGTGCGGCTGGTCCAGCCGGGCAATTCGCTGTGGCGGATCGCGCGCGAACGCTACGGACACGGCATCCTCTACCTGCAGGTGTTCGAGGCCAACCGCGACCGCATCCGCGACCCGGACCTGATCTATCCCGGCCAGGTGTTCCTGCTGCCCGAGATCGGCGAGGGCGCGATGCCCTGAGGGGGCGGGCTTCGCATCCCCAGGGCGCCCCCACGACCCGCATCCGATGCCCGCAAGGCGCATCCTCCCGCCAAACCCGCGTCACTCTGGCATTTTCCCTCCCGGCTGCCTATGTCGGGCGCTGCACCATCGACAGGATCCCCCATGCGCCGCCCCGTTGCCGCCGATTCCTCCGTTCCCGATTCCCTCGACGGCCGCAGCTTCGGCACCATCCGCGCGGTGACCCACTATCTGTGGCCGAAGGGCGAGACCGGGGTGAAGCTGCGGGTGGTGGCGGCGCTGGTGTTCCTGGGGCTGAGCAAGGCGATCGCGATCGCCACGCCGGTCATCTACAAATGGGCGGTCGATGCGCTGGCCGGGACCACCGACAGCGGCGCGCGGATGCTGATGCTCGGCGCGGTGGGGCTGACGGTGGCCTACGGGCTGGCGCGGCTCATGAACGTGGCCTTCGCCCAGGCCCGCGATGCGGTGTTTTCCAGCGTGGGCCAGCGGGCGCTGCGCAAGATCGCGCTCCAGACCTTCCGCCATATCCACCGGCTGTCGCTGCGCTACCACATCACCCGCAAGACCGGCGGCCTGTCGCGGGTGATCGAGCGCGGGGTGAAGGGCGTCGACTTCCTGCTGCGCATCCTGCTGTTCAGCGTCGGGCCGCTGGTGCTCGAGCTGCTGCTCACCGCGCTGATGCTGTGGTGGCTGCTCGATATCGACTACATGGCGGTCGTGGCCGCGACCATCGCGGTCTATATCGTCTTCACCTTCGCGCTCACCGAATGGCGGGTGGCGATCCGCCGCGAGATGAACGACCGCGACACCGAGGCCAACCAGAAGGCCGTCGACTCGATGCTGAACTTCGAGACGGTCAAGTATTTCAACGCCGAGGAACGCGAGGCCGCCCGCTACGATGCGGCGATGGCCGGCTACGAGGTGGCGGCCAACCGCACCAACACCAGCCTCGCGCTGCTGAATTTCGGCCAGTCGGCGATCATCACCGCCGGGCTGGTCGCGGTGATGGTGATGGCGGCCTTCGGGGTCGAGCGGGGGCTGCTCACGGTCGGGGATTTCGTGATGGTCAACGCCTACATGATCCAGATCACCATGCCGCTGAACTATCTGGGCTCCATGTATCGCGACATCCGCCAGGCGCTGGTGGACATGGCCGAGATGTTCGACCTGCTCGGCCAGCCGGCCGAGGTCACCGACCGGCCCGGCGCCCCGGCGCTGGAGGTGACGCGGGGCGAGATCGCCTTCGATCACGTCGATTTCGCCTATGACCCCGACCGGCCGATCCTGCGCGACTTCTCGGTGACCGTGCAGCCGGGGCAGACCGTGGCCTTCGTCGGCCCCTCGGGGGCGGGCAAGTCCACGATCGGCCGGCTGCTGTTTCGCTTCTACGACGTGCAGGCCGGCGCGATCCGCATCGACGGCCAGGACATCCGCGAGGTGAGCCAGACCTCGCTCCATGCCGCGATCGGGGTGGTGCCGCAGGATACGGTGCTGTTCAACGACTCGATCCGCTACAACATCGCCTATGGCTGCGATACCGCCAGCGATGCCGAGGTCGAGGCGGCGGCAAGGGCGGCCCGCATCCACGATTTCGTCATGAGCCTGCCGCAGGGCTATGCGACCCAGGTCGGCGAGCGCGGGCTCAAGCTCTCGGGCGGCGAGAAGCAGCGGGTCGGCATCGCCCGGACGCTGCTGAAGAACCCGCCGCTGCTGATCCTCGACGAGGCCACCTCGGCGCTCGACACCGCCACCGAGCGCGAGATCCAGGCCCAGCTCGACGCGATGGGCCGCGGCCGCAGCGTCATCATGATCGCGCACCGCCTGTCGACCGTGGCCGGCGCCGACCTGATCTGCGTGCTCGACGGCGGCCGGATCGTCGAGCAGGGCCGGCACGAGGAACTGCTGGCACTGGGCGGCCGCTACGCCGGCCTCTGGGCCCGCCAGGCCGCCGAGGAGGCCCGCAAGGAAAGCGAGGCGGCCTGAGGGGGCGGTGAGGCTCGCCCCGCCTCGTCCGCCGGAGCCCGCCCCGCCTCCCCCGTCATTGCGAGCCGCAGGCGAAGCAATCCATTGGCCCCGGCGTATGGATTGCCACGGCGGCTCCGCCGCCTCGCAATGACGGGAAAGAGGCGGCGGTCCTCCCGTTCCCTTCGTCATCGCGCGCCGCAGGCGAAGCAATCCATTGGCCCCGGCGTATGGATTGCCGCGGCGCCTTCGGCGCCTCGCAATGACGACGGGAGGGCGGCGGTCCTCCCGTTCCCTTCGTCATCGCGAGCCGCAGGCGAAGCGATCCATACGCCCGGCCCCATGGATTGCCACGGCGGCTTCGCCGCCTCGCAATGACGGGGGAAGGGGGGGCCGGCCATCCCGCCGCCGCCAGCCCCGCCCAACCCGGGGCTTGGCGGGGGCGGTGTTCCGCGATAGGAAAGGCGCGGGCCGGGGCATGGGGACGGGATGAGCAGCAACGACAGCTTCATCGACGAGGTGACCGAGGAGGTCCGCCGCGACCGGCTCTATGCCCTCTTCCGCCGCTGGGCCTGGCTGGGGGTGCTGGTCATCCTGCTGGCCGTGGGCAGCGCCGCCTTCATCGAGTGGCAGAAGGTCCGCCGTGCCGCCGCCGCCGCGCAGTCGGGGGATGCGCTGCTCGACGCGCTCGCGGCGCCCGCGCCGGCCGAGCGGGCCGCGGCCCTGGCCGGGGTCGGGGTGGGCGGGCCGCTGCCGCCGCTGCTGATCGCCGGGCAGGAGGTGCTTGCCGAGGACATCCCCGCCGCCGTCGCCACCTTGCAGGCGCTGGCCGCCGATCCGGCGCAGCCGGCGCTCTACCGCGACCTTGCCGCGCTGCGGGCGCTGATGCTCGAGGCCGGGACCATGGCCCCCGAGGCGCGCATCGCCGCGCTCCAGCCGCTGGCCATTCCCGGCGCGACCTTCGCGCCGCTCGCGCAGGAGCAGATCGCGCTGGCCCGGATCGAGGCCGGCGATGTCGCGGGCGCGCGCGACACGCTCGATGCGCTGCTGGCCGATGCCGCCACCCCGGCCAGCCTGCGCAACCGTGCCGGCGTCCTGCGCGACGCGCTCGGCGGCGACACCGCCGATGCGCCCGCGGACGACACACCCGTGGACGACACATCCGGCGAGGACGCGCCGTGATCCTGCGCGCATCCCTGGCCGCGCTGGCGGCGCTGGCGCTGCTCGGTGCCTGCGGCGACCGCAATCCGCCGCTGCCGGGCGAGAGGCTGGCGCTGCGCGACGGCCTGGCCGGCGCCCCGGCGGCACGGGCCAACCGCGCGGTGCCGCTGTCGCTGCCGGCCGCCGCCGCGAATGCCGACTGGAGCCAGCGCGGCGGCAATGCCGCCCATCAGCTCGCGCATCCGGCGCTCGGGCCGGCGCTGCAGCCGCTGTTCTTCACCGATATCGGCGAGGGCGACAGCCGCCGCGCCCGCATCACCGCCGAGCCGGTGGTGGCGGGCGGCCGCATCTTCGCCATGGATGCGCGCGCGATCGTCTCGGCGCTCGCTCCGAACGGCAGCCTGCTGTGGCAGGCCGACCTCACCCCCCCCGAGGCGCGGCGCGAGGATGCCTCGGGCGGCGGGCTGGCGAGCGACGGGCGCGTGCTCTACGTCACCACCGGCTACGGCCGCATCCATGCGCTCGACGCGACCAGCGGCGCCGAGCTCTGGCAGCAGGACGTGAACGCCCCCGCCGGCGCGGCGCCGGCGCTGTCGGGCAACCTGCTCTATGTCGTCAGCCGCGATTCGCGGGCCTGGGCGCTCGAGACCGCGACCGGCCGCATCCGCTGGCAGATGGGCGGAACTCCGGCGGTCTCGACCTTCGCGGCCGGCGGCGCCGGGGTGGCGCTCGGGGCCGGCATGGCGGTGGTGCCCTTCCCCTCGGGCGAGGTGCGCGGCGTGTTCCCCGAGGGCGGGCTGCAACGCTGGGCGCAGGTGGTCGCAGGCTCGCGCCCCGGCCAGTCGGGCGGGATCGCCGCCACCGATATCGCCGGCGGGCCGGTGGTGGTGGGCGATACCGCCTATGTCGCCAATGCCGGCGGGCGCATGGCGGCGATTGACATCGCCTCGGGCGAGCGGCGCTGGACCGCGTCCGAGGGCACGACCGGCGGGCTCTGGGTCGCGGGCGGCTCGGTCTTCGTCATCAACGACGTGAACGAGCTGGTGCGCCTCTCGGCCGCGGACGGGCAACCGGTCTGGCGGGTGCAACTGCCGCTGTGGGTCGGCGACAATCCCCGCCGCCGCGCCGAACGCTTTGTCCATTACGGGCCGGTGCTGGCCGGCGGGCGGCTGATCACCGCCTCGTCGGACGGGGTGCTGCGCCAGTTCGACCCCGCGAGCGGGGCGCTGCTGGCCGAGCAGGCGCTGCCGGCCGGCGCGGCCTCGGCGCCGGTGGTGGCGGGCGGGGTGCTCTATGTGCTCCTCGGCGACGGGGTGCTCGCCGCTTTCCGTTAGGCGCGATCTCCTGTATGGGGCGGCCTCATCCCCGGGGGCCTGCTCATGTCGTTCACCCTTGCCATCGTCGGCCGGCCCAATGTCGGCAAGTCCACCCTGTTCAACCGGCTGGTGGGCAAGCGGCTGGCGCTGGTCGACGACCAGCCCGGCGTCACCCGCGACCTGCGCGAGGGGGCGGGGCGGCTGGGCGATCTGCGCTTCACGGTGGTGGATTCGGCCGGGCTCGAGGAGGCGACCGACGACAGCCTCCAGGGACGGATGCGGCGCCTGACCGAACGCGCGGTCGAGATGGCCGATGTCTGCCTGTTCCTCGTCGATGCCCGCGCCGGCGTGACCCCGGCCGACCGCACCTTCGCCGACATCCTGCGGCGCAAGAACGCCAATGTCATCCTTGCCGCCAACAAGGCCGAGGGCGGCGCCGGCGAGGCCGGCTATCTCGACGCCTTCGCGCTGGGGCTGGGCGAGCCGGTGCGGCTCTCGGCCGAACATGGCGAGGGGCTGGACGAGCTTTACGACCGGCTCGCGCCGATCGCCGATGCGCTGGACGAGGAGCGGCGCGGCACCGAGGCCGAGGCCCCGCCCGAGACCGATGTGGAGATCGGCGAGGACGAGGACGGCGACGACACCCTGCCCGAACTCACCGCCAAGCGGCCGCTCCAGATCGCGGTGATGGGGCGGCCCAATGCCGGCAAGTCGACGCTGATCAACCGCATCCTCGGCGAGGAGCGGCTGCTGACCGGGCCCGAGGCCGGGATCACCCGCGACGCGATCTCGGTCACCACCGACTGGCTCGGCACCCCGGTGCGGATCTTCGACACCGCCGGGATGAGGAAGCGCGCCAGGGTGCAGGAGAAGCTTGAAAAGCTCTCGGTCAGCGACGGGCTGCGCGCGGTGCGCTTTGCCGAGGTGGTGGTGCTGCTGCTCGACGCCCAGATCCCGTTCGAGCAGCAGGACCTGCGCCTTGCCGATCTGGCCGAGCGCGAGGGCAGGGCGGTGGTGGTCGCCGTGAACAAATGGGATCTCGAGGCGGACCGGCAGGAGAAGCTCGCGCAGTTGCAGGAGGCGTTCGAGCGCCTGCTGCCGCAGCTCAAGGGCGCGCCGCTGGTCACGGTCTCGGGGCTGACCGGACGCGGGCTCGAGCGGCTGCACGACGCGATCCTGTCCGCCTGGACGGTCTGGAACCGCCGGGTGCCGACCGCGCAGCTCAACCGCTGGCTGCAGGGCATGACCGAGGCCCATCCGCCCCCGGCCCCGGGCGGGCGGCGCCTGAAGCTGCGCTACATGACCCAGGTCAAGACCAGGCCGCCGGCCTTCGTGGTCATGGCCAGCCAGCCCGACGCCTTTCCCGACAGCTACCGCCGCTACCTCGTCAACGGGCTGCGCGCGGCCTTCGGCCTCGACGGCACCCCGATCCGCCTGACCCTGCGCGACCAGGGCGACAAGAACCCGTTCAAGGACAAGAAGAAAGCCCGGCCCTCGGCGCTGCGCAAGCATTTGGGGAAGGGGTAGAACGGGGGCGGCCACTCTCTCCCCGTCATTGCGAGGCGGCGCAGCCGCCGTGGCAATCCATGGGCCGGGCGCATGGATTGCTTCGCCTGCGGCTCGCAATGACGGGGGAGAGACACGACCGGGCCGGCGCGAGGCCATCGCCTCGCGCCCTCACCATCGCATCCACAAGAACCGGCCGTGCGCCAAG
>Ga0172382_10008604_pt1 | contig 14150 bp, 7 predicted proteins | sample Leawel138RmetaG_FD_122245 | JGI IMG/M metagenome (GOLD analysis project Ga0172382, IMG submission 122245) | Leachate microbial communities from a municipal landfill in Southern Ontario, Canada - Leachate well 138R metaG | ecosystem: Engineered > Solid waste > Landfill > Unclassified | place...
GGGAAGTAGCGACATTTTATGACGGTAACCTAGAAGGCTAAGTACGAGCCAGGCCAACCAAAACGCTAACATTAGTGGCCGTTCTTCCAGGATAGGACCAAAGGAGCCACTGGCCAATGTATAAATGAAGGCCGCTAAGAAAGTTACGCCGATCAGGTATTGTCCGTTGATTCGCGGAACTTTAAACTTTGATTTTTCGGTGATCCCCGTATAATCCATATAAAGTACCCCGCAACAGACCAGAATGAAAGCAAAAAAAGTTCCTACACTGGTCAAATCAACAAAAAAGCCCATGTCGAAAAACAAGGCAGGAATCCCTACCACAAAACCTGCAACGATGGTTGCGAAGCCAGGTGTTTTATATTTCGGATGAATCGAAGCAAACTTTTTCCACAATAACCCGTCGCGACTCATTACCATCCAAATCCGAGGCTGTCCGAGTTGAAACACCAGTAGGGCACTGGTTATTGCAATAACAGCGCTTACCGAAACGACTCCAGCCATAAAGTCCAAATTTACCAATTCGAAAACAAAGGCTAATGGGTCGTCTACCAACAGTTCTTTGTAACTAACCATCCCGGTCAATACCAGAGCTATGAGGATATAGAGTACAGTGCATATTAAAAGGGTGTAGATCATCGCCCTAGGCATATCCCTTTGCGGATCCTTACATTCTTCCGCCGTGGTCGATATGGAATCAAAGCCTATATAAGCAAAGAAGACTGCTGCTACCCCGTTGAGTACCCCGTTCATCCCATTCGGGGCAAAGGGTGTCCAGTTTTCGGGTTTAACGTAAAATGCCCCAGCAATTATCACCAATAACACCACGCCGACTTTCAATATCACCATGATATTACTAGCATTTCTTGACTCCTTGATGCCTATATAGCATAGCCAGGTTACCAACAGCGTGATCAATCCTGCAGGCAGGTCAAAGATGATTTTGAGCCCTCCTAAAGATGGGGCGGCTTCATAGGCCTTTACCGCCACTCTTTCGGCCGTGGTAAGACCGGTGATCCCCATCGACTGAAACTTAGCCCAAGCCTCATAAGCCCTTCCCGGATTCATTGCCAACCAACCCGGAAACTCCCACCCAAAACCTTTCAGCATGGTCACAAAGTATTCTGACCAGGAAATAGCCACCACCATATTGGAAACGGCGTATTCCAATAATAATGCCCACCCAATTATCCAAGCAGCAAGTTCCCCAAAAGTCACATAGGCATAGGTGTAAGCACTCCCTGAAACGGGAACGGTACTAGCAAATTGAGCATAGCAAAGCGCAGTAAAGACACAAGCTATGGCCGTGAAAACAAACAGAAGGGATACGGCCGGCCCACCCTCGTAGGCAGCACGACCAATGGTACTAAAAATCCCGGCACCAATGATAGCAGCTACCCCTAGGGAAACCAGATCACGGACACCGAGTACACGCAACAACCCTCCGGAACCTCCCCCTTTTTCTGCATCTGCGATTAGCTCATCAACTGATTTTTTACGGAATAAGGAGGAAATTTTTGTCATGGAAGGTGGTCTGTGATTATTCCTTTAAGGAGATTAGACAGGCTTAAACTTATACACCTAATCGGGTATAATTCCATGCAATTATACAGGTTTGTCCTAACAAACTGCAAATCAATCCTCCAAATATATTTTTACTAGGTTTGTTTTTCGAGTTTCTCTTTTAACTGTAAATATTCATCCCGGAACCGAGCTGCTTCTAGGAAGTCCATGTCCTTGGCGGCTTGCTCCATTTTCCGCTGGGTTTCCAGGACCAGCTTTTGCAATTGATCCTTATTCATGTAGGCAACTAGTGGATCGGCTGCTACGTCAACCGTTTCTCTACCCGTATATACCTTTCTACCCTTTACATCGGCAACAGAGGTTTGCCCCATGATGGCTTCGGTCGATTTTAATATCGTCTTTGGCGTAATACCGTGTTCCTCGTTATAAGCCATTTGTATGCTACGTCGACGCCTGGTTTCGTCTATCGCTTTCTGCATTGAACCCGTAATATTGTCGGCATACATCAGCACTTTCCCATTTTCATTTCGGGCTGCTCGACCTATGGTTTGTATCAACGATCGGATGTCACGTAGGAACCCTTCCTTGTCAGCATCCATAATCGCCACCAGCGAAACTTCCGGTAAATCGAGCCCTTCCCTTAGCAAGTTCACCCCTACCAAAACATCAAACACCCCTAGTCTCAACTCCCTCAGTATTTCGACCCGGTCGAGAGCTTTGACTTCCGAATGGATGTACCGACATTTTACCCCCACCCGATCTAGATATTTACTGAGCTCCTCTGCCATGCGCTTGGTGAGCGTTGTAACCAATACTCTTTCTTTACGTTTAATTCGAGTATGGATCTCATCCAACAAATCGTCTATTTGATTGAGGCTTGGTCTAACCTCAATTTCAGGATCCAACAAACCGGTCGGACGAATGATTTGTTCAACGACAACCCCATCGGTCTTTCTCAATTCATATTCTGCGGGAGTTGCACTAACGTAAATGGTTTGGCCAACAAGATTCTCAAATTCTTGAAAAGTAAGTGGACGGTTATCTAGTGCGCTGGGCAGGCGAAATCCATAGTCTACTAAGGCTTCTTTTCTCGATCGATCCCCGCCCCACATAGCCCTTATCTGTGGAAGTGTCACATGACTCTCATCGACAACCAATAACATATCCTCAGGAAAATAATCCAATAAGCAAAAAGGCCTCTGACCCGGCTCTCTACGATCAAAATAACGCGAATAGTTTTCGATGCCCGAGCAATAGCCCAGCTCCCGCATCATTTCCAAATCAAACTCGGTACGTTCTTTAATCCGTTCAGCTTCGGCAAGCCTTCCTTCTTTGGCGAAAAAATTGATTTGCGCCATTAAATCATCCTGTATTTCTTTGATCGACTGCAACAACACATCGCGGCCTGTAACAAAGAGGTTGGCCGGGAAAATGGCTATTTGTCGTTCATTCGAAATTTTTCGCCCGGTGGTCGGATCGATTCGATGAATCTCCTCTACTTCATCCCCAAAAAAGATGATTCGATAAGCAAAATCGGCATAACCCGGAAAAATGTCCACCGTATCTCCCTTTACCCGAAAGGTTCCTCGTACAAAATCCAGCTCGGTGCGACTGTAGAGTATCTCTACCAGACGATACAGAAACTGATTTCGGCTGACGATTTCACCGGGACCGATCGTCAGAATACTCCGTTTATATTCCTCAGGATTTCCAGCACCATAAATACAGGATACCGAAGCCACGACAATAACATCCCGGCGACCACTCATTAAGGAAGATACCGTTGAAAGCCGCAACTTATCGATCTCCATGTTGATAGCTAGGTCTTTTTCAATGTAGGTATTCGTTGAGGCGATAAAAGCTTCCGGCTGGTAGTAGTCGTAATAACTGATAAAGTATTCTACCGCATTATTGGGAAAAAACTGTTTGAACTCGCCATATAGTTGTGCGGCAAGCGTCTTGTTATGACTTAGAATTAGGGTTGGCCGGTTCACTTCTTGAATGACATTGGCAATGGTAAAGGTCTTACCCGAACCTGTTACCCCTAGTAAGACCTGGTGTGGTTCTCCATTTTTTACCCCTGTTACCAGTTGTTTGATCGCCTGCGGTTGATCACCCGTCGGGCTATAGTCTGAAATAAGCTCAAAATCCATAGGATAATTTTCGTAATTAATTATATAAACAGACAGCCCACCGCTAGGGTTCTCAGATCGAACACAATTCGTTTACTTATATTTTACCCCGAGCCGATCCTCTCCACAATTGGGGGTATGAAATTTTTAGGCTTGCTTAGCTATAACTTCCAGGGCGTGAACCAGGCGGTCTAAATCTTCTATTTTAGTATATATATGCGGTGTGACCCGAACACAGCTAATGTTTTCCCATTCAATTCCTACGGTATGTATCTTATGATTTTGTATCAATTGCCGATCCACCTCGCCAGGTCTTAAACCCTCGACACTTACTCCAGCAATGGCACAGGAATATGCGGGGTTTAGAGATGTGTTGATCGTCACACCCGGAATTTTAGCTGCTTTTTCTGCCCAGTATTTTTTTAAATAATGGATACGCTCCTGTTTCCTACGCGCACCTACAGCCTCTTGAAAATTAATGGCTTCGCCAATGGCTTGTTCGATAGCAAAGCTCCGGGTGCCCAAGGTTTCAAATTTACGAATATTGGGACCTTTCGGATCACCATTACAAAGCAAAGGCCATATGTTAGAAATTTTGTCTTTTTTAATCCACATCATCCCACTGCCTACCGGTGCACTAAGAAATTTGTGTAAACTGGTCCCAAAATAGTCGCAGTTTAAATCAGGTATTTTAAAATCTAACAGTCCAAATGAATGCGCTCCGTCGACTATGACTTCCACTCCCTTGCGACGTGCCATGTCACAAATTTTCCGTACGGGCATAATCTGTCCTACCCAGTTAATTACGTGCGTTACATGCAATATGCGGGTTCGCGGAGTGATCGCATCCTCGTAGGCGTTTACTATTAGCTCGTCATTTTCTATGGGAAAATCAAATGATAATTGCTTGTAAACAATACCCTCCCGAAGCTGTCGCTGTTTCCAAGCTTGAATCATATTGGGATAGTCTTGAAGTGTACCAATCACTTCATCGCCCTTTTCCAGAGGCAAACCGAAAATGATTGTATTTAAAGCTTCGGTGGCATTGCGGTTAATGGCGATTTCTTCGGGATCAGTCCCCGCCAGGTTTGCCAGCCGCTCCCGCAGCGGCTCACGTCCCTTGTCCATGATACGCCACATGTAGTAAGACGGACCCTGAGCTGCCTGAAGATTGTATTTTTCCAGTGCTACCTGCACTGCAACCGGGGAAGGTGAAACCCCGCCGTTATTGAGGATGATGATATCGCTCTTGCTGGCTGTATAAGCATCCTGGATGACCTTCCAATAGGCCTCGTTCGTGTCGTCAGCTTCGTCCCAGAGCTTTTCGGCTTCTAAGAACGATTCTGCGTGCAGTTGATTGAAAATACTGTCAACTCCAAAGGCTCCCAAACCCAGAGCTACACTTTTCTTAAGAAATGATCTTCTATTATTCATAATTACTTGATGCTTTCTGCCCCCATACGCCTATTAAAATCCACTTTCCCCCCTTTCAATACCCCCTGCACTAATCACTTATTGAGCTAAAGTAGAATTATTAAATCGCAAATAAAAGCGTATTGCACAGCAGCTCTTTACCCAACACTTATAAGTCATTTTTAAAATTTCCTTTTTATTATCCAGACAATATTTACCTTTTCGCCAAATTTTTAATTACCTTGTAATTGGAACAAATACGCTCAATTGTTGTACAAACCATCTCCTTCTAATGCAGAGTACAACCCTAACGGATGCAGAGTTACTGCGACATCTGGCCGAAAGCGATGACCTTGCTTTCCGTACACTCTACGACCGCTACTGGGGGCGCTTGTACGATTATACGGTGGGCAAAGTTGAATATCAGGAAACTGCCGAAGAGATTGTTCAGGATATCTTTATCGACTTGTGGAAGCGTAGGGAAAACCTCTTGATCGATCGCTTAGACGCCTATTTATTCCGCGCCGCAAAAAACCGAATCATCGATGTAATCAGAGCTGGTTTAGTCCGGAAATACCACGAAGATTCGGCAGGAGCTATCCGGTATTCTGAAAGTCAAATACTTGATGAAGAAGAGCAATTTGCGTACAAAGAACTATACGATGCGATCTTGGAAGGCTTAAATGTCCTCCCCGAAAAAACGAGTGAAATTTTTAGACTCAATCGCCTTGAGCAAATGAGCGCCGGAGAAATTTCACAATTGCTCCAGATTCCAACCCGTACCGTTGAATACCATATCACACTGGCATTACGGGCTATGAAAGCGTATCTGAAAGACTTTCTTATGTTGCTAGCCTTGATACTGTGCTATTGATTCGTGCCTCCCCGATTGTTTCTTAGCAATATATCAATTGATTTTTGAAGTAATTGACCTCCCCCAATCAGGAAATCAAATTCACTTTTTACTATGCTTTTAGTTATGTAGAGCCGTATTAAATATTGATTGAAGCAATAGAAACACACCTACCATCATAATATGGGAACCGTTTCTGGGTTACTATCCTTGGTCACACATTAACACGCCCGGCACTATTACCACTAATTAGGCTGTACCCCCCTTTCCTAGATATTGAATATTTCGAATTATTTTAAATCATTTATCCGGCAATAATATGATTTTTCTAATTTTTATCATAACAAGTTGCGGTATACTGCTGTGGCATTCGACTTATAGGTAGACTAGAATCAAAGTATGCTTACACGGGGGTTTATCAAATTATTGAAGAGATATAGAGAGGGAACCTTGAAGGGAAGGGTACGTGAGGCGATGGATGTTTGGTTTCACACCATACAAAAAGACCCCAAGGAAACGCATTCCAAAGAAGAAATCAAAGATCGGATTTGGTCTGGGATTATTTACGGGAAGGAGGTGGTTGAAGGCAAGGGAAAGTTGGCTCACCGACAAGCAAGGTGGAGAAAATCCTACTGGCGGGTAGCAGCTGGAATTGGCCTGATTGGTACTCTGTCCTTGTCGTTCTACTTATTATTTAACAGCACTAACGCTAATTATGTAGCACCCGAAATTGCAACGAATGCATCCCAGTGGAAAGAAAGAACTAATACTTCCCCTACGCCTTTAGAAGTCTTTTTACCGGATGGTAGCAAGGTGGTGTTGGAACCCGGTGCTAGGTTACGTTATCTACATCCATTTGAATCGACACGACGCACGGTACACTTACTGGGGAGCGGATTTTTCGATGTCGTAAAAGACTCGGACCGTCCCTTTCTTGTTTATTCGGGGGCGGTGGTAACCCGTGTTTTGGGGACGAGTTTTAGTATCCGATCGATTGCCGAAACGGGGGGTACAGAGGTAGCTGTCATGACAGGGAAAGTGATGGTGGAGCGGAATAAGCCTCGAGAGCGTAACCAGGGTTCGACTGATCGGGAAAACCGCGTGATATTAACACCGAATAAGAAAGTTACATTCTTTGAAAATAGTGAGCTCTACGTTACCGGTTTGGTGGCCAACCCAGTTTTGGTGTCCAACCGGGAAGAATTCCTAAAACCAGGTGCCTTTGATTTTGATGAGACGCCCCTGTCGGAAGTGTTGGCAAAACTCGAGAAAGCTTATGGTGTGGAAATCACGCTAAGTAACGATGAAATGCTGGATTGTCCGGTGACCGCTGATTTGACCTCTGACAACCTGTATGGTAAAATCGAAATCATTGGAGCTGTTTTGAATGCAGAATATGAGATTACTGGGAGTGCCATACTTCTCTCGGGAGGGGGCTGTGGTCCCGCAAAAAAAGTAGAACGTAAAAACCTAAATCTAATGCCTATGTAACTAACCCATTTTACAAGTATGAAAAAAAACCGGGGATGGTAGCGACACCCCCGGCGGAATCCCCACTTTAACATCTCTTCGATTGGCAAGAAGATGGAGAGGAGAAATTTGTCAAATCACCAAGATCTAACAAGACAAAAGAATGGAAAAAGAAAGAAAATTCATAGCCCTGTTAGGCACTATTATGAAGATTTCAGCAATACAACTCGCAATAATCCTCACCACAACTATCTATACCTATGGTAGTTATAACGTGGGTGCTCAGGAGTTGCTAATGAAACCTGTCACTGTCGAATTTGTTGACACGGAAATTAAGACTGCGCTCAATGAATTGGAGTCCCAGGCGGGCATCAAATTCGTATATACGTCAAGGTTAGTGCCACTCAAGAAAAAAGTGACGCTTCGTGTCCACAATCAAAGTATGGCTGAAACCTTGGATGCGTTGTTTAGCCCTGATAAAGTAACCTACCGTATCGTCCGAAATAGGATACTCCTTAGTGTTGAGGAAAGAGAGAATTCCCCTCTTTCCGATGCGATGCAAATCGAAATGGTACCTGATATCGTAGATCGTACGATACGAGGGCGGGTCAATGATGAAAATGGTGAAGCGCTTCCCGGAGTAAGTATCATGGTAAAAGGTACGCAACAAGGGACCATTTCAGCTAGTGATGGAACTTATACCATCGTCGTCCCGGACGAGAACAGCGTGTTGGTTTATTCTTTTGTTGGATTTATTACGGAGGAAACTGTGGTCGGAAACCGGTCCGTAATCGACATTGCTCTGAAGGTAGATCAAAAATCCCTTGATGAGGTTGTGGTCATCGGTTACGGTTCCCAATCCCGTGGTGATATTTCGTCTTCCATTGCATCGCTTTCCGTCGCCGATCAAAAAATCGCAGAACTGCCCATTGCCGGTCCTGAACAAGTCCTTCAAGGTCGTCTGAGTGGTGTCAATGTCACCCAAAACACGGGTACACCGGGTGGGCGATCGACCGTGCGGATTCGGGGCGCCAGCTCTATTACGGGAGGCAACGATCCGCTTTATGTCATTGATGGGGTTCCGATTAATACCGGTTCTTACTCAGCTGCCCGGGGAAATGCAGTCGAAGAAAACCCTTTAGCTTCTTTAAGTCCTAGCGACATAGAATCGATGGAAGTACTGAAAGACGCTGCTGCTGCCGCCATTTATGGATCCAGGGCTTCGAATGGCGTTATACTAATTACCACGAAACGAGGCAAAGCAGGCGCACCTAGGATCACCTTCAACTCGTATTGGGGGCTACAAAAAGAAACTAAACGACTCCCCTTACTCGATGGCCCCGGTTGGGGTGAACTGGTCAATGAAGCGCGTACAAACGTAGGCATGGCACCCTACTTTGATGATCCATCTTCATTACCGTCCACCGATTGGCAAGATGTAATCTTCCGTACTGCCGGTATTCAAAGCTATGACCTATCCATGTCGGGAGGTAGTGAAAAAACCCAGTATATGGTTTCAGGAAATTTCTTTGATCAAACCGGGGTCGTAATAGGAAGTGGTTACAAACGTGGAAATTTTAGAATTAACTTAGATCAAACTATTAATAGTCGTCTAAATGCGGGATTAAACCTAACCCTCAGTCGCTCTAAAACGGATCGGATCGACGCCGGATCAAACTCCGGAATCGTATCCGCTGCCATCATTAAATCCCCTGCTGTACCACTGTACCTGGAAGACGGAACGCTAAACCCAAATGACCCCTACATTGCTACGAGCAATAACCCAGCTTTGATGGCCCAAGAAATCACCAACTACGCTTTTAATAACCGAGCAATAGGTAACGTCTTTCTAAATTTAGAACTTTTCGATGGTTTGAATCTGAGATCGTCATTGGGTATTGACTATTTGAGTTTGGATGAAGTCTTGTTTATTCCCCCTAATAACCTCACCTATGAAGGTAGAAGTACCAATGGATCCGGAACGAATTCCTTTACCCAGGACCGCGGATGGATTAATGAAAATACCCTTAATTATGCGACTACCTTGGGCAACAAACATCGAATCAATGTACTATTAGGTTATTCGCAACAGGAGTCACGTATGACCCGAACCACGGCTTCGGGGACAAACTTTGCGTTGGAATCCATCTCTACGTTGGAATCAGCCTCGGTGAGGAACTCGAGTTCAGCCGGAAGTAGCTGGGGACTCGAATCTTATTTCAGCCGGATAAACTACACCTTCGACAATAAATTAAATCTAGCAGCAAGTTTCCGGATTGATGGCTCATCACGATTTGCGGTCAACAACAAATATGGGACTTTCCCTTCCGTTTCAGGCTCCTATCGCATCGATCGCATGGAGTTTATGGATGACGTGAAATGGTTGGATGATGCCAAAATCAGGGTAAGCTGGGGAAGAACGGGTAATCAGGAAATCGGTAATTTTACGTCAAGAGGACTTTCAAGAGGTGGATACAACTACCTAGGGCTTAGCGGGCTTGCTCCGGTGCAGCTCGAAAACCCCAACCTAACCTGGGAAACCACCGAGCAAACTAACGCCGGTCTGGATCTGCGCTTTTTAGGCAACCGCCTGAACTTTACCTTCGATTATTACGTCAAAAAAACCCATGGCCTACTACTTGAAGTACTTCTACCCACCTCATCCGGGTTTTCCAGCTCCATTCAAAACGTTGGGAATGTTGAAAATAAGGGGGTAGAATTCCAGTTGGGATCCACTAATTTTGCCACCGATCACTTTACCTGGAGAACTGATTTTAACATCGCATTCAATCGAAACAAAGTTACCAGTCTCCCCGATGGCGACGACCGTCCTCTCGGCTTCAATGGCTATGCTTCCGTTCTGAAAGTGGGATACCCCCTGGGAACACTGTTTGGTTGGAGAATTATAAGGGTAAATCCCCAAACAGGTAACTACGACTTTGAAGACGTCGACGGAAATGGAAACGATCCTTACCCATCTACCACGACGGACAATACGGTATTAAACAGCGCTCAACCGAAATTTACGGGAGGTATGACCAATACCCTGACCTATAAAAATTTCGATGCAAGCATTTTCATGCATTTCGTCTATGGAAACACGATTTTTAACCATCCCAAGTATTCCTACGGTAGAATGCATACCTGGTTTAATTCATTTACCGATTCAAAGGACAGATGGAGAAAACCGGGGGATGAAACATGGCTACACAGAGCTGCCTGGGGCGATCCTACACGAAATGGCTCGGTTTCCGACCGCGTACATGAAGATGGCTCTTTCTTGAAAATCAAGTCCATCAATTTAGGTTATACGCTTAGAACAGATAAGTTGAAACAAATCGGTGTACAAAATCTTCGCATTTATGTGGTAGGACAAAACTTATTCACTTTTACCAAATACACCGGCTTCGACCCAGAAGTAAACTCCTACGGGAACGATGCTCAATTTGGTTTCGATATGAATGCCTATCCACAGGTGAAGTCCTACACCATCGGCCTCAATATTGCTTTTTAACGATTGGTTTAAGTTTTGTTCAAGAAGCACAAGCAAAGACAAATATGAAATATCTTAAATACCTATATCTATCCGGCATCACGCTTTTTCTCGGAGCATGTAATGTTATCGATCAAGAGCCTATTGACTCCGTATCAAACCAACAATTGTTTACGAAGGGTGCCGACGCACAAGCAGCCATAATTGGTGCATACCGCGCTGTTCTTGACAATGGCTTCAATTACATGGTAATGGCTGAATTACCTACGAAAAATGTAAGGGGAAACGCGCTAAACCGTCAATTTGAACAAATAAACAACCTGCAGTTCTTAGACGATAATGGTTATTATAACCAACTATGGTCGCAAAATTATGTGATCATTAACAGGGTAAACACCATCATCGCACGGGTTCCTGCGATAGAGGATCAATCCTTTTCTTCCACCACTAAAGCACAAATATTAGCAGAAGCACACATGCTCCGTGCACATGCCTATTTTAACTTGATCCGCTATTTCAACGATGTTCCGCTGATCACAGAACCTACCGCATCTCCAGATTTACCTTCTTTACAGGTCCCAAGAAATAACGTAAATGAAGTATATGCTCAAGTTTTCGCAGATTTGGAAATCGCCTTAAGGGATTTACCGGAGTCATACAGCAACGTACTTCAAACGAAAGGCAGAGTCACAAAAGCAGCTGCACAAGCACTTGCCGTGCGTATTTATCTGTTTCGCAAAGAATATGACAAAGTGGTTTCAGCTGCCGATTTAATTCTTGCCAAAAAGAGCTCCCTAAACAATACTTATGCCGCGCTGTTTGAAGATAAAAACGCAGATGAATCAATTTGGGAATTACAATACGACAATTTGACCCCTAATACCATTGCGGGAACCTATCTTCCTCCGTCCTTAGGAGGTACACGCATGATTCAGGTACATCCCGACATCGTAGCTCAATATGAAGAGGGCGATCTTCGTAAAGATGCCACTTTCGGGTTTGCCGATGGAGAAGAATATGTCAAAAAATACACACGACGGGTGTCTCGGGATGATAACTTTATCATTTTCCGATTAGCTGAAGTCATCCTGTCTAAAGCTGAAGCGCTAGCAGAGATTTCATATCCCAACTCCAACGCTTTAGGGCTGCTCAACCAAATTCGCACTCGAGCCGGACTAGCCGAACTTACCGAGTCCGACGTCCCCGATATCGCTACCTTTAGAACCCGTTAGTATAAGGAGAGAAGATTGGAATTGTCCTATGAAGGTCATTCCTGGTTTGACCTGGTCAGAACGGATCGCATTGGAAGTGAACTGGGTATTACAGACCCCCGATACAAAATATGGCCGATACCTGCGGTTGAAATCTTGAGAAACCCCAATCTCCTGCCTCAAAATCCTGGTTATGAATAATTGAAAGTCAACTAAGCACAAAAAGCCTTTTTTGATGTATGCTCAAAAAGGGCTTTTTGTTTTACAACCTAATCTGTGTGCCCTTATCCCCTTTTACTGCACTCAGAACTTCCCGGGCATGGCAAACCACCACGCGGTCTACCCCCGATCGAAGCGCATCAAAAGCATTGTCTAATTTGGGAATCATTCCTTTGTTGATCGTTCCGGTTTCCTTGTAGGACGCATACTCCAAGGGAGTTAGCTGTGGAATAACGCTGCTGTCGTCCTCGGGATTAGACAACACCCCATCTTTTTCGAAACAATAAACTAACGAAACTTTATATTTTCCGGCTAGGGCAACCGCGATCACAGAGGCAATGGTGTCAGCATTGGTATTTAGTAAACTTCCTTCCATGGAATAGGAAAGTGGAGCAATAACCGGTACTAGGCTTTGAGCTAAGAATCCGGCCAGAATATCACTGTTAACGGCTTTTATATCCCCCACGTACCCGTAATCGATCGTTTTAACCGGACGCTTTTCAGCCCGGATGATACCCCCATCTGCACCCGTAAGACCTAGCGCATTCACCCCTATAGCTTGGAGCGATGCCACTATATTTTTATTCACTAATCCACCGTATACCATGGTTACAACCTCTAGCATAGGTAAGTCGGTAATCCGGCGACCCTCTACCATTTGCGTGGAAACCCCCAAACGTGAAGCCATCTGAGTTGCCACCTTTCCACCACCATGAACTAAAATTTTATGCCCCCCTAACTTGGAAAAATTCCCCAAAAAACTCTTCAGCTCCTCTGGATGATCGATAATATTACCTCCAATTTTGATGATACTTAATTCAGAATGACTCATATTTATAGTTTTTTAAAACTTGTGAAATTAATAGGATAATCCCGTTGCGCAAAAATCGAAACCTGTATTCCCATTCAAGAATTTGATAAGACTTCGAATAATCAGGGATAACTTCCATTACCTTACTTGTATTTGATTAGAACGAACCTATCTTGAACCTTTACCAAATAGTCGCACTTTTCAGTTAGAGCCATGAAAAAATTGTCACTCCTGCTATTCCTATGCACCCCCCTGCTCCATGCACAGACGGTCCAGCTGCCTGATCGCGGACTTTGTGCGCACAGAGGATGCATGGATACCCATCCGGAAAACACATTTCCCGCATTTAAAGAAGCCATACGATTGGGTGCTCAAATGATCGAATTTGACCTACAGTTGACGAAAGACAGTGTGCTGGTCATCATGCACGACGCTACGGTGGATCGCACCACAGATGGTAGTGGTAAGATAGCTGAAATGACTCTTGAGGAAATTCGAAAATTAGATGCGGGTATCAAGAAAGGCCCCGAATTTAAAGGGACCCCTGTGCCTACCTTCGAAGAAGTGCTCGACATTATGCCAATAAATGTATGGCTTAATTGCCATTTAAAAGGAACAGACTACGAAGGGGGATTAGCAGCGACAATTCTCAAAGAAAAAGGTCGACTTCACCAGGCCTTCATTACCTGTTCAGAACTTGCAGCGAAAGGAGCTCGCGAAAAAGTCCCTAATATCAAGATATGCAATGCCGAAGGTCGTTACCGTTCCGATACCCCACGGTATGTCGAGGAGACGATTAAAATGAAGGCAGATTTCATTCAGTTACTTCGACCCAAAGTGGAAGAGGATCGGTCGCCCCTCGTTAAACAACTGAAAAATAATGGCGTAAAAATCAATTTATTCTACGCTGCTACCCCCGAAGAACTTCCGGAGCTATATCAATTGGGAATCGACTTCTCCTTAGTAAACGATTTGGCCGTCTTTATGCCGACTGCAATAAAATTGGGGGTCAAACCCGTTGAAC
>Ga0172382_10008605_pt1 | contig 14149 bp, 13 predicted proteins | sample Leawel138RmetaG_FD_122245 | JGI IMG/M metagenome (GOLD analysis project Ga0172382, IMG submission 122245) | Leachate microbial communities from a municipal landfill in Southern Ontario, Canada - Leachate well 138R metaG | ecosystem: Engineered > Solid waste > Landfill > Unclassified | place...
ACGGTCTGGTTGGCGAGATCGGAGATGACGTCGTTGAGCATCTCGTTGCCGGAGCCCCGCGCGATCGCACGCACCGAGCGGGTCACGGCATAGGCGAAGGTCAGGGGGGGCGTGTCGCCGTCCCTGGCGAGGACCTGCAGTTCGTCCACCCGCTGGCGCAGGGTCGCGAGATGGGTCGGCGGGCGCAACAGCGCCATGATCCGGGCCGCCGAACTCGTCAGGGCGAGCCGTGTATTGAAGAGATCGGCGATCGAATTGAGCGACACTTCGCGCACATAGGCGCCGCGGCGGGGAATCAGGTCGATCAGCCGACGCCGTTCCAGAATCCGCAATGCCTCGCGGATCGGGCCGCGGCTGACTCCGAAGCGGATCGCCAGCTCGGTTTCGATCAGGCGCTCGCCGACGGTATGGCGGCCGCCGATGATCGCGCTGCCGATGTCCTCGGCGATCTGTTCCGGAATGCTGCGCGGAAGGCGTGGCTCCGCCACTGTCGCGATCTCCTGCCTGGCCTGGTGGGGGGATTCCATCGCAGCCGTGCTCGCCTGTGTCGGTGGATGAAAGGATGGAAGATAGGTGAAAACCGGCAAACTTGCCGACGCCTCCTGCACCGGTCCGGAATAGCGCAAGGTTGATTGTCAATTGTCGACAATCCTATGCTAGATTGCCGCCAGCGATCCGGTCGTATTGCCGGAATTCGAGATGGCCGGCCCCACAGGGCGCCGCCTGGAGACAGCCCTTGCTCGACGTTCGCGACCTTACCGTCAGTTTCCGCATCGGCGCCGGCCATGTCGCGGTGACCCGCGATGTCGGCTTCCACATCGCGCCGGGCGAACGGCTTGGTGTGGTCGGCGAAAGCGGCTGCGGCAAGACCGTGACCGGCCTGTCGATCCTCGGCCTGCTGCCGCGACGCACATCGCAGGTCAGCGGCCAGATCCTCTTCGAGGGCGAAGACCTGATCCGCATGCCCGCGGCGAAGCTGCGCGCGATCCGCGGGCGCCGCATCGGGATGATCTTCCAGGAACCGATGACCGCGCTCGATCCGGTCTTCACCGTCGGCGAGCAGATCGCCGAGACCTGGCGTACCCATTTCCCGCAACAGCGCGAGCAAGCCCGGGAACGGGCGGTCGACGCGCTCGCCCGGGTCGGCATTCCCCTGCCGGCGCGACGGGTCGACGAGTATCCGCACCAGCTCTCGGGCGGCATGCGCCAGCGGGTGATGATCGCGATGGCGCTGATCTGCGAGCCGAGCCTGCTGATCGCCGATGAGCCGACCACGGCGCTCGATGTCACCGTCCAGGCGCAGATCACCGACCTGTTGCGCGAGCTGAGCGAGAGCGCCGGTACCGCGCTGATGTTCATCACCCATGATCTCGGCGTGGTTGCCGAGACCTGCACCCGGATGCTGACGATGTACGCCGGCCAGGTGGTCGAGGATGCGCCCGTCGACGAGGCGCTGGTGCGGCCGCGCCATCCCTATACCTCGGGGCTGTTGCGTTCCCTGCCGAGGCTCGCACCACGTCGTGGCGCCTTGCCCTCGATTCCCGGCCGGGTGCCGCTGCCGGCGCAGATGCCGCCGGGGTGCCGCTTCAAGGATCGCTGTCCCCATGCGATCGACGAGTGCGCCGCGCCGCAGGTGCTGCGGGAAGTCGAGCCCGGGCGATTCGTTCGCTGCATTCGGGCCGAGGAACTCGAGCTGCCCGGAGCGGTCGGATGAGCGCAGTGAGCCCGATACCGGCGCAGACGGCGGGGCACGTGGCCGACGCCTCGGCTCCCGCCCTGGTACGTGTGCGCGACCTGTGCATCGAGTTCCCGACGGGCGATGGCGCCGAGACGGTCAAGGCGGTCGATGGCGTCAGCTTCGAGGTGCGCGCCGGCGAGACCTTCGGCATCATCGGTGAATCCGGTTCCGGCAAGACCACTCTCGGCCGGGCGCTGGTCTCGCTCCTGCAGCCGAGCAGCGGCTCGATCGAGCTCGACGGAGTCGATCCTCGCAGCCTGGGTTCACGACGCCTGCGGGAGTTTCGGCGCCAGTTCCAGGTGATCTTCCAGGATCCCCATGCCGCGCTCAATCCGCGCCAGACGATCCTGGCGAGCGTGCGCGAGCCGCTCGAGATCATCGGCGGGAAATCGGCCGCCGAGATCGACCAGGCCGCGCTCGATGCGCTTGCCCGGGTCGGAATCGCGCCGGAGCAGGCCAGGCGCTATCCGCACATGGTCTCGGGTGGACAGAAGCAGCGGATCAACATCGCCCGGGTCCTGACCCTGCGCCCGAAGATGATCGTCTGCGACGAAGTCGTTGCGGCGCTCGATGTATCCATCCGTGGCGATGTGCTGAACCTCTTCGCGGATCTCCAGCGCGAGTTCGGCCTGACCTATGTGTTCATCACCCACGACCTGTCGGTGGTGTCCCATATCAGCGATCGCGTCGCGGTGACCTATCTCGGACGGTTCATGGAACTCGGTCCGGCCGAGGATGTCACCGAGAACCCGCTGCATCCCTATACCGAAGCGCTGATGTCGGCCGAGCCGATTCCCCTGCCGTCGTCGATGCGCGACAACCGCCGGATCGTGCTCGAAGGCGAGATTCCCAGCCCGATCGACCCGCCTTCGGGCTGCCGGTTCCGGACCCGCTGCCCCCATGCGCGCCCCCGCTGCACCGAGGAGGTGCCGGCCTGGCGCGAACTGCGGCCGGACCACTGGGTGGCCTGCCATTTTTCCAGTCCCGACGGGCCGCCCGGGAAGAGCGAGCCGCAATGAGAAAAGCACGGGAGCGGGCCGATGATGCCGGAGCCGTTCCCGGAACCATGATGAAGGAGACGAGATGAGTATCTGGACAGGCTCCGATGCCCCGCACGAAAACACAGGAGAACAAGACATGACATCCCGGAAGAAATCGGATCTTCGCCTGCCGTTCGCCCCGATGACGCGGCGCGAATGGCTCATGATGATGGGCGCCGGAACGGCTGCGGCCCTGCTGCCCGGCGCCGTGTTCGCCCAGGGCGAACCGCGGCGCGGCGGCGTGCTGCGGGTGTCGGGTTTCGCGAATCCCTCGAGCCTCGATCCGGCCACCGGTGGCGCCGGCAGCGACCACACCTATCTCTGGACCATCTACGACACCCTGGTCGAGTGGGACTACAAGACCCTCGAGCCCAGGCCCGGCATCGCGCAGTGGAAGTTCTCCGATCCGACGACGATGGTCCTCACGATCAGTCCGAACGTCCTGTTCCACGATGACACTGCCTGCGATGCCGAGGCGGTGAAGTTCAACCTCGACCGGGGCCGGGGCGACGATCGTTCCAACATCAAGGCTGATCTGTCGAGCATCGACTCGGTCGAGGTCACCGGGCCACTGGAGGTCACGGTCAGGCTGACGCGACCGGACAGCGCGCTGCCCGCGATCCTGTCCGATCGCGCCGGCATGATGGTTTCGCCGACGGCGGCCGGCAAGCTCGGCGACGAGCACGATCGCAAGGGCGTCGGCGCCGGTCCCTGGAAGCTGGTGGAATGGGCCGACAACCAGAACATCACGGTGACGCGCCACGAGAAGTACTGGCGTGATGACCGCGGCTTCGTCGATGGCATCGAGTTCTCGATCATGCCCGAGCGTGCGACCGGCCTGCGCTCCGTGGTCGCAGGCCAGAACGATCTTGCCTACCAGTTGCCGCCGCGGCTCAAGCCGCTGATCGATCGCTCGAAGGATGTCGAGCTCGTGACCGGCCCGACCCTCTACTGCCGCCAGATCTACCTGAACCTCTCCCGCGGGCCGCTCCAGGATGTCCGGGTGCGCCAGGCGATGAACTTCGCGATCGATCGCGAGGCCTTCGTGAAGGTTGCGCAGTCCGGTTTCGGCGAGCCGGCCCACATGAACCTGCCGAGCAGCCACTGGGCCTACGATCCGGAGGTCGCCAAGCTGTATCCGCATGATCCGGACAAGGCGCGGGCCTTGCTGGCCGAGGCGGGCTTCAAGGATGGCTTCGACCTGACGATCGGCGGCTACACCGACGCCGATTCGGTGCGTCGCGGCGAGATCCTCATGGACCAGCTCGGCAAGATCGGCATCCGCCTGCGCTTCACCAACGGGACGGTTGCCGAGATCAGCGCCCAGTACTTCGGCCAGGAGAAGAAGTTCGACAGCCTCGTGTCGGCCTGGACCGGTCGTCCCGACCCGGCCATGAGCTACGGGCTGATGTATGCCAAGGACGCCTACTTCAACGCCGGCCGGGTCGAGGTCTCGGCCGAGCTCACCGAGCTGCTCGCCAAGAGCCGGGAGAGCGAGGACATGGCGGTGCGCAAGGAGATCTTTTCACGGCTGCAGCGCATCGTGATGGAGCAGGCCCTGGTGGTGCCGATCGCCTTCGATGCCGAGATGACCGCCATCTCGAAGAAGGTTGTCGGCTATCGGCCGAATCTGATCGGCAAGCCGAAGTACGAGTTCGTCTCGCTGGCGTCCTAGGAAGGGGAGTCGCTCGGGTATGTCGATCCTGACTGCCTCGCGCCTGCGGGTCGCCCGGCGCCGCCTGATCCATGCGGTGCCGGTGCTGGTGCTCGCGACATTCATCGTCTTCGGCATCCTCAAGCTGATGCCCGGCGATATCGCGATCACTCTCGCCGGCGAGAATGCGACCGAGGAGCGGATCGCCGAGATACGCCAGAACTACGGCCTGGACCGGCCCTTCCTCGTGCAGTACGGGTCATGGCTGTGGAACGCGGTACAGGGTGATCTGTCCCGCTCGCTCGCATCGGGCGAGGAAGTCGCGGTACAGATCGCCCGCAGTTTCCCGATCACCCTGCTGATCGTCGTGATGGCGATGGGCTTCGCGCTCGTCTTCGGGATTCCGCTGGGAATCCTGGCGGCGAGCCGGCCCGACAGCCTGGTCGATCGGGTGGTGACATCGATCGGTTCGCTGGGCATCGCGGTGCCGAATTTCTGGCTCGCGATGATCTTCGTTTCCTGGTTCGCCCTCGAGTTCGGCTGGTTCCCGGCAACCGGCTCGGTTCCGCTGACGCAGGATCCGGGGCAGGCGATATGGCATGCGTTCCTGCCCGCGCTGGCGCTGGCTTCCGGCGGCATGTCGGAGGTCTCGCGCCAGCTGCGCAGCTCGCTCGTCGAGGTGATGTCCTCGCCGCAAGTGCGCACGCTGCACGCCAAGGGTCTGACGCCCGCGGCCATTCTCTGGAAGCATGGCCTGAAGAACGTCAGCGTGAACCTGCTGACGGTGACGTCGCTGCTGTTCAACCGGATGCTTGCCGCGACGGTCGTCGTCGAGGCGGTGTTCGCGATCCCGGGCATGGGCAGCCTGATCGTCAATGCCGCCCTGTTCCGTGACCTGCCGGTCGCCCAGGGCGTGGTCTTCGTGATGGTGCTGGTGGTGATATCGGTCAATCTCGTGACCGATCTGCTCTACACCGTCCTCGATCCGAGGATCCGATGATGCTTGCCCGATTCTTCGGCTGGCTGGCGCGCGACCTGCGGGCGGCGTTCAGCCTCGGCTTCCTGCTCCTGCTGGCGCTGCTCGCGGTCGCTGCGCCCTGGATCGCGCCCCATTCGCCGATCGAGCAGAACTTCGACATGATCCTCGCCCAGGCCGAGCCGGGCTATCCGCTGGGGACCGACGATCTCGGTCGCGATGTCCTCAGTCGCCTGATCCATGGCGCGGCGATCACCCTCTATGCGAGCTTCCTCGCCGTCGGCGTCGCGGTACTGATCGGCGTGCCGGTCGGCCTGCTGGCCGGCTATGTCGGCGGCTGGGTCGACGATGTCATCAGCCGCGTGATCGATGCGCTGCTGTCGTTCCCGGCGATCGTGCTCGCCATCGCCGTCACCGGAGCGCTGGGCATCGGCATGACCAACGCGATGATCTCGGTCGGAATCGTGTTCAGCCCCCAGCTCGCGCGTATCGTTCGCGCCCGTACCCTGGTGGTCCGGCATGAGCTCTACGTCGATGCGGCGCGCTGCTTCGGCGCCGGTACCGGTCGCATCCTGTGGCGCCATGTGCTGCCCAATACGGTGCAGCCGGTGATCGTGCAGGTCACGCTGCTGCTGGCCGCGGCGCTGCTGGCCGAAGCGAGCCTGAGCTTTCTCGGCCTGGGTATCCAGCCCCCGGACCCGAGCTGGGGCGCCATGCTCGCGCGTGCCTACCAGAGCATGGAGATCGCGCCGGCGCAGATGTATCCGCCCGGCCTGGCCATCCTGCTGACCGCGCTGGCGTTCAATACGCTTGGCGAATCGCTGCGCGCGGCGCTCGACCCCACGATGAAGACCTGAACACTCCTCCGCTCCCGGCACGGGGCGGAATACCTGGGCAATGCCATGAAGATCAGCCGACTCCTCATCGCCAACCGTGGCGAGATCGCCATCCGTATCGCGCGGGCGGCAGCCGAATCCGGTCTCCCGACGGTGGCCGTCCATCCCGACGACGATGCCGCGTCGCTGCACCTGCGCCATGCCGATGCCACGCATCGGCTGCCCGGCCGGGGGGCGCGGGCCTACCTCGACATCGAGGCGATCATCGAGGCGGCGCTGGCGAACGGCTGCGACGGCCTGCATCCGGGCTACGGCTTCCTGAGCGAGAACGCGGAGCTTGCCAGGCGCTGCGCGCAGGCCGGCATCCGCTTCGTCGGCCCGAGCGTCCATGCGTTGGCGCTTTTCGGCGACAAGGTGCAGGCGCGCGCCCTGGCCCGCGAGCAGGGCCTGCCGCTGATCGCCGGCAGCGCCGGCCCGGTGACGCTCGAGGAGGCCCGCGTGTTCCTGCGCGGGCTGGGCGCGGGCGGCGCGATGATGATCAAGGCGGTCGCCGGCGGTGGCGGCCGCGGCATGCGGGCGGTGTTCGAAGAATCCGCCCTCGAGGAATCCTATGCCCGTTGCCAGTCGGAGGCGCGGGCCGCCTTCGGCAGCGACGAGCTCTACGTCGAGCGCCTGGTGCGGTCGGCGCGCCACATCGAGGTCCAGGTGGTCGGCGATGCCACCGGCGCGGCGACCCACCTCTGGGAGCGCGAATGCACGGTACAGCGCCGCCACCAGAAGCTGATCGAGATCGCCCCGAGCCCTTCCCTGGGCGCCCGCCTGCGCGAGCGCATCCTGGAGGCGGCGGTGCGCCTGGCACGCGCGGCACGCTACGACAACCTCGGCACCTTCGAGTTCCTGGTCGATACCGAAACCGCCGAGGATGCGCCCGACGCCTTCGCCTTCATCGAAGCGAATCCGCGCCTGCAGGTCGAGCATACCGTCACCGAGGAGGTGCTCGGCATCGATCTCGTGCGCACCCAGCTCGCGATTGCCGGCGGCGCGACGCTGGCCAGCCTCGGCCTCGATCCCGCGCGCATCGGCGCGCCCCGTGGCCATGCGATCCAGCTACGCATCAACATGGAGACCATGGATGCGCAGGGCAATACGCGACCCCAGGGCGGCACCCTGGCGGCCTTCGATCCGCCGACCGGTCCGGGCGTGCGCGTGGACACCTTCGGCTATGCGGGCTACCGGACCAGCGCCGCCTTCGATTCGCTGCTGGCCAAGCTGGTGGTGCACAGCCCGTCCCCGGACTATGCCGATGCGCTGGGCCGCGCGCGCCGGGCGCTGCGCGAGTTCCGCATCGAGGGCGTGAAGACCAATCTCGGCTTCCTCGAGGCCCTGCTCGCCCATCCCGCGGTCGTCGCCAACCAGGTGAGCACCCGTTTCATCGATGAGAATGTCGCCGACCTGGTGGCCCATGACGCCCAGGCGCAGCGGCTCTACTTCGAGGCGGTGGCCGATCCGGCGGACGAGGACGCCGCGGGCGCAGCCGCCCAGCCGGTGCCGGCCGGCGCGGAGGCGGTGCTCGCGCCGCTGCAGGGCACCGTCGTCTCGATCGAGGTCGGCCCCGGCCAGGCGGTGCGCGCCGGCGAGCCGCTGGCGATCCTCGAGGCGATGAAGATGGAGCATGTGGTGGCAGCGCCGTGGGCCGGCATCGTCCGTGCGGTCGTTGCCGGTGCCGGACAGACCCTGATGGAGGGCGAGGCGCTCTTGCATGTCGAGCCCACCGAAGTGGCGGGCGATGCCATCCTGGCGGACGAGACGGTCGACCCGGAGCATATCCGGGCCGACCTCGCCGACCTGCTGGTGCGCCTGGGCAATACGCTCGACGAGAACCGCCCGAAGGCGGTGGCCCGGCGCCGCGCCACCGGGCAGCGCACGGCGCGCGAGAACGTCGAGCAGCTCTGCGACGAGGGCAGCTTCTTCGAGTACGGGGCGCTGGCGGTCGCTGCGCAGCGTGCCCGTCGTCCGCTCGACGACCTGATCCTCAACACGCCGGCCGATGGCGTCATCGCCGGCATCGGTACGATCAATGCCGCCGACTTCGGTCCGCAGCAGGCCCGCGCGATGGTGGTCGTGTACGACTACACGGTGCTCGCCGGCACGCAGGGCAAGATGAACCACAAGAAGCAGGACCGGATGTTCGAGCTGGCCGCCAAGTGGCGCCTGCCGCTCGTGCTCTACGCCGAAGGCGGTGGCGGACGGCCCGGCGACACCGATCGCACCGGCCTGACCGGGCTCGACAACACCACCTTCTCCGGTTTCGCGCGCCTGTCGGGACTGGTGCCGGTGGTGGGTGTCGTTTCGGGCCGGTGCTTCGCCGGCAATGCGGCGCTGCTGGGCTGCTGCGATGTGATCATCGCGACCCGCAATGCCTCGATCGGCATGGGTGGCCCGGCGATGATCGAAGGCGGCGGCCTGGGCGTCTACCATCCGGACGAGGTCGGGCCGACCAGCGTGATGGCGCCCAATGGCGTGATCGATGTGCTGGTGGAGGACGAGATCGAGGCGACCGATGTCGCCCGCAAGTATCTTTCCTACTTCCAGGGGCCGGTCGCCGACTGGCGCTGCGCCGACCAGCGCCTGCTGCGCCACGCGATTCCCGAGAACCGGCTGCGCGTCTACGACATCCGCAAGCTGATCGACATGCTGGCCGACGAGGATTCGGTGCTGGAGTTGCGACGCGATTTCGGCATCGGCGTCGTCACCGCCTTCATCCGGATCGAGGGCCGTCCCTTCGGCCTGATCGCGAACAATCCCATGCACCTGGGCGGCGCGATCGATGCGGAGGCCGGCGACAAGGCCTCGCGCTTCATGCAGCTGTGCGATGCGCACGACATCCCGATCCTTTCGCTTTGCGACACGCCCGGTTTCATGGTCGGGCCCGAGGCCGAGAAGACCGCGATCGTGCGCCATGTCTGCCGCATGTTCGTGATGGGCGCGAGCCTGAGCATCCCGTTCTTCACGGTGGTGCTGCGCAAGGGCTACGGGCTGGGAGCGCAGGCGATGGCGGCCGGGGGCTTCCATGACTCCACCTTCACGGTGGCCTGGCCGACCGGCGAGTTCGGCGGCATGGGCCTGGAGGGCTATGTGAAGCTCGGCTATCGCAAGGAGATGGAGGCGATCGAGGATCCGGCGCAACGCCAGGCCTACTACGAGTCGATGGTTGCGAAGCTCTACGAGAACGGCAAGGCGACTTCCATCGCCTCGGTGCTCGAGATCGATGCGGTCATCGATCCGGAGCAGACCCGCCAGTGGGTGCTCGCGGGACTCAACGCCACGCCGGCGCCCCTGCCTCGCGAAGGCCGCAAGCGTCCCTGCATCGACGCCTGGTAGCAGCGGGCCGTCACGGCGGCTGCGCGGAAACGACCGGGGTCGGCATGCCGGCGCGGCAGGCGCCGGCATACCGCGCGCTTCAGTACGGGTGGCGCGATTCCCAGTCGGCCACTTGCCGCTCGGCTTCGTCGCGTTCGATCCCGTAGGCTTCCTGGATGCGGCCCACGAGCTGGTCGCGCTTGCCGGCAATCTGGTCGACCTGGTCGTCGGTCAGCTTGCCCCATTGCTCGCGGACCTTGCCCTTGAGCTGCTTCCAGTTGCCTTCGATTCGGTCCCGGTTCATACGAACTCCGTCTTGTTGCGGCCCCGAGGGGCGGTACGCCGGGCTTGCAATCGACATGCCCGATGGCGCCTCTCGTCCGGCTCGCCATGCGACCGACCGACGCGGCCGACGAATCGAGCGGGCACAATGACGGATTGCGGAGCCGTTGCCTGCCATGCTCGTCCTGAAGCTGACGCTGGTGCCCTTGCTGATCGCCTGCGTCACCCTGATCGGAAGACGCTGGGGCGCGCGGATCGCCGGCATGTTCGCCGCGATGCCCGTCGTCGCAGGACCGATCGCGATGTTCCTCACGCTCGAGCAAGGGCCGGAGTTCGGCGCCCATGCGGCGGTCGGGGCGATCGCGGCGGTCGCCGCCCTGCTGGTCTTCTTCCTCGCCTACGCCTGGACGAGTCGTCGCTTCGACTGGCCGGGCGCGCTCGTCTGCGGATTGCTTGCCTGGGGCATCGCGGCATCGCTCATCGCCGCCCTGCCGAGCCGGATCGAGCTGGCCGTGGCGATGGCGATGGTGGCCCTGCTCGTGGCGCCGGCGCTGATGCCGCCCCTGGAGACCCGGGCGCGCCTGCCGGTCGCGCCGCCGCGCTTCGATCTCGCGATCCGGATGCTCGCCGGCGCCTTGCTCACCCTGCTCGTCACCGCCGTGGCGAGCCGGGTCGGCGAAGCGTGGAGCGGGCTGCTCACCGCGTTCCCGGTGATCACACTGGTGTTGGGGGTATTTACCCACCGCGAGGCGGGGGCGGGGCAGGTGGCGCTGCTTTTTCGCGGCGTCGGTTTCGGACTCTACACCTTCTGCAGCTTCTTCCTCGTCCTCTCGCTGCTGCTGCCGCGTACCGGCATCGCCCCGGCATTCATCGCCGCGATCGCGGTGGCCGTGATGGTGCAGGGGCTGGTCGGACATCTGTTCGGGCGTCGCTGAGCCGTGGCGGCGCGGCCGGGCCGGCCGCCGGATTGCGCTAAGCTTGCATGTTCGCGTTGGCCGTCGGTGCGCCGGTCCGGCCACGCCCCGTTTCCCGTTTCTCCCGCTGCCGGAGGCCCTGATGCAGTTGCCGTTCGAGTTGAAAGACCAGGAGCAGGACAAGAACAACCCGACGCCGGCCGATCCGCCGCGTCTCGAGGAACAGCTGATCTTCAAGTCGCGCTACATCATGGTGTTCGGCGAGATCAACGACAAGCTCGCCCATGCGGTCTGCCGCCGCCTGCTCGCCCTGTCGGAGGATTCCGATGCCCCGATCAGCATGCTGATCTCCTCGCCCGGCGGCCATGTCGAATCGGGCGACGCGATCCACGACATGATCAGCTTCGTGCGCGCTCCGGTCGTGACCATCGGCGCCGGCTGGGTCGCGAGCGCCGCCGCGCACATCTTCCTCGCGCCGCCCAGGGAGCGCCGGCTCTGCCTGCCCAATACCCGCTTCATGATCCACCAGCCGGCCGGCGGGGCCGGCGGCCGGGCCGCCGACATCGCGATCCAGGCGCGCGAGATCCTCAAGATCCGCGAGCGGATCGCGGCCGCGATCGCCGAGCGCACCGGCCAGCCGATCGAGAAGGTGCGTACCGACATCGATCGCGACTACTGGATGAGCGCCGAGGAGTCGATCGAATACGGCATCGTCTCGCGCATCGTGAAACACCAGAAAGAGCTCGGCTAGGATGGCACGACCCGCGCGCTCGCAGCCGCCTGCAAGGCCCCGGTGGCTTCGGGCGGCCGGGAGTCACTGAACCATGCGCGCAATGCTGCGGGGCGCGGACGCCATCGGCCAGGCCGATGGCGGGCCCGGCGGCGTGCTCGCGACGCTGCGCGATGCGGGTTTCGCCCGGGTTGCGGCGCCGGCGCTGGGCGAGCTGGTCGGTATCGATGCGGCCGGGCTCGATGCGCTGCGTTCCAGCTGGGAGCGCCTGCCGGCGGATACCCACCTGCGCGATGGCGGTCGCTACCGCCGCCGGCGCCACGGCTCCTACGTCGTCGATGTGGCGGGCGGGCGCATCGAGCGATCCGAGCGCCGCGCCCACTGGCAGCCGGTGGACTACAACGCCCTGCATGGCGGCTTCGAGCGCTGGTTCGAGCCCGTCGAGCCGGCGGTCGAGGCCAATGTCGCCTGGGCGGCGGCCATCATCGGTTTCGGCGGGATCTTCGCCCGCCTGCGACCGCTTGCGCGCTGGTACGTCGAGGCCCACCAGTTCCGCATCGATACCACCGGGGGCATCGGCCGCCCGACGCCCGAAGGCGCGCATCGCGACGGAGTGGATTTCGTCGTGGTGATGCTGGTCGATCGCCGCAACATCCGCGGCGGCGAGTCCCGGGTGTTCGAGGCCCATGGGCCGCAGGGCGTGCGCTTCACGGTCACCGACGCCTGGAGCGCGCTGTTGCTCGACGATGCCCGGGTCATCCACGAAACCACCCCGATCCAGCCGGCCGACGATGGCCGGGCCGGCTGGCGCGACACCCTGGTGCTGACCTATCGCGCCGATGGTTTCCTGGCGCCGGATGCGCCATCCTGATCCATCCGGCAAGGGATGCGCGTGGCAGCACGCAGACGGAGGTCATCATGGCGATTCGGATCATTCGGCTCGGCACACCCCGCGAATCGGGTGAGGGGCCACGGATCGGCACCGTGCGCCGGCCGCCGCGCGGCGTCCCGAAATCCCGCTTCGCCGCGGACGACTGGTACGACACCTGGTTCCCCGATCTGGCGCCGAGCCAGGAAACCATCGGCCTGCTGAAGGAGTCGCCCGATGCCGATGGCTGGCGACGCTTCGCACGTCGCTATCGGGCCGAGATGAAGGAGCCGCATGCCAGCCATTCGCTCGACCTGCTCGCCACCCTGTCGCAGCAGGCCGATTTCTCGCTCGGCTGCTACTGCGAGGACGAGTCGCGCTGCCATCGCTCGATCCTGCGCGAACTGCTGGCCGAGCGCGGCGCCCGGATCGCCTGAGTCGGAGTCTACCCTTGCGACCCTACCTGCTCAGTATCGTGTTGCTCGCGGTGAGCAATGTGTTCATGACATTCGCCTGGTATGCCCACCTGCGCGAACTGAACCACAAGCCCTGGATCGTGGCGGCGCTGGCGAGCTGGGGCATCGCCCTGCTCGAGTACCTGTTCCAGGTGCCCGCCAACCGGATCGGCTATACCGTGATGTCGGTCGGCGAGCTGAAGATCATCCAGGAGGTGATCACCCTCGCGATCTTCGTGCCGTTCTCGGTGCTCTACCTGCGCGAGCCGCTCAAGCTCGATTACCTCTGGGCGGGCCTGTGCCTCGTCGGCGCGGTGTACTTCATGTTCCGCAGTCGCCTGGGCGGCGCCTGAAGCGCCGGCTGGCCGTCATCCGGCGTCGGCCCGGCAGGCGGCCACGATCCGCGCCCAGCCCTGCGGCCCGAGTTCCTCGAGGGTGCGCAGGTTGCGCGCGACGATCGCGTCCGAGTCGGCCCCCGCTTCGATCGCCCGGCCGATGCTCGATTCGCGCAACAGGTGCAGGACGGGATAGGGCGAGCGATTGGTGGCGTTGCCGATGTCGTCCGGATCCGTGTCGGCAAAGCGGTAATCCGGGTGAAAGCTCGCGATCTGCAGTTTCCCGAGCATTCCCATGCGCTCGAGCAGCGCCTCGGCGGGGTCGAGGAAGTCGTTGAACTCGAGGAAATCGCCGAGGGTCCAGGGGGCGATCAGCAGGGTCGTCTCGATGTCCTCGGGATCGGTGCTCGCCAGTGTCGCGATTGCCGCGCCCAGGTCATCGAGCAGCCCGCCCGGGTCCCGGGCTTCGCTGAGCTCGTAGCGGACCCGCCCGGCGGTCTGCGCCGCCCGCGCGAAGGGGCACAGGTTCAGGCCGATCACCGCCCGGTCGACCCATGCCCGGGTGTGGGCGATGATGCGCTGCCGACCCTCGTCCTGCGATTTTTCCATTGTCGGCCGGGTGGGCCCGGTCCTGGCGCCCGATCGGGCGGGGCCCTATTGTAATTGCCTGAATCGACTACAATTTAAGGTTTTCCCCGGTTCGCTCATCATCCTGGATGGAGTTCGTGATGCCGATCTATGCGTATCGCTGTGACGACTGTGGTTTCGAGAAGGATGTGCTGCAGAAATTCTCCGATGCGCCGCTTTCGGACTGCCCGCAATGCCACAAGCCGGCATTCAACAAGATGGTCACCGCAGCCGCCTTCCAGTTGAAGGGAACCGGCTGGTACGTTACCGACTTTCGCGGTGGCCCTTCGGGCGGCGGTGAAGCCGGGGAAGGCAAGGCTGGCGAAGGCAAGGC
>Ga0172382_10008606_pt1 | contig 14149 bp, 12 predicted proteins | sample Leawel138RmetaG_FD_122245 | JGI IMG/M metagenome (GOLD analysis project Ga0172382, IMG submission 122245) | Leachate microbial communities from a municipal landfill in Southern Ontario, Canada - Leachate well 138R metaG | ecosystem: Engineered > Solid waste > Landfill > Unclassified | place...
CTGCATACTGGTCAAGGAAGGCAAGGTCACCGGCATCAAGGAGACCCACTGCAAGGGCTGCGGCATCTGCGCCAACGTCTGTCCCAAGAAGGCCATCACCATGGTGGAGGGGAAGTGATCATGACTCCTGCTAAGCATAACGATATAGCGATAAACGGGGACGGCGCCGTGGCGCTCGCCTGGAAGCAGATCAACCCCGATGTGTGCGCGGCCTATCCGATCACACCCCAGACGATCATCGTGGAGAAGTTCGCGGAATACGTCGCGAACGGCGAGGTCGATTCCGAATACGTCTGCGTCGAGTCGGAGCACAGTGCGCTCACCCTGTGCACCACCTCCTGCTCGGCGGGCGCGAGGACGTTCACCGCCACGGCATCGCAGGGCCTGGCGTACATGTGGGAGATGCTCCCGATAACGTCCTCGATGCGCGTGCCCCTGATCATGGCTGTGGCCAACAGGGCGGTCAGCGGACCGATCAACATCAACAACGACCACAGCGACGCCATGGCGGCCAGAGACACCGGCTGGCTCTCGTTGTTCTCGGAGAACGTCCAGGAAGCCTACGATCTCTCGATCATCGCACCGCGGATCGCCGAGCACCACGAGGTGCAGCTCCCCTGTCTCGTCAACCTCGACGGATTCATCCTGACACACGCCATCGAGAGGATGTCGCCGCTGGAGGACGACGTCGTCAAGAGGTTCGTGGGAGAGTTCAAGCCGCTCTACCCGTTGCTCGATGTGGACAACCCCATCTCGCACAACCTCATGGACGGCCCGCTCTACTATTTCCCGCACAAGTACCAGACAGTGCTGGCGATGGACAAGGCGCTCGAAGTCGCCAAGCAGGTCCTCGCCGAATTCAAGAGCATCTCCGGCAGGGAGTACAAGGTGGTCGAGGAGTACAGGTGCGACGACGCCGAGATCGTGGCGGTCGTGCTGGGCTCCGCGTTCGGGACCATGAAGGAAGCGGTCGACAGGCTCCGCGACGAGGGCGTCAAGGCGGGAGTCATGATGCCCCGTCTGTTCAGGCCCTGGCCGATCGCGGACATCGCCAAGGCGCTCAAGGGCAAGAAGCAGGTGATGGTCATGGACCGTCACATGGTCCCGGGCTCATACGGGGCGATGTACGCCGAGGTCGCGGCGACGCTTATCGAGGAAGGAGGAGACATTCCGATGATGCACAACTACATCTACGGGCTGGGCGGAGCCGATACGATGGTATCGGATTTCATGGCGGCCTACAAGGACGTGATCGAGGGCAGAGCGAAGCGCGTCAACTACCTGGGGGTGGATGAATGAGCGCGATAACGCTCAAGGATCTGAATCAGATCCCCGTGAGGCTGGCGAGCGGCCACAGGCTCTGCGCCGGATGCGCGGAGTCCATCATCGCAAGGCAGATCATGATGGGCACCACCGGTGAGATCGTGGTGACCGCCGCCACGGGCTGCTTCGAGGTCTCGACGACCATCTTCCCGTACACTTCCTGGCACACCCCGTACATCCATACGGCGTTCGGGAACGGTGCGGCCGGCGGCGCCGGCGTGGAGACCGCTTACAAGTCGCTCAAGAGGCAGGGCAAGATCGACAAGGACATCAGGTTCGTCACCTTCGCCGGCGACGGCGCCACCTACGACATCGGCCTGCAGTCGCTGTCGGGCGCCATGGAGCGGGGTCACGAGATGCTCTACGTCTGCTTCAACAACGAGGCCTACATGAACACCGGCATACAGCGGTCGTCGGCCACCAGCATGGGTGCGTCGACGACGACCTCGTGGTCCGGCAGCAAGTCCTACGGCAACAAGAACTTCCCCAAGGACCTGACCAAGATCGTCGCCATGCACGGCGTGCCGTTCGTGGCGCAGTCGGCCCCTCACGCGTGGAGGGACATGGTCTCTAAGGCCAAGAAGGCATTCGAGTGCGGCGGCCCGAGCTTCATCAACACGATCAGCCCGTGCCCCAGGGGATGGAGGTTCCCGTCCAACGAGACCATCAGCATCTCGAAGCTGGCGGTCGAGACCTGCGTCTGGCCGCTCTACGAGGTGGAGTACGGCACCGACTTCACCATGTCGCCCGAGAGCCTGAGGATCGCCGAGGGCAAGGTGGAGAAGAAGCCGGTCACCGACTGGATCGCTTCACAGGGCCGGTTCAAGCACCTCGAGGAGGAGCGCTGGGAGCCGGTGGTCGAGGAGATCCAGAAGGGCATCGACCAGCGCTGGGAGCACTTGATCAAGCTCTGCAAACTCTGAACAAACCGGGGCGCAAGCCCCGTTTCCTTTTTTTCGGGATCGGCATCCCGTGTTCCGCGCACGGGCATCGGCCGTATGCGGGTCGGCGATGCCGACGGCACGTTCTGCGATCATGTCCGTCGATGGATGGGTCGATACTGCATAGAATGATCCCTTGTCTCCGGGACTCAGACGAGGAGCACGTAGAGGATCGCGCCGAAGGCCGCGCCCAGCATCGCGGTCACACAGTTGTTGGTGTACTTGGAGAAGTATCCGCGGTCCTCGAAGAGCGCCCCGAACAGGCTGTCGAGGATGTTGCCGAAGAATCCCGCCGCGGCGGGGATGAGCAGCCAGATGTCCAAAGTGCCGAAGATGATCAACCATCCGAGTGCCGAGATGATCAACGAGGCCAGCAGCGACGCGGCGGTCCCGATCGCCGAGACCCCTCCGTTCGTCCCGGGGATCACGCGTTTGAAACAGGTGATCAGCCAGACCCGTTCGTCCCGGACACCGATCTCGCTGGCGATTGTATCGGCCGCGGCCACCGCCAACGTGCTGATGAAGGCGATGGTGAGTTCCATCTGGTAGCGGCCGCCGACCAGGAAGAATATCGCGGCCACAAAGCACGGCGGGAGGCCCACGCCGAGGATGTTCCTCGAGGACCTCTCTCCGTCGGCGCCTTCCTGGACTCCTTTCTCGGCCTTCTTGCTGAAACCGATCCTCGTCGCGACCAGGCCGGTGACGGTGAAGATCATCAGGATCGCGAACCATTCCGGGGAACCTAGCAACCCTACCGCCGAACCCGTGAAGAAGGTGGCAACGGCACCGCCTCCGGTCAGCATCCCCAGCTTCCAGCATGCAAGGGAGAGCGACAGGGAGATGATCAGGATTATCGCTGCCTGAATCACGGGTTCCATGGAGGTTGATGAATATCCTGGTATAAAATGGATTATTCCAACGACCTGAGGATCGTCGAGGCGTAGCTGATGCAGAGCCCCTTGTCCTTCAGGGGGAAGAACATCACCTTCCCCTGCGGATACAACGTGACTTCCATGCCGTTCCAGACGAAGACGAGCATGAGCTCGTCGTACTGCTTGATCTCGCAGCCGTCGGATGCGAAAACCTCCTTGGCATGCGCCATGTCGAGGTCCAGGATGTCCGCGGATATGGCCATCAGGGCCTCCCCTCCGCACAGGCGGGCGGTCGTGAACCTCATCGTATGCGCCTCAGGAGCTCGCCCGATCGTTCGTGGAAGTCCTCCAGGGTCGATGAGTTGTCGATCATGATGTCGGCCAGCGCCAGCACGTCGCCCAATCCCCACGAGAGCTCCCGGCTGTCCCTGGCATCGAATTCGTCGATGTCCCGCGGAGCATCCTCGCGGGCCCGTCTGACCAGCCGTTCGTACCTGGTTCCAGGCGAGGCATGGATGCCGACGATGACGATGTCGGCTCCGAGGCCCCTGTAGGCCATGACCTCGTCCATGCTCCTGCAGCCGTCCACCAGGAAGACCTTCCCGTGCATCCGCCGCATGGCCCGCTCGGCCCAGATGTGCTTGCCGTGCCGGTCGCGTTCGGACGAGGCGAACTCCCCTAGGCTCGATCCCGCGCCGGCACCGGACGCATGGGCCTCCCTGACGAGGTCCCCCATCCTCAGAAACGGTATGCCCATCGATCTGGCGACCGAGAGGAACTCCTCCTTCCCCGAGCCGGGCATGCCGGTCACGACGATCACGGGCATGTTCAGAGCAGGTTCTCGGAGATGTTCGTCAGTATCCGGTCGCAGTACACGCATCTCAGCTTCGGAGGCGAACGCACCTCGACCTTGAATTCGGGGTCGATCGGCTCGCCCTTGTTGGTGATGCAATACGGGTTGCTGCATCTCGCCAGGCCGATGATCCTGTCCTCCAGGCGGACATGGAACTTCTCGGCGATGTAGTAATCCCTGATGATCGAGATGGTGGCATCGGGCGCGATCAAGGCGATCTTGTCGACCGTCTTCGGGTCCAGTTCGCGGTCCTCGACCTTGATGATGTCCTTCCACATGCTGCCTTTCGAGGACGGCACGTGCATGCCGATGCTGATCACGGAATCGATGTTCTGCTCGTTGACGCCGAGTATCTTCAGGACATTCAGCGCCTGTCCGTTGGAGATGTGGTCGATGACCGTCCCGTTCCTGATCGGAGGTATCTTCGTCTCCGCCACCTTCGCTCCCGTCATCTCATTCCCTCCTCAATATGGCCCGGAGGATCGCCATCCTCACCGGGACGCCGTTGAAAGCCTGTTCGAAGTACATAGCATGCGGGGTCGAGTCGACCTCGTAGGCGATCTCGTTCACCCGGGGCAGGGGATGCATGACGATCATGTCGCTCTTGGCCTCCCTGAGCATGCTGTTGTCGATCTTGTATGTGCCGGCCACTTTCTGGTACTCGCCCGGATCCGGGAACCGCTCCCGCTGGATCCTGGTGACGTACAGGACATCGGCCTGATCGATCGCATCCTCGAGCACCGAGGTCTTCACCGGATTGCAGCCCTTCTCCTTGAGATGGTTGTAGATGTCGTCGGGCATCTGCAGGGTCTCGGGCGCTACCAACGTCAGCTTCGCACCGAAGGCGGTGAGCGCCTCGGCCAGGGAATGGACGGTGCGTCCGTATTTCAGATCCCCGACGAGGACGACGTTGAGGCCGTCGAGCGAGCCCTTGGACTTCCGCATGGTGAACAGGTCCAACAATGTCTGGGTGGGATGCGATCCCGCCCCGTCGCCGGCGTTGATGACAGGGTTCTCCGAGAACTTGGCCGCCAATCTCGCAGCGCCTTCGTGAGGATGCCTGAGGACGATGACGTCGCAGTAGGCGTCGACCATCCTGATGGTGTCGGCGAGCGTCTCCCCTTTGGATATCGAGGTCATGGAGATCTCGGACACGTCGATGACATCGCACCCCAATCTGCACGCCGCGCTCTCGAATGACAGCTTGGTGCGGGTCGAAGGCTCGAAGAACAGGTTCCCCAGGACCCGTCCGTCGAGCATGCGTTCGACCTTCTCGCCTCTGGCATAGGGGATCATCTCCTCCGAGAGGTCCAGCAAGGCCTCGATATGCGCTCTGTCAAGGTCGCGGATCGATACCAGGTCCTTGTCGTAGAAGTCCATGGTACTTTATCTCCCCCCATGATTTAACAGTTTGTCCTCGGGCCTCGCCCCGAATAGATTAATTAACGGCTGACCGTTAGGAGGGCCGATGATGGAAGTAGCCGGCAGATCGCACAGGGGAAGGGTGTGCGATTTCAGCAGAGAGGGGGTCTCGATCAGGACCCCCTTCGTGATCCCCTACCGCGACGAGGATTCCGACGAGGCGCTGCACATACGCGGCGGATGGCCGCGCAGACTGGCGGTGGCCGGATCGGAGACGGTGCTGGATGCGAAGATCATGACCACCGTCTCCTCCGGCAGGCCGTCGGACACCTCGTGCAACGACGGGGTCTGCGCGATGAGGCTGCCGTTCACCGGCTCCGAGGAGATCCCCGCGGACACCGAGATCCTGGTCGTGGTCAACGGATTCGAGTTGAGGCGGGATCCCCGCCGTGCCGTGGAGCAGATCGTCGCGGTCAGGGAGAGGATCGGACCCGGTGTCCTCCTCTGCGTCCTGGGCCTCGCGGAACCGTCCACGCTGTCGCTGTACGCCTACATGGGCGTCGACCTGTTCGACGATTCGCTGGCGAGGGCGATGGGCGCCGAAGGGATCAGGCTGATCCCCGAAGGGGAGGTGCGTGTCGGCACCGACGCCACCGCGGCCAACCTCGCCGATCTGGAGGCGGAATGCGCGAAGGTCGGATCGTTCACGATGGCCGGGCGCCTCAGGGAACTGGTCGACCAGCGGGCCCCGGCCTCGCCGTCCTCGGTCGCGCTGCTCAGGATCCTCGACCGCGTCGGCTACGCGTATCAAGAGGAGTCCTGCCCGACCGTCGGAGGCAGATTCGCCTGCAACACCACGCAATCGCTCCGCAGGCCCGACCTCGCGAGGTACAGGGAGCGGCTGGCGGAGACGTTCGCGAAACCGGAGCACAAGCGCGTGCTCCTGCTGCTGCCCTGTTCGGCCAGGAAACCGTATCACACCTCCCGGAGCCACAAGGCCTTCGCCTCCGCCATCCATACGGCGCCTCACGACACCCTCGTGCAGGAGGTGATCGTCACCTCCCCGCTGGGCGCGGTCCCGCGGGAGCTGGACGTGTTCTATCCTGCCAACTCCTACGACATACCGGTCACGGGCGAATGGAAGTGCGAGGAGAAGGAGATGATCCGGAGGATGCTCGCGGACATCATCGCCCAAGGCTACGACAGCATCGTCTGCCACCTGGGGGACCCGGAGCTCACGGACGGGCTGGCCGAGATGGAGCACACCGTGGTGGGCGACCCCGTCTCGCCGGTCTCGCTCCGGAACCTGGACGAGGCCCTCAGAAGGGTCACGACGGGGATGGAGCCGCCCGGATACTACATCAACCGCCGGGAGTCTATGCGGACGGTGCTCGCATTCCAGTTCGGCCGGGGGATCGCCGACCTGATCCTCGACGACGACACATACGCCACCGGCAAGTTCCCGTACTGGAAGCTCATCCGCGAGGATGCGAACGACCGTTCCAAGAAGACGCAGCTGGGCATGCTGACGCCCGAGCGGGGCATGGTCTCGCTGACCCTGGAGGGTGCGGCGATCCTCGCGGAGGCCGGAGCATACGTCGTGGAGATGACGGATTTCGAGATCAAGGGCAACCTGTTCGCGGTGGGAGTCGTCGACGCGGATCCGCGGATACGCATCGGCGACGAAGCCGTGATCGTATGCAACGGCGAGATCAGGGGCGTGGGCGTGGCGATGATGTCCGGCCGCGAGATGATCGGGCTGAAGCGCGGCATCGCCGTCAAGGTCCGTCATAAGGTCCGGTGAGGTTTCGGCACTTTCGGCGGTATTCGCCGACCTCCCTCGATTCCGGATATATACTCAGGGATCGTTGTTAGGTGTAGAAGTCATCAGGCATCCCCATGGCTGACCTTCTATGAGCGGTACCGGGGCCCATCCATCCCATCTTGCACCCCGGCCGCTCGTTTTCATCCATATCCCCGTGCGGCTCGCGCATTGGATGGTCCGGCGCACATTCAACACGCTTGGTTGTTCCGCCGCCCGAACCTCACGAACAGCAGGCTGACGATCACTCCGGCCAGGAGGGAGAACGTCCCGATGAGGACATCGGCGGACGATGCGACATACGCCCAGGCATGATTGAGCACGACGGCCAGGGAGCCCAATGTCAAACCCACGATCATGCAATAGGTCGAGGTCCTGTGGTTGTTGATCGCATAATCAACGATCCTGGCGAAACCGAACAATCCGATCACGAATCCCACGAACACGGGGAGGAGGAAAGCGAGATTGAAACTCGTCATGGCCTCCATGAAAGGCTTGTAGAGTCCCAACGCGAGGATCAGCGTCGAACCGCTGATCCCGGGGGCCAGTTTCGATATGGCGACGATCGCCCCGATGAACACCAGCACGGCATAGATGGCGATGTCCGTCCCGAACTCGACATCCTCCGCGGTGCCGATCCTGATCAGCGAGAGCATGATCACGAAGCCGATGCCGAGCGCCAGTATATTGTGCGAGGTGAACGGCGTTTTCACCGGCCGGGTGTGCTTCCACAGCTCGGGCAACTGCCCGACGATCAGGCCCAGGAAGAAGAAGAGCGCGAGGATCAGGTATTCGACCATGAGCGCTTCCAGGACGAAGGCGATGAGGATCATGCCGACGCCCATGCCTGCGGCGACCACGATCACGAACGGGAGGTCCTTCACCAGTTTCTGCCTGATATCCGCTAGGTCCGCGATCAGCCTCTCGTAGATGCCGAAGCACACGGCCAGCACCCCGCCGGAGATCCCCGGGAGCATCGAGGCGACGCCCACGATGATGCCGATTGAGAATCGCCTCAGGTGCTCCGCGACGCACCTTCCGGGCCGAGGCGTCGCATGCTCTGCATCACGGGCCGTCATTTCCGTCATCCTTCATGGACTTGACCATGTTCTTGACGTCGGCGGTCATGGTTCTGCAGACCCTGTTGATGTCCATCAAAGGCCTGTTCGAGGTGATGACACAAAGCTCCACGATGATGTTGCTGAGAGGGCCGACGATCTCCTGGGGATAGTACCCCCTCTCCTTGAAGAGGTTCCAGATCTCGTCGCGTATCTCCCCGTACTCCTCCATCCGTTGCTGAGGTGTCTTCAACATACGTATGCACTCATGCATACCATGTAGATATTGCTTTTCCATGAAGTCTGCCACGGACGGCCGATGCCGGCGCCGCATGATGCATCCCGTGTACAGGGAACCCATGCCTCGAACCGTCAGGTATTCGGGATGGAGAGTGTTATATCTGCAGATTGCCTACACAATACACGATGTTCTGCACAAGGTGTGGAAAGCGCATCGATAATGTGAACGCCAGATTCTGTGCATCATGCGGCAATCGCATCGATAGGGGCGTCGACCGGACGTGGCCGGACAGCCCCGCCGGCATGACGGGGATCGTGTATCCGGGAGACCCCGCCGGCAACTCACGCACCTACGGAGGACAACGGCCCTTCGAAGAATGGGCGCCGATCCCCCGTGCCGGTTCAGGCAGAGGGCCTTCGACGGGAGACCGGAAGAACAAGGTCGCCGCCTTGCTCGTGGCGGTTCTCGTGGCGGCTGTCGTGTTCGCGGTGCTTTCGCAGGAGCCTTACGGCGACGATAACGGAACAGTCGTTCCGCCCGCAGTGCCGAGCGATCCGGTCGATTTCGGGGAATACACATGCCGGACGGCAGGGGATTTCGATTCCGGGATCATGACATGGGGCACCGGCGAGTACGCTTTCAACGACACGTTGACGCCGTGCATGATCTTCTCGCTCGATCCGGAGAAAACCTCGCAATACGGGTATTTCCTCTGGAATCTCTACAACGAGGATGAATTCTATCTGATTCCCAAATCACTGTTCGGACTGACGGACAGATGCTACAATGCCGAGGATGTGTACCTCTTCGAGGAGTACGACGGCATCTATCTGGATAAGGCCGAGGCCAAACTCTACTGGAGCGCATGCAGTCCGGGCGATTACACGATAACCGTGTGCTGCTATGCCTCCGAATCCGCGTACCGGTCCGGAGGGGTCGGGAAGACGTATACAGGGACGATCCTCATCGACGGGACCATACACAGGGAGTACGCATGGACCTACGGCGGCGACGGATACAAGGTGGATGCATCCTTCGAATTCTCGGAGTACAGAACATACAGGGACATGAATACCTCCGGCCGGGGACTCGTCTCCGCGGATTACGGCGACTCGACGGGATTCGTCATCGTCGACGAGACGGTCCAGAGCCTGTCGTCCGGACTGCAGACAGAGTACCTGATGAACAAAGGTGCCGAAACAGACCTCCTGGGACAGGATTATGCCGACTTCATCCTCTCCTTCGTGCAATGCTGCATCTGCTATCCCGCATACGATGACAGTCATTATGCAGATCTCGTGGTCTACGGTCAGAACGAGTACTTCGCCTACCCTCTGGAGACGCTATACTACGGCATGGGGGATTGCGAGGACACCTCGATCCTCGCCGCCGCGTTGTATGTCGCATCAGGGTACAGTGCCGCCATGGTCCTGGTCCCCTGTCATGCGCTGGTAGGCGTGGCCGTCGACGGTTATGTCGTACCGACGTACAACGCGGATCTGTACGAGATCCTGGAGGGCGAGGTCGCCGGCAAGACATACTACGCGGGCGAAACGACTCTCCATGGATTCCGAGAACTCGGGGTGATCGCCAGTTACAAATCGACTCACGACGGGAAGGAGTGGTACTCGGAGTACATCGGTGAGGATAATTACGGATTCTATGTCGTGCCGGCTTGAACGGCCGGGCCGCATGCCGCCGGCATGGCCGTCATCGGATCCCCGGAGAGCGGATCGGCCGCCCGTCCGGGGAAGCCGGGGCGCACGGCCCGACCCGGAAGACATGACGGGTCAGCTCAGCACATCGGACATGGCGTAGACGACACCCTTCTTCTGCGAGGCGACCCATTTCGCCGCCATGACCGCTCCGCCCACGAAGATCTCCCTGGAATGGGCCTGATGGCGCAGTTCGATGCGCTCGGAGTTGCCGACGAACATCACGGTGTGGTCGCCGACGATGTCGCCGCCTCTGACCGCGTGTATCCCGATCTCCTTGCCGCGGGGGCAGATGCCTTCGCGGCCGAAGGCGAATTCCTTGCCGCCCATCTCCTCGCTGATGATCTCGGCGGCGGTCATCGCGGTGCCGCTGGGAGCATCCTTCTTCTGGTTGTGATGGGCTTCGATGATCTCCACATCGTATTCGTCGCCCAGGTATCTGGCGGCCTCTTTGACAAGTTTGAAGAAGACGCCGACGCCGATGGAGTAGTTGGACGAGATCACGGCGGCGACGTTGTTCTTGATGACGGCATCGGTGATATTCGTCTTCTGTTCCGTGGTCAGGCCCGTGGTCCCGATGATGAGGTTGACCCCGGCCGCCGCTGCGGTCGGCGCGTTGACGGCGGTCGCCGCGGCGATGGTGAAATCGACGAGGACGTCGGTCTCGGATCCCTTGAGGACGGACGACAGATCCTTCGGATCCGATACGAGGACGTCCAGCTTGCCTACGCCAATCGCTTCGCCCACATCCTTACCGACATTGACCAGGTCGAAGGCCGCCGACAGGGTGACGCCGTCGGTGGCCAGGAGGCGGCGGATGATCAGACTGCCCATCCTGCCGCAGGCGCCGACAAGCGCGATCCTCACTTCCTTCATTGGGATCCCCCCTCAACGGTCGTTCCATGGGCGCATTGCCTGAAACGGATGGATGCGAAGGCCGTGCGGGGCGATCCGGCGATGTATTCTATGCACATGATTATCAGAATGCAATCCGAACAGGGATATTTAAGAATACTCAGAGGAGCCGCAACGCGATCCGGGTCCGTTCCGAAGACGGCGGACAGGCGCATCCCCGGCCTCGCGGAGGTCGGTAGGCCGATCATGCCGGTGAGGATGACGGGATGGTGCAACCGCCGGGATTCGAACCCGGGCGACGAGCTTGGAAGGCTCGAATCCTAACCAGCTAGATTACGGTTGCCGTGGACCTCGTAAATTGATGTTCCTATTTAACCGTTTCACCAATGGTCTCGTTTGGACTATGTTTATCTATACTCTGGGTAATCCATGACCATGGGGGCCGAACCTGTTTTCCGCAACAGATACGAGATCGATATCTGGAGGAAACTGACCAGCGCTTCATGGAGAAGCGAAGACGCGTTCAACGTCTGGATCGGCAACCTCCTCGAACGCAACGAGACCCTGGATCCGCACATACTCGTCAGGGCCATGGGGCTCGCGGTCGAGCACGATCCGGATCGATGCAAGGACACGGTCCGCCGCCTGGTATCCCGCTGCAGGCCCTCCGATTCCCTGCCGTTGTTCGCGGCGGCCGGCATATTCCTCGACGCGGGCGACGCCGACGCGGCGAAGGAGCTGCTGTCCAAAGCGAGACGGGGGAATCTGCCCGTGCGGCATTGCATGGCCGCCAGGGTGGCGTTGATGGAGAACGACCCCGAGAGGGCGGGAGCGGAGCTCTCGATAGCGTATTGCGGCGATCCCGCATTCCCGATGATCTACGATCTCGCCGAGGAGCTGGATCCGGCCGGTGATTGGATCCATATGCGCAACATCGCGCTGATCGCCTCCGGTCGGAACCCGATCGACAACGACGCGGTCGATGCCGATTCGGCTCTGGGGCGGCTGTACGGCATATACCGCAGCTGGTCCGGCGGCAGGAGGGACGAGGCCACGGACATGCTGTCATCCTCCGCCGAATTCCTCGCGGGGGATGCCGATTTCCTGCTGGCATCGGCGCGCATGTCCGTCGACGAGCGGGATTGGCATTCGGCGAAGGACATGTACCGCAGAGTGCTGGAGGCGAGGCCGGATTGCGCATACATCGTGCGCGAGTCCGCCGAGGCGCATTTCCGCGGCAAGGACTACGAGCGGGCGCTCGAGCTGTACCGCGTTGCGGAATCGATCGACCCCCGTTCCGAGGAGACCGCATGGGGGTTGGTGCACGCATATCGCGCCTGCGGGATGACTGCCGAAGCGGTGCAATGCGCCATCGGGTTCTTGGACACCGAGGATGCCGACATGCGGTCGTACAAGAAGTGCGCCCGGCTGCTCCATGAGTGGGGCTACAACGACGAGGCGCTGAAAGTCGTCCATCGCATGAAGATCAATCATCCGCGCGACATGGAGATCGGGCTCCTGCATTCCATGATCATGATGGGCAAGGGGCAGCCGAACGAGGCTTTGAACATCGTCAAGGAGGTCTTGCACAGGAATCCTGATTCCGTGGAGTGCAGGATCCAATACGCCGATGTGCTCATGCGCATGGGACGTTTAGACAGAGCCCGCAAGGAGGTCGACAGATTGCTCAAGGCCGATCCGGCCGACCTGCGCGGGCTGGAGTTCCTGCTGGATCTGACCTTGGTGCAGGGAGATCCCGAGGAGACGATCTCCGTCTGCAAGAGGATCCTGGAGCAGGAGCCCATGAACCGACGCGTGTCGGGAGTGCTCGCCAACACGCAGGTGACGATCCGCAGCGGCCGCAACGGCACGACCACCCGGTCGCTGGCGAGGAGCTTCGCCGATCCCACGGACCTTCTGGATCTCGCCGTGACGTTGATGTCCGACGGACGGGCCGAAGAGGTCCTGGATGTGTGCGACGAGTATGAACGGAGGTTCAAAGCCGACTCCCGTATCAAGCTGCTCCGGGGCAATGCGGAATACGCATCGGGCGAGTATCTGCGGGCATCGGCCGCATACGCCGCCGCGGCCGAAGCCGATCCGACCGATCCCATCGCCTGGCATTCCAAAGGGATGGCCGACGAGAAGCTGGGCGATCTCGATTCGGCCGAAGAGGCGTTCAACCGGGCGGTGCTCATCGATCTGAACGAATCCGAGTTCTGGGTCTCCAGGTCGGTGATCCAGGAGCTCAAAGGCGATCTCAGCGGGGCGGTGGAGTCCTTGAACCGAGTCATAGAGCTGACACCGGAGGCCTCTTACGCGTTGGTCAGGAAGGGGATGATCCTCGCCTCGATGGGCAGGTTCGACGAGGCGTTGTACTTCGTGAAGCTGGCGGCGGTGACCGACGGGAGCGACACGGATATCCTGAGGGTCGAAAGGGACATCCACGCTCTGGCATCGAGGACGGAGTCGTCGATCGGCCTGTCCGAACGGATCCTGGAGCTCGATCCCGAAGATTCCGAGACCGTGGGGTTCCTGGCGGCGGCGTACATCTCCAAAGGGGACCGCGCCTCGGCGATCGCCATCGTCGGGAAAGCGGTCCTCGATAACCCCCGGTCGATACCGATGCTCCTGGAGAAGAAGACCGTCATGGAGCGCATCGGGGACTTCCGGGCCGCGATCTCGGTGTGCGAGGGGATCCTCGACATACAGCCCGACAATCGTCTGGTGAAGGCCGATCTGGCCGGCTTGTATGAGAATATAGGGGATAGAGAGGCGGCGGATCGGCTGCATGCGGAGATGCGGAGCGATGAGGAGATGGCGGCATTGCTCAGAGGCCGCCATGCGGCCGTGAGCCGCGAGAGCGGCGAGTCGTCCTACCAGATCGCGAAGTCCCTCCTGGCGGCCGGCGATCTGCAGAGCTCGGCGAGGATGGCGGAACGCGCTTTGGCGTCTGATCCCGGAGATCCCCGGTACGTGCTCCTGCGCTCCGAGATCTATGCGGAAGCCGGCGATCCGAGGGGAGCGTACACCTTCCTGTCGGAAGCGATCCGCGAAGGGGCGGATGCGCCGGCAGTCCATGCGGCCGCGGGCGATCTGAGGGCGGC
>Ga0172382_10008607_pt1 | contig 14147 bp, 13 predicted proteins | sample Leawel138RmetaG_FD_122245 | JGI IMG/M metagenome (GOLD analysis project Ga0172382, IMG submission 122245) | Leachate microbial communities from a municipal landfill in Southern Ontario, Canada - Leachate well 138R metaG | ecosystem: Engineered > Solid waste > Landfill > Unclassified | place...
CGGACGATTCCGGCCCGACCAGGAACACCGCCAGCCCGGCGATCTCCTCGGGCTGGAGCGCCCGCTTCATCGCGACCCTGGCCAGGACCGGGGCGAGCACTTCGTCGAGCGACCTGCCCTGCATCCGGGCGGTGCGCCCGAAGCCCTGCTCCAGCATGTCGGTCTCGACCAGCCCCGGGCAGATGGCGTTCACGCAGATGCCGTGGGTACCCATCTCGAGCGCGACGCAGCGCGTGAGGCCGACCACTGCATGCTTGGAGACGTTGTAGGCGGACTGGTTGGCCGAGGCCCACTTCCCGGCACTCGAGGCGATGTTCACGATGCGCCCGCCCTCACCACGTTCGATCATGCGGGGCAGCACCGCCTGCATCAGATGGATCGTGCCGTGCAGGTTGACCTCGAGCAGGTCGCGGAAATCCTGGTCCTCGTAGTCGAGGAAGGCGCCGGACTTGTAGACCCCGGCCGAATTCACGAGGCCGTCGATGCCGCCGGCGTCCAGCCATGCCGAGGCGATCGCGTCGAAGCAGGCCTCGCGATCGGAAACGTCGAGCACCTGCACCCGGTGCGAACGCCCGTCCGAGTCGTCGCACATCGATGCGGTTTCGCGCAGCGCGACCTCGCTGGTGGCCGACAGGGTGAGCCGGGCGCCTTCGGCGGCCATCGCGATGGCGATCGCGCGCCCGATGCCGCGGCTCGCGCCGGTGATGAAGACATGGCGGCCGTGCAGCCGCCCCTCAGGCATCGCCGTACTCGGCTTCGGCCTGCATGGAAACGCCGCCGTCCGGCAGCCGCGACCAGATGCGGGCGGAATTGCCCTCCACGCTGGCATGGAACTCGAGGTCGGCGCCGAGGATCGCCGGGCGCAGGCCGCGGTAGCTGAAGCGGCGCAGCGGGGCCGGCCCGACATCGGCGGCCAGGCCACAGAGCAGGGTCGCAACCAGCGGCCCGTGGACCACGCAGTTGTCGTAGCCCTCGACCTCGCGACAGTAGTCCTGGTCGTAGTGGATCCGGTGGCCGTTGAAGGTGAGCGCCGAATAGCGGAACAGCAATGTCGTGTCGGGCGTGAGCTTGCGCACATGCTGGCCCGGCGCGGGACCGCCGTCGGCCGGCGGCTTCGCGTTGCCGGCCGGCGCCGGCGACTTGTAGACGATGTTCTGCAGTTCGTGGATGCGCCGCGTGCCCTCGACCGAGATCTCGTGCTCGACGGTGACGAAGACCAGGTCGCCGGAGCGCCCGCTCTTGTGCTCGACCGACTGGATCGTCGAGCGCTTGTCCATGGTGGCGCCCAGGGGAATCGGCGCCTCGAAGCGCACCTCGCCGCCGGCCCACATCCGGTTGGGCAGCGGCACCGGCGGCATGAAGCCGCCGCGCTCGGGATGGCCGTCGGGGCCGATCCGCCCGGGCGGCACGCCCTCGAGGAAGTAGACCCAGTGCCAGCAATGCGGCAGGGGATCGCCCTCGGCCAGCGCCGGACCGGGGCGGTCGACGGTGGCGGCCATCAGCCGGGCATGACGGACCTGCGCCGGGTCCGAATCGGACTGCGACCGGCCGATCCAGCTGCGCAGGTGCTCGATGTCGATGGTCGGGGTACTCATGCGGGACTCCGTGGAAACCAGGTTGTTCGGGCCGCCGGCCGGCTCAGCGACGCGCGGCGAGCAGCCGGCGGGCCTTCGCGATCACCGGCGCATCGACCATCTTGCCGTCGACCGCCACCACCGCCCCGCCGGCGCTGGCGGACGCATCGACGACGCGTTGCGCCCAGGCGAGCGCTTCGGGGGTGGGCGAAAACCCGGCATTGACGGTAGGGACCTGGCGCGGATGGATGCAGAGCTTGGCGCCGAAGCCGAGCCGGCGAGCCCGCCGGGTGGCGGCGGCGAGCGCATCGACATCGTCGATGGCGGCCTCGACGCCGTCGGCCGGGGCGACGATCCCGGCCAGCCGCGAAGCGAGCACGAGTTCGCTGCGCGCCGCGAGAAGCTCCTCGTCGTCGCCCTCGATGTCGAGGTCGAACTGGAAGTCGATGGTGCCGAACACCAGCCGGAACACCCCGGGCTGGCGGGCCAGCTTGCGGGCCGCGGCAATGCCGCCGGCGGTCTCGACCAGGGGCAGGACGCGCCGCGCATGGGTCCGGGTGATCACTTCGCGCAGGGGTTCGATCTCGGCCGCCTTGGGCAGCATCACGGCCGTCACCGCATGGTCGGCGGCAAGCGCGACGTCGTCGTGGAACCACTGGGTGCCGGCGCCGTTGATGCGCAGCATGATCGGCACGCCCGCCTGGGCGGCGGCATCGGGGCAGCTCACGAACCAGTTCGACAGCGCATCGCGCGCGGCCGACTTGGCCGCCGGCGCGACCGCATCCTCGAGGTCGATGTTGACGATGTCGGCGCCGGACGCGAGCGCCTTGGCGAAGCGCTCGGGCCGGTCGGCGGGAACGAAGAGATAGGATCGGGCGATCATCGGGATCTCCTAGATGGCGGCGGCCTGGCGCAGCCGGTCGATGTCGGCGGCCGAAAGACCGAGTTCGCCGAGGATCGAATCGGTATGTTCGCCCAGTGTCGGTATCGGGTCCATGCGCGCATCGAAGGCGCTGCTGCGCCCCGGGGGGCGCAGCGCCGGGATCGGGCCGACCGGCGAGCCGACCTGGGCCCAGGCGTCGCGCGCCGCGAGCTGCGGATGGGCCCAGAGATCGGCCATGGTGTTCATCTTGGCGCGGGCAATCTTCACCTTGTCGAGCCGCGCCAGCACCTGCGCCGAGTCGAAACTGGAGAAGGCTTCCTCGATCAGCTCGCGCAGCGCGGCCCGGTTCTCGTTACGCAAGGTGTTGTTCGCGAAGCGGGCGTCGGTGGCCAGCGCCGGATCGCCGAGGACCTCGTCGCAGAAGACCTTCCATTCGCGTTCATTCTGCAGCCCGAGCATGACCGTTGCGCCGTCGCCCGCCTTGAAGGGGCCATAGGGATAGATGCTCGCATGCGCGGCCCCGGTGCGCGCCGGCGGCTCGGCGCCGTCGAAGGCGTAGTAGAGCGGGAAGCCCATCCATTCGGTGAGGGCTTCGAGCATCGAGACGTCGATCCGGCTGCCGACGCCGGTTCGCCCGCGCAGCAGCAGCGCCGCCATCACGCTGGTGAACGCGTACATGCCGGCGGCGATATCGGCGATCGAGTTGCCGGTCTTGGAGGGATCCTCGGGGGTGCCGGTGACCGACAGCAGGCCGGCCTCGCTCTGGATCAGCAGGTCGTAGGCCTTCTGCTCCCGGTAGGGGCCGTCGTCGCCGTAGCCGGAGATGTCGCAGACGATCAGCCGCGGATTGCGTGCCGACAGGCTGGCGTGGTCGAAACCCATGCGGGCGGCGGCGCCCGGGGCGAGGTTCTGCACCAGCACATCGGCCCGGTCGAGGAGCTTCAGCAACGCATCGCGCGCCCCGGGCTGCTTGAGGTCGAGCGTCAGGCTCTCCTTCGAGCGATTGGTCCAGGCGAAATGCGAGCAGAGCTCGTCGCGCACCCGGTGGTCGTAGCTGCGCGCGAAGTCGCCGACCTCGGGCCGCTCCACCTTGATGACCCGGGCACCGAGATCGGCGAGCTGGCGAGTGCAGAAGGGCGCTGCGATCGCGTGCTCGAGCGCGACCACGGTGATGCCGTCGAGGGGTCTCGTCATCCTTGCCTCAGAACGAGCGGGGCAGCCCGAGGACATGCTCCGCGATGTAGCTGTAGATCAGGTTGGTGGAGATCGGCGCCACCTGGTAGAGCCGGGTCTCGCGGAACTTGCGCTCGACATCGTACTCGTGCGCGAAGCCGAAGCCGCCATGGGTCTGCATGCAGACATTGGCCGCCTCGAAGGACGCCTTGGCGGCGAGGTACTTCGCCATGTTGGCCTCGGCGCCGCAGGGCTTGTGCGCATCGAAGAGCTCGCAGGCCCGGAAGCGCATCAGGTTGGCCGCCTCTATCTCGATGTAGGACTCGGCGATCGGGAAGGAGACACCCTGGTTCTGGCCGATCGGCCGGCCGAACACGACGCGGTCCTTCGCGTACTGCGTCATCCGGTCCATGAACCAGTAGCTGTCGCCGATGCACTCGGCCGCGATCAGGGTGCGCTCGGCATTGAGTCCGTCGAGGATGTAGCGAAAGCCCATGCCCTCCTTGCCGATCATGTTCTCGGCCGGAATCTCGAGATCCTCGAAGAAGAGCTCGTTGGTCTCGTGGTTGACCATGTTGCGGATCGGGCGCACCGTCATGCCGGATTTCTCGGCCTCGCGCAGGTCGACGAGGAAGATCGACATGCCCTCGGACTTGCGCTTGACCTGGTCGATCGGAGTGGTCCGCGCGAGCAGGATCATCCATTCGGAATGCTGGATCCGCGAGATCCAGACCTTCTGGCCGTTGACGACGTAGCGATCGCCCTTCTTCACCGCGACGGTCTTGATCTCGGTGGTGTTGGTGCCGGTGGTGGGCTCGGTGACGCCCATCGACTGCAGACGCCATTCGCCGGTGGCGATCTTGGGCAGGAACAGCTTCTTCTGCTCCTCGGAGCCGTGGCGCAGCAGGGTGCCCATGTTGTACATCTGGCCATGGCAGGCGCCCGCATTGCCGCCCGCGCGATTGATCTCCTCCATGATCACGGAGGCCTCGGCCAGGCCCAGCCCCGAGCCGCCATACTCGGCCGGAATCAGCGCCGCCAGCCAGCCGGCCTTGGTCAGCGCATCGACGAAGGCTTCCGGGTAGGCGCGATCGGCATCGATCTGGCGGTGGTACTCGTCGGGGTATTCGGCGCAGAGGTCGCGCAGCGCATCGCGCATTTCCTGGAAGCGGTCGGGAGTCTGTTCGATCATGGCGGTATCTCGGGTCGGGCGCGCGGGCGCGTTTTCGGCGATTTCGCAATCGGCCGTCTATGTTAGCCGGGGTAGGTGGCGATGATGCGGGTGCCCGCATGCTCGCCTTGCCCGACGCGGGGACGATCCTCGAATTCTGCACCATGCTCGCGGCACCCTTCGGCAGGTCGGGGGTCTGCCCCGGCATCACCCGGGGCGCTGGCGAGCCGCGCCGTGCGGGCCGGACTCGGGAACCATCACCGGACCGGGCCCCACCGCCATCGGTCGTGGCGCTTGGCAAGTCGGCGGCCGGCCGGCGATCATGGCGGCTTTGACGGGCCTCGTTGCCCACGGCCAAGGAGAACCCGACATGCTTGCCCTGCGCCCGGGCTGCGAATGCTGCGACCGCGACCTCCCGCCCGACAGCGACCAGGCACGGATCTGCAGCTTCGAGTGCACCTTCTGCGCCGACTGCGCCGACACCATGAACGGACGCTGCCCCAACTGCGGCGGCGAACTCGTGCGCCGCCCGCGTCGGCCTGCCGACCGGCTCGCCCGATTCCCGGCCTCGACCGAGCGCATCTGGCGCCCCGATCGCTGCGGTCGCAGCGCCAGCGCCTGAGCCGGGAGCGAAAGCGGCGATGGACATCCCGGCAGGTCGCGACACCGGCGATGCGGGCCCGGGCAAGGACGCCCGGGCGGCCCGGATGCGCGCCCGCACACCGCTCGCGCGGATTCGCCGCGCGCTGGCCGACGGGCTCGAGCCGCCCTCGCTCGGCGAACTCGGCCCGACGATCGCCTCCAGCGCCCTCTCGGCGCAGGCCGAGGTGGGACGGATCGCCGAGCTCGCGCTCTTCGACCCCGCCATGCTGCTGCGCCTGCTGCGGGCGGCGAACTCGCCGGCCTACCTGACCCGTAGCGGCGACGCGGTGGTCTCGGCGACCCGGGCGGTGATGCTGCTCGGTTACGACCAGGCGCGCGAGATCGCCCTCGGCCTGCCCCGGCTCGACGAGCAGATCACCGACCGTGACCACCGCCAGCTGGTGCGCGCCGAGTATGCGCAGGCCAATGTCGCGGCAACGCTCGCCCGCCGCCTGCTCGATGCCCGCCATGCGGCGGTCGCCGAGGAAGGCGCCATTGCCGCTCTGCTGGGCTGCTCGGGCCGGATCCTCGCGGCGATCCATGCCCCGCAGGCGCTGGTCGCGACCCTGCGGGCGGCCGACGAACACCGGATCGATGCCTCGGCCGCCGCGCGCCGCCTGATCGGCGCCGACTTCGAGGAACTCGCCCACGAGGCGCTCATCGCCTGGCGCATGCCGGCGCGCCTGGGCCGGCTGCTGCGCGCGGCCACCGCGCTGCGGCCGCGCGAACCCGAGATCGCCGCCGACTGGCTGCCGCTGTCGATCGCCTGCGCGACCGACATGACCGACGCGCTGCTGAGGCCGGCGCCCGGGGAACGCCAGCGCCGGCTCGACGAAGTGGAACGCAAGTTCGGCCGGGCGATAGATCTCGACACGCGCCGGATGAAGGGCCTGGTCGAGGCGACCACCGAGGAAGTGCGCCGGATCGAACGCATCGGCGCCACCCCGTCGGGCGCCGCCTCCTGCACCGGCCTGCTCGAAACCCATCTCGCCGGCCGCACGCGGATCGCGCTGCCGGCACCGCGACTGGCCGCCGACGAACTCGAGCGCACCCTGGCCGACTCCGGCGCGCCCGAGGATGCGCTCGCCCTGCTCGACACCATCGGCGAAGGCCGCCACGGCTCGAGCGCGATGCTCGCCACCGCACTGGGCGCGCTCGACACCTTGGTGGCGGAGCGCGCCGCGGGCTTCCTGCCGGCGCTGTCGATCGCGCTGGCCGGCATCCATCGGGCCCTGGACTATACGAGGGTGTGCTACTTCGGGCGCGACGACGCCACCGGAACCTACCGGGCCCAGCTCGCCATCGGCGCGGACATCGAACGGCTGCGCGATACCGTCGGCATGGGCACCCGGGCGGCAACGCTGCTGCATGCCGCGCTCGATCGCGGCGTGGACCTGCACATCGGCGATACCGCCGCCGCCAATGTCCGCGACCGGCTGCCCGACTGGTTCGCCGCCGCCTTCCCCGACACGCGCAGCTTCCTGGTGCTGCCCATCCGCATCGAGGACCGGCCGATGGGCTTCATCCTCGCCGATCGCGACCGCCCCGACCCCGACGGCCCCGGCCCGACCGAGCTCGACCGCATGCGCGCCCTGCGCAGGCGCATCGCCGAGCTGCAGTTCGCCGGCACCGCCGACTTCAGCTGACAAAAAATGGGGTCAGACACCATTAATTGAAATTAATGGTGTCTGACCCCATTTTTTGCGCGGCCCGAGCCGCGGCACGCAAGCTTCAGCCGATCTTCAGGCGCTTCGCACCCGCGGCGACCTTCTTGGGCAGGACCAGGTTGAGGATCCCGTTCTCGTAGGCAGCGCTGGCGCGCTCCTCGTCGATCTCGCTGGCCAGCGCGAAGCTGCGTGACACCGAACCGCGATAGCGTTCGCTGCGCAGCACCCGCTCGCCCTCGCGGGTTTCCTTCTCCTTGCTCACCTCGGCCGAGATCGCGACGCGATTGCCGTCGATCTGGACCTGGATGTCCTCCTTCGCGACACCGGGGACTTCGGCCGAAACCTTGTATTCGGCATCCGTCTCGCTGACGTCGATGCGGATCTCGAGGGGCTTGCCGTTCTCCGGCCCGGCGGGCGCCATCATGCCGCGGAACAGCTCCGGGAAGACATCGGCGAAAGGATCGTAAAGCGATAGTCGAGGCATGGAAATTCTCCTTGCATGTCTGTCTTCGCAAGCGACTGCTTGCCGTTGCCCAGAAGATCGGGACGTCACTGCCGGTTTCAAGTCCCGGCAAGCGGGATGCCGACGCCGCCGGGAATTTGTCGGACAATGGCCTTGTCGGATAATTTCCCTGTCCCGGCGATCCGCATCGCCTCCCGGCACCGCAACAGGACTCCTATGTATTCACTTCTCAAGGGCATGCGCGTCATCGAGGGCGCCTCCTTCGTCGCCGCGCCTTCCTGCGCCCTGCATCTCGCGCAGATGGGGGCCGAGGTCATCCGTTTCGATCCCATCGGCGGCGGTCCCGACTTCAACCGTTGGCCGCGCGTGCCCGACGGCGGCCCCAGCCTCTACTGGGAGGGCCTGCAGAAGGGCAAGAAATCCATCGCGATCGATCTCGGCAGCCCCGAGGGACGCGAGCTCGTCGCCGCCCTGGTGACGGCGCCCGGCGAGGGCGGTGGCCTGTTCGTCACCAACTTCCCGCGCGGCGGCTTCCTTGCCCACGACAAGCTGGCCGCGCGCCGCCCCGACCTCATCACGGTCCGGGTGCAGGGCTGGGCCGACGGCACCACCGGGCTCGACTACACGATCAACGCAGTCGCCGGCTATCCCTACAACACCGGCCCCGAAGACCACGCCGGCCCGATGAACCACGTCCTGCCGGCCTGGGACATCGCCACCGGGGCACTGTGCGCCTTCCACCTGCTGGCCGCCGAGCGCCATCGTCGCGCCACCGGCGAGGGTCAGGAGATTGCGCTGCCGCTGTCCTCGGTGGCCTTCTCCACGCTCGGCATGCTGGGCCAGATCGCCGAGGTCGCGACCACCGGCGAGGATCGCCCACGCATCGGCAACAGCGTGTTCGGCGCCTTCGGTCGCGACTTCGGCTGCGCCACCGGCGAGCGGGTCATGATCGTCGCGATCACGCCCAAGCAATGGCGCGGCCTGCTCGCCGCCCTCGACATCGCTGGCCCCATCGGCGAGGTCGAGGCCCGGCTCGGGGTGAGCTTCGCGCGCGACGAAGGCCTGCGCTTCGAGCATCGGGCAGCGCTCGACCCGATCGTCGAGGCCGCCACCAGCCGCCTGCCCTACGCCGAGCTCAAGGCCGCTTTCGATGCCCATGATGTCTGCTGGGGCCCGTACAAGGACCTCTCCGAATCGCTGCGCACCGAGCCCGAGCTCTCCGAGGCCAACCCGATGATGCGGACGGTGCGCCATCCCAGCGGCCACGCCTACCTCACGCCCGGCAGCCCCGCAATCTACTCGGCATCGCCGCGGGGCGACGTCGGCGCCGCGCCCAGGCTCGGCCAGCACACCGCCGAAGTCCTCGCCAGCGTGCTGGGCATGGCCGACCACGAGATCGGCGCCCTGCTCGAGCGTGGCGTCGTCGCGACCGCAAAGGATTGAGCATGGATACACAGACGCAGACCACCGGCGCGACCGGCGACGACTCCCGCGATGCCCAGCGCGCCACCCTGGCGGCCGCGGTGACTGCCGCCAGGACCTACCTCGAGGCGGCCCGCACCGCGGTGCTCGGCATCGTCGGCGAGGGCGGCAAGGTGCGCGGTGCGCGCATCGACGCCAACCAGCGTGCCGTCCACGGCCTTGCCTGGACGGCCACCTACGTGCAGGCGATCACCGAGCTGGCCGGCTGGTACGACCGGCTTGCCGCCCGCGGCCGGCTCGGCGAGATCGAGCGGCACATCGCCCTGATCGGCGTCGGCGAATATCTCTCGCAGATCGTCGGCGGCATCCCCATGAGCCAGCTCGAGTTCGCCCGACCCGCCGATCTCGGCGCCGAGGCCGCGCTCGCGCAGCTGCTGCGCGACCCGGACGTGCAGCGCCTGGTGGCCCACGGCAACACGCCCGCACGCCGCGCCTCGCTCGCCGCCCTGATCCGCGACGGCCACCTGCCCGACGAATCGCTCGACGACGACGCCCTCGACATGGTGCGCGACACCTTCCGCCGCTTCGCCCGCGAGAAGGTGCGACCCCATGCCCACCGCTGGCACCTCGAGAACCGGCTGATCCCGGATGAGGTCGTCGCCGGCATGGCCGACCTGGGCACCTTCGGCGTCACCATCGACGAGCAGTGGGGCGGGCTGGGCATGGGCAAGCTCGCCATGTGCATCGTCTCCGAGGAGCTCTCCCGAGGCTTCCTCGCGGTCGGCTCGCTCGGCACCCGCTCCGAGATCGCCGGCGAGCTGATCGCGGGCTCGGGCACCGATGCGCAGAAGCAGCGCTGGCTGCCCGGCATCGCCAGCGGCGAGATCCTGCCCTGCGCCGTCTTCACCGAACCCGACACCGGCTCGGATCTGGCGAGCCTGCGCACCCGCGCCAGCGCCCGCCCCGGCGGCGGCTGGCGCATCGACGGCGCCAAGACCTGGTCGACACACGGTGGGCGCAGCGACATGATGACGCTGCTCGCGCGCACCGATCCGGAAACGACCAGCCATGACGGCCTGTCGATGTTCCTCGCGCCCAAGCCGCGCGGCACCGAGACCGATCCCTTTCCCGCCCCCGGCATGAGCGGCGGCGAGATCGAGGTGCTCGGCTATCGCGGCATGAAGGAGTACGAGATCGGCTTCGACGGTTTCGAGATTCCCGCCGACAGCCTGCTCGGCGATGATCCCGGCCACGGCTTCCGCCAGCTGATGCGCACCTTCGAGAGCGCCCGCATCCAGACCGCGGCGCGCGCGCTCGGCGTCGCCTGGGATGGCTTCGACCTCGGCCTGCGCTACGCGCTCGATCGCCGCCAGTTCGGCCGGCCGCTGGCCGCCTTTCCGCGCGTGGCCGACAAGTTCGCGATGATGCTCGTCGAGACGGTCATCGCGCGCGAGCTCACCTATTTCGCGGCCCGGCGCAAGGACACCGGCGAGCGCTGCGACCTCGAAGCGGGCATGGCCAAGCTGCTTGGCGCGCGCGTCGCCTGGGCCAATGCCGACGGCGCCCTGCAGATCCACGGTGGCAACGGCTATGCGCTGGAATACGAGATCAGCCGTGTCCTGTGCGATGCCCGCATCCTCAACATCTTCGAGGGCGCCGGCGAGATCCAGGCGCAGGTGATCGGCCGGCGCCTGCTCGAGGCGAAAGGCTGAGGCGTTCTACCGCCCCCCCCTTTGCCGACATGCACCAACCACGTACCGAGCCACGCCAGTCGCTCTACCACGATTACCAGGTCCACGACTTCGTGCGGCCCGCCGAGATGGACGGCGCCGGCGTGGTCCATCCGGTCGCGATCGTCGGCGCCGGGCCGGTGGGGCTGGTCACCGCGCTCGCGCTGGCGCGGCTCGGGGTGCGTTCCGTGCTGCTCGAAGCCGAGGCCCAGGTCTCCGAAGGCAGCCGCGCCATCGTGCTCACCCGTCGTTCGATGGAAATTCTCCAGTCGGTCGGCGCGGTTGCGCCCTTCGTCGCCACCGGCCTGCCGTGGAAATCGGGCCGCTCCTTCTTCCGGGGCCACGAGGTGTACCGGATGGAGATGCCGCACGACGACGACGACCGATTCTGGCCGGGCACCAACACACAGCAGCAGCTGATCGAGCAATACCTCGTCGACGCCGCCGAAGCGAGCGGCAGGGTCGAGATCCGCTGGCAGACCGCCTGCACCGGCCTGGCGCAGGACGAGTCCGGCGTGACCCTCGCGCTCGACACCCCGGCGGGCGAATACCAGCTTCGCGCCCGTCGCGTGGTGGCGGCCGACGGCGGTCGGTCGACCGTGCGCCGCTGCCTCGGCCTGCGCTTCGAGGGCGAGAACTATCCGGGCCACTTCGTGATCGCCGACATCCGCGCCGATCTCGGACTGCCCACCGAAAGGCTGTGCTTCTTCGATCCCGACTGGAACCCGGGCAACAACGTGCTGGTGCATCGCGAGCCGGACGGCATCTGGCGCATCGACTTCCGTCTGCCCGATGATGAAACCCCGGCGGCGGCGCTCGAGCCCGAAACCCTGGCCGCGCGAATCGGCCGCGTGCTGGAGATGGTGGGCCGGCCGGTGCAGTGGCAGCTCGACTGGGCCACCGTCTATACCGCCAACACGCTGACCCTGCCCGACTACCGCGCCGGGCGGGTGCTGTTCGCCGGCGATGCCGCTCACCTGCTGCCGATCTTCGGTGTGCGCGGCGCCAACACCGGTTTCCAGGATGCCGGCAACCTCGGCTGGAAGCTCGCGATGGTCGAGCTGGGCCTGGCGCCAGAGGCGCTGCTCGACACCTATTCGCATGAACGGGTCGCCGCGGCGCGCGAGATCTGCGCTGAAGGCGGACGCAGCACCCGCTTCATGAGCCCGCCTTCGCCCGGCTTCCGCCTGCTGCGCGACGCCACCCTGTCGCTCGTGCTCTCGCAGGACTGGCCCAGGCCGCTGCTGCACTGGCGCACCTCGCGCCCGCACGACTACTCCGACAGTCCGCTCAACACCGCGCCGACCGGACTCGATGGCACTGCTCCCGCCCCGGGCATGCCGGTGCCCGACGCCCGGCTCGGCGAGGACGATTTCCTGCTCGGCCACCTGCCCGACGGCTTCGTGCTGATCGGCTTCGCCGACGATGCCGGCACGCTTGCCGCACTCGAGCGCAGCGCGGCGCAGGCGCCGACCCACGGCGCGCCGCTTTCGTGCCTGTGGGTGGTCGACGCGGGGCTCGCCGGCGCGGACCGCGTCGTCGACAGCCTCGGACGGGCCCCCGCCCGCTACCGGGCGCGCAACGGCGACTGCTGGCTCGCCCGTCCCGACCAGCACCTGTGCGCCGGCTGGCACCAGCCCGATGGGACCGCGATCGGCGCCGCGATCGCCCGTGCCCTGGGCCACGATGCCGCCGCCGGCATCGGTGCCGAAGCGAACGTCATCCTGGAGAGCGACCGATGAAGACCGAGCCGCTCGATACCGCCGGCATCGAGGATGCCTACGACCGCATCGCCGAAGCCATCGATACCGCCGGCGCGCATCGCGAACTCTTCCTCGTGAAGCTCGCGCTCACCCTGGCCTGGCGCAGCGGCGATCCGCAGATGCTGCGCGAGGCCATCGCAATCGCGCTGCTCGACCTCGACGCCGAAGCGGCGGACCGCAGCCGCTGAAAAGAGAAATGGGGTCAGACACGATTACGGTTTCCGTAATCGTGTCTGACCCCATTTCTCGTGTCTCGTTCCCGATCAGAGGATCCGGCAGGCGTCCTCAAAGTCGAGCCGCGGATTGCGCGGCATCGTCGCGGCCGGATCGGCGTGGCCGAGGTTGATCAGGAAGTTGGAGCGCCAGCGCCCGTCGGGGAAGAACTCGGCATCGACCTTCGCATTGTCGAAGCCCGACATCGGGCCGCAATCGAGGCCCATGGCGCGGGCGGCGAGAATGAAGTAGGCGCCCTGCAGGGTGCCGTTGCGAATCGCGGTCGATTCCCGGGCCGCGCGCCTGGCCTCGCCCTCGAACCAGCCGAACGCGCTCTGGTCGTGCGGGAACACGCGCGGCAGGAACTCATGGAAGCGCATGTCGTGGGCGACGATCACCGTCACCGGCGCGCCCATGGTCTTGTCCCGGTTGCCCGGTGACAGTGCCGGCTCGAGCCGCTGCTTCGCCGCGGCCGAACGCAGGAAGACGAAGCGCCCCGGCTGGCCGTTGGCCGAGGTCGGCGCCATCCGCATCAGCTCGAAGATGCTGCGCAACGCCTCGTCGGCGACCGGCTGGCCGGTGAAGGCATTGGCGGTGCGGGCCTCCCGGAACAGGAGATCGATTGCGGCGGTATCGAGCATGGCGTGGCGAAACGATGAGGGATCGGCCTTACTGCGGCAGCGGCGTGCTCTGCCAGGACACCATCCGCCAGCTGCCCTTCTCCAGGGCCCAGGCCTGCAGGTAGCGACTGCGGAAATGCTTGCGGCCCTTTTCGCGCACGATGACGTCGATCTCGACATCGCCATTGACCAGCACGACATCACCGAAGCGCCGACAGTCGCGCGCGATCGGAATGAGCTGCTGGTAGTCGTAGAAGCCCTCGCCGACCCGCTGCAGGTAGAGCGCCCGGTCCTCGTCGGTTCCGCTGCTGTGCACATAGCGCAGGCTGCTGCCCATGAGCGGCTCGAGCCGCGAGAGATCGCCCGCCAGCGTGGCGGCGATGCGCGCCTCGTCGAGTGCGAGGATCTGGTCGAAGAGTTCGGTTTCCATCATGTGCGTTGCTTTCCGGGGCGGGTTGGATGCCCCGGAGAATACCCGATGCGCCGCATCCGGTCGGCCGGCGTTCAGCCGGCGCGCCCGTCGGCAAGTGGCGCGCCGGTCGCCTCGCGCAAGGCCTCGAAGGACAATCCATCGACCCAGTCGCGCGCGACCAGGCCTTCGGGGGTAACGTCGATCACGGCGAGATCGGTGTAGATGCGCGAGACGCAGCCCACGCCGGTGAGCGGATAGCTGCAGCGCTCGACGATCTTGGGTTCGCCCGACTTCGTGCGGTGGTCCATCATGACGAACACCCGCCGGGCGCCCGAGGCGAGGTCCATGGCGCCGCCCACCGCCGGCACCGCACCGGGCTCGCCGGTGGACCAGTTGGCGAGATCGCCATTGGCC
>Ga0172382_10008609_pt1 | contig 14147 bp, 14 predicted proteins | sample Leawel138RmetaG_FD_122245 | JGI IMG/M metagenome (GOLD analysis project Ga0172382, IMG submission 122245) | Leachate microbial communities from a municipal landfill in Southern Ontario, Canada - Leachate well 138R metaG | ecosystem: Engineered > Solid waste > Landfill > Unclassified | place...
GCCCATCGCGCCGCACCTGACTCAGCACCTGTGGTCCGAGCTGGGCTATGGCGCGGACATCCTCGCCGCTCCCTGGCCGCAGGTGGCGGAGTCCGCGCTCCAGCGCGACAGCATCGACCTCGTCGTGCAGGTGAACGGCAAGGTGCGCGGCCAGATCAGCGTGCCCGCCGGTGCGGACAAGGCGGCCATCGAAGCGGCCGCCATCGCCGACGCCAACGTGCAGCGCTTCGTGGAGGGCAAGCCCATCGTCAAAGTGATCGTGGTGCCCGGCCGTTTGGTGAACGTGGTAGTGAAGGGATGAGCCGCTGGCGCGCCGTGTGGGTGCTGGGCCTGGCCGCCGCTCTGGCGGGCTGCGGTTTCCATCTGCGCGGTGCGGCGGTGCTGCCGGAGGAGATGGTGCGTACCGAACTGCGCGGCGCGCTGCCCGAGGGCCCGCTCGGCATCGAACTTGCCCAGGTGCTGCGTAATGCAGGTGGTGCACTGGTGGGGCCTGGTGAGGGTGGCACAGCGGTACTGCACATCGTCAATGAGCGCTTCGACCGGCGCGTGGCCAGTGTTGGCGCGGCGGGCAAGGCCTCCGAGTACGAGCTGCGCTATGCGCTGAAGGCGGTGCTGCGCACGCCCGAAGGCAAGAATATGGCGCCCCAGCAATCGGCGGTGGTGGTGCGCACCTACGGCTTCGACCCGGCCAATGTGCTCGGTGCCAGCAACGAGGAGGAATTACTGCGCGGCGAGATGCGCCGGCAGGCGGTGCGCCAGTTGTTGCGCCAGTTCAATCAGGCCTTGCAGCCGCAATGAAGCTGCGCCTCGAGCACCTGGGTTCCCACCTGCGCAGTCCGCTGCTGCCCGTCTATGTGATAAGCGGTGAGGAGCCCTTGCAGATCATTGAAGCGGCCGATGCCATTCGTGCCGCCGCACGCGCGCAGGGCTACACCGAGCGCGCGGTGATGCACGTGGAAAGCGGCTTCGAGTGGCCGATGCTGCTTGCCACCGCCCAGGGCATGTCATTGTTCGCCGAGCGCCGCATCATCGAACTGCGCATCACCGGCACCAAGGTGGGCGACGAAGGCGCCCGGGTACTTACCGAGTACGCCCGCTCCGCGCCCGAGGACAACCTGCTGCTGGTGACCATGGGCAAACCCGATCGCCAACCACCCAAGTGGCTGGCCGCGCTGGAGGCCGCGGGCGCCATGATTCAGATCTGGCCCGTGGATCACGGGCAGTTGCCAGGGTGGATCCGCCGGCGTATGCATGGGCGGGGGCTGCAAGGCACGCCAGAAGCGGTGCAACTGCTCGCCGACCGCGTGGAAGGCAACCTGCTGGCCGCGGCGCAGGAGATTGACAAGCTGCGCCTGCTCCACGGAGAAGGCCACCTGGATGCGGAGCAGATAGCCGCCTCGGTGGCGGACAGTGCGCGCTTCAACAACTTCGAACTGCTGGATGCTGCCTTGGCGGGCGATGGGGTGCGCGCCGTGCGCATCCTGAACGGGCTGCGCGCCGAGGGCGAGGAGCCCTTGCTGATCCTGGGTCTGCTCATGAAAGAGGTGCGCAACCTCGCCGCCATGGCTGAGGAGGCTGGAGGGGGCGGTGTGGATACGGTCATGGCGAGGCACAGGGTGTGGGAAAAACGCAAGCCCCTGGTACGCGCCGCCCTGGGCCGCCACAACGCCCGCCGCTGGCAGCGCGCCCTGCTGCTCGGTGCCCGTGTCGACCGCCAGGTGAAAGGCCTCGAACCGGGCAACCCCTGGGACGAATTGTTACAATTGGCCCTCTTCATCGCCGGCGTGCGGCTGGTGTAGAAAACATATCAAACCACGGGGGACACGGGGGAACACGGGGGGAAGAGATCATTTCTTCTCAATATCCCCGTGTTCCCCGTGCTCCCCGTGGTTAACGCTTTTTTCCAGAGAGACTTTCCAGAGGCCTACTGATGGACGTTCGGCAGTATATGGAAACGGTGGGGCAGAGGGCCCGGGCGGCGGCGCGCGCGATGGCGCGGGCGAACACCGGGACCAAGAACGCGGCGCTGCACGCCATCGCTGATGCGCTTGAGCGCGAGCGCGCGCATCTGGTGGCGGAGAACGCCAAGGACCTGGAGGCCGGGCGCGCCAAGGGTCTGGACGCCGCCATGCTCGATCGTCTCAGCATCACCGATGCCGGTGTGGCCGGCATGGCCGAGGGCCTGCGTCAGATGGCCGAGCTGCCCGATCCCGTGGGCGAGATCAGCGACATGAAGTACCGCCCGCAGGGCTTTCAGCTCGGACGCATGCGCGTGCCCCTGGGCGTCATCGGCATCATCTATGAATCGCGCCCCAACGTGACCGCCGACGCCGCGGGCCTGTGCCTGAAGGCCGGCAACGCCGCCATCCTACGCGGCGGTTCCGAGGCGCTGCATTCCAACCAGGCCATCGCCGCCTGCATCCGCGAGGGTCTGGCCGCCGCCGGCCTGCCCGCCGATGCGGTGCAGGTGGTGGAGACCGCCGACCGCGCTGCGGTGGGCGCGCTCATCACCATGACCAAGTACGTGGACGTGATCGTGCCGCGCGGCGGCAAGTCGCTCATCGAGCGCATCACCCTTGAGGCGCGCGTGCCGGTCATCAAGCACCTGCACGGCGTCTGCCACGTGTACATCGACGACATGGCCGATCTCGACAAGGCCATGCGCATCGCCTTCAACGCCAAGACCCAGCGCTACGGCACCTGCAACACCATGGAGACCCTGCTGGTGGCCGAGGGCGTGGCCGAACAGGTGCTGCCGGAACTGGGCCGCATGTACCAGGAGAAGGGCGTCGAGCTGCGCGGCTGCGAAACTACTTGCCGCCTGCTGCCCTTTGCCAAGGCCGCTACCGAGGCGGACTGGGACGAGGAATACCTGGCGCCCATCCTGTCCATCCGCGTGGTGAAGGACCTGGACGAGGCCATGGACCACATCGCGCGCCACAGCTCCGGCCACACCGAGGCCATCATCACCGAAGACCTGTCCCGCGCGCGGCGCTTCCTGGCCGAGGTGGATTCCAGCTCGGTGATGGTGAACGCCTCCACGCGCCTGGCCGACGGCTTCGTCTACGGCCTCGGCGCCGAGATCGGCATCTCCACCGACAAGATCCACGCCCGCGGCCCGGTGGGCCTCGAAGGCCTCACCTCGCAGAAGTGGATCCTGCTCGGCGACGGTCATATCCGCGAGTGACACAACGCGCCGGCATGGGCGCCGTGGGCCTGTTCGGAGGGACCTTCGACCCGGTCCACTTCGGGCATTTGCGACCCGCCCTGGAATGCCTGGAGGCACTCGGCTTGTCCGAGTTGCGGCTGATTCCGGCCGCGGTGCCGCCACACCGTGCCGCGCCCGTGGCCAAGCCCGAGCAGCGCCTCGCCATGCTGCGTCTCGCGGTGGCCGACCAGCCGGGCTTCGTGGTGGATGGGCGCGAACTCCAGCGTCCCGGCCCGTCCTACACCGTGGATACCCTGCGCGAACTGCGCGCGGAGCTGGGGCCGCAGCGGCCGCTGTGCCTGCTGCTCGGTACCGACGCCTTTCTCGGGCTTTCCACCTGGCACCGCTGGGAGGAACTGCCGGCGCTGGCCCATCTGGTGGTGATGCACCGCCCGGGCTTTCCGCGTGAGGCCCTGGCGGAGCGCGCCGACGAACCCGTGCGCGCGCTGCTCGCGCCGCGGCAGCGGGCTCAAGCGGCGGACCTGCACGCGCAACCCGCAGGCGGTATCTGGTTGCAGGCGGTCACGGCCCTGGACATCTCTGCCACGGCCATCCGCCACACCATCGCGGCGGGTGCCAGCGCCCGCTACCTGTTGCCGGACGCGGTCTGGCGCTATATCGAAGAAAACGGCCTTTACCGGAAGGTGTAGATGAATCTGGAACAGCTCAAGGCTCTGGTGATCGAGGCCCTGGAAGATCGCAAGGGCGTGGACATCAAGGTCCTGGACGTGCGCGGCAAGTCCAACGTGACCGACATCATGGTGATTTCCAGCGGCGGTTCCAACCGCCAGGTGCGCGCGCTCGCCGATAGTGTGGTGGAAAAGGCCAAGGAACACGGCGTGCGTCCCCTCGGCGTGGAAGGCGACCGTAACAACGAATGGGTGCTGGTGGACCTGGGTGACGTAGTCGTCCACGTCATGCAGCCCCAGACCCGCGAGTTCTACAACCTCGAAAAACTCTGGGGCGAGGAAGCGCCGGCGGGAGAAAAGCGTTAACTACGGGGGATACGGGGGAAGAACATTGTGAATTGCGGATGTGCCGCGTGGCAGTCCCTCGCAGAGCGTTGCCCTGGAGAGGAAGCGCCGGCGGGGAGAAAAGCATTAACCACGGGGGACACGGGGAACACGGGGGAAAGAATATTGTGAATTGTGAATGTTCCTCGTGGCCCGTAGGAGCGACCTCGGGCCGCGATATCTGCGGTCGGGAAGGCAATCGCGACCCTGAGCACCCTGTGGGGCATAAGTCGCTCCAGGAAAAATTCTTCCCCGTGTTCCCCGTGTTCCCCGTGGTTTTCTCTTAGAACCATGCGGATTCATTTGATTGCGGTGGGTGAGCGCATGCCGGCCTGGGTGCAGGCGGGGTATGCGGAATACGTGAAGCGGCTGCCGCCGGAGTGCAGTCTGCGGCTGGTGGAGATCGCGCCCGGCAAGCGTACCAAGGGCGCGGACGTGGCGCGGCTGATGGCGGAGGAGGGCAACCGCATCCTGGCCGCCATTCCCAAGGGGGCGCTGGTGGTCGCCCTGGAGGTGAAGGGCCGCGCCTGGAGCACCGAAGACCTGGCACAGCGGCTGGGCGAGTGGATGCAGGGTGGGCGCGACGTGGCCCTGCTGGTGGGCGGGCCGGACGGCCTGGATGCGCGCTGCCGCGAGCGCGCCGACCTGCTGTGGTCCCTGTCGCCCCTGACCTTGCCCCACCCCCTGGTGCGCGTGGTGCTCGCCGAACAGATCTACCGCGCCCACAGCCTCCTGCGCGGCCATCCTTATCACCGCTGACGTCGGCGGGTTACCATTCCCTTCGGCAGAAAAAGCATTAACCACGGGGGACACGGGGAACACGGGGTAAAACCATTGTGAATTGCGATGGGCTCGGGAACGCAATGTAGGAGCGGCCTCAGGCCGCGATGGCTTTCCGGTCTACAGCGATGCGGCTTGAGGCCACTCCACAGGAAATCCTTCCCCGTGTTCCCCGTGTCCCCAGTGTTTTGATCTTTTCAAGAAGGGTTTTCGCTGGATGGAACCGTTCGTGCTTTATCTGGCCTCGGCTTCGCCCAGGCGGCGGGAGCTGCTGGCGCAGGTGGGGATTGCCGCGCGGGTGGAGGTGGCCGACATCGCGGAGGACTGCCATCCGGGCGAGGCGCCGGAGGTGTATGTGCTGCGCCTTGCCCTGGCGAAGGCCCGGGCAGTGCGCGCGCGCCTGCCGGCCGACGATCCCCATCCGGTGCTCGCCGCCGACACCACGGTGGTGCTCGATGATGAGGTGCTCGGCAAACCCGCCGATCGCACGGAAGGGCTCGCCATGCTGTCGCGGTTGTCCGGACGCACCCATCATGTGTATACGGGGGTGGCGCTGGTGGATGCCGCCGGCGAGGCGCACAGCCGTTTGTCGGTGAGTACGGTAAGCTTCCGCGCCCTCAGTGAAGCCGAATGCGCCGCCTATTGGGCTAGTGGCGAGCCGGCGGACAAGGCCGGCGGCTATGGCATCCAGGGGCGCGCGGCGCTGTTCATCGAGCGGCTGGAAGGCAGTTATTCCGGGGTGATGGGCCTGCCCCTGTTCGAGACTGCGGAACTGTTGCGCGAGAGCGGCATCGACGTGACCGCACACTGGGAAAGAGAAAAGAACTCATGAGCGAGGAACTGCTGGTCAACGTCACCCCGCGCGAGACGCGCGTGGCCTTTGTCGAAAATGGTGTACTGCAGGAAGTGCACATCGAGCGCACGCACAAGCGTGGGCTGGTGGGCAATATCTACAAGGGCCGTATCTCGCGCGTGCTGCCGGGCATGCAGGCCGCCTTCGTGGACGTCGGACTGGAGCGCACCGCGTTTTTGCACGCCTCCGATATCCTGGTACCCGAGCACGCCAGCCGGACCGTGACCGAGGAGGGCGAGCATCGCCCCAACGGGCGGGTGGAGAGCGTCACCCAGCTGGTGCGTGACGGCCAGGAGATCCTGGTGCAGGTGGTGAAGGACCCGCTAGGCACCAAGGGTGCGCGGCTCAGCACCCATTTGGCCATTCCGGCGCGCTTTTTGGTCTTCATGCCGGGCATCAACCACATCGGCGTGTCGCAGAAGATCGAAAATGAGGACGAACGCCAGCGCCTGCGCGCCATCGTGCAGGAGCACCTGGAGGAATATCCGCCCGGCGGCTACATCGTGCGCACCGCCGCCGAGGGGATCGAGGCCGAGGCCATCGCCAAGGACATGGCCTTTCTGGCCAAGCTCTGGGCCGCGATCCGTGAACGCGCCGCCACCGAGAAGGCGGGCACCCTGATCCACGAGGACCTGCCGCTGGTGATGCGCACCATGCGCGACCTGGTGGGCACGCAGGTGGAGAAGATCCGCATCGACTCGCGCGAGACCTACCAGAAGGTGGCCAAGTTTGCCGGCAAGTTCATCCCGGAGATCGCCCCCTGCATCGAACACTACTCCGGCGAGCGGCCCATCTTCGACATCTACGGAGTGGAGGACGAGATCTCCCGCGCCCTGGAGCGCAAGGTACAGCTCAAGTCGGGCGGCTATCTCATCATCGACCAGACCGAGGCCATGACCACCATCGACGTGAATACCGGCGCGTTCGTGGGCCATCGCAATCTGGAAGAGACCATTTTCAAGACCAATCTGGAGGCGACCCAGGCCATCGCCCGCCAACTGCGCCTGCGTAACCTGGGCGGCATCATCATCATCGACTTCATCGACATGACCGATGCCGAGCACCGTCGCCAAGTGCTGCGTAGCCTGGAAAAGGCATTGGAGCGCGACCATGCCAAATCTCACATCAGCGAGGTTTCCTCCCTCGGCCTGGTGCAGATGACCCGTAAGCGCACCCGTGAGAGCCTGGAACACATTCTGTGTGAGGCTTGTCCCACCTGTAACGGTCGCGGCACGCTCAAGACGCCAGAGACGGTCTGTTACGAGATATTCCGCGAGATCCTGCGCGAGTCACGCCAGTTCGAGGCGCGCCAGTTGCTGGTGCTCGCCTCCGAGGAGGTGGTGGAAATGCTGCTGGACGAGGAGTCCAACTCGGTGGCCGAACTGGAGGAATTCGTGGGCCGACCCATCAAGTTCCAGGTGGAAGGCATGTACACCCGTGAGCAGTTTGACGTGGTGCTGATGTAAGCCTTGCGTTAAACGGTTCCGTTCAGAGGACGCTGGATCTGCCACGATGGGCGGCCCGGAGGCCCCTTGAAACCACTGACCCCCTTGCAACGTACCCGCAGGTTGCTCGAGTACGGCATCGCCGTCGTGCTCGTGTTCGCGGCCGTGCTGCTCACGGCCATGCGCCTGGTGCTGCCCCACGCGGCCGATTACCGCGCCCACGTGGAGGCCTGGGTGAGCGGCTATCTGGGTCAGCCGGTGCGCATCGAGCGCATGGATGCGCGCCTGCTGGTACTCTCGCCCACGCTCATTCTGGACGGGGTGGAACTCCTGGACCCCTCCGACGCCCGGCCGCTCGCGCGGCTCGCCTCCCTGCAGATCGGTATCGCACCGCTCGACAGCCTGCGCGCCCGTACCCTGGTGATGAGCGAGCTTACCGTGATCGGTGCACACCTCGCGGTGGAGCGGCGGACAGACGGCAGTCTGCAGGTGGAGGGTGTCTCTCTGCAGGGTGCCGCCGAGCAGAGCGACGACCCCTTGGCTGTGGGCCGCTGGCTGCTGGCCCAGCACCGGCTCACCCTGCGCGAGAGCAGCCTGCTCTGGCGTGACCGCTCGACCGGGCGCGAGCGCGCCTTCGAACAAGTCACCCTCGAACTGCGCAACGACGGCAACCGGCACCGACTCGACGCCGCCCTGCATCTATCGGAAGACCTGGGCAGCACCCTGCACGTGGCGGCGGACCTGCGCGGCGACCTGCTGCACCTGCCCAGCGTAAAAGGTGAACTGTACGCGGCCGTGGAGCACGGGCGTCCTGCGGGCGTTCTGGCACTGTTGCCCATCACGGGTCTGCCACGTGCCGCGGGCGAGGTCACGGCCCGGGCCTGGGGGCGCTGGGACGGGCGGTTGCGCTCGGTGGAAGGTGAAGTCCGGGTGGCGCAGCTGTCGGTGAGCGGGCCCGCAGGCCCTTTCACCCTGGACGACATGGGGGCGCGTTTTGCCTGGCGGCATGAGGCCGGGGAAAACGTCTTTGATGTGGATGACCTCACCGTAGTACGCGCGGGCCGGCGCTGGGAACCCACCCGGCTGCGCCTGCGCTACGCCGCCGATGCCGGCACCGGGCTCGGACCCTTGCAACTGCAGGCAAGCTTTCTGCGGCTCGAGGACGTGGCCGCGGCGGCCGGAGTGTTTCCCCTGCCGCCCGAACACCGGCGCCAATTGCAGGAGGCCGCCGCGGCAGGTGACCTGCGCGATGCACGCCTGGCCTGGGACGGCAACGCCTGGAGCGGTACTGCCGCCTTCCAGGACCTCACCCTGGCCCCCGCAGGGGCACGGCCGGGGGTGGAAGGGCTGGACGGTCGGGTCTGGTATGCCGCCGGCGAGGCGGGCCTGACGCTCGCCACCCGTGATGCCAGGGTGCTGTTGCCCCGCTTGTTCCGCGACCCGCTGCCCCTCACCGAACTGGCCGGTGAGGCCCATCTGCACCGCGACGGTCCGGCCTGGCGCCTCGCCATTCCCGTGCTGAACGCCCGTAACGACGACATTGCCGTGCGCGCCAGCGTGACCCTGATGCTGCCCGACCAGGGCAGCCCGCACCTCGACTTGGTGGGTGACTACCATGATGGCCGCGCCACCAGCGTCTATCGCTACCTGCCCGCCCATATCATGCCGGCGGCCACGGTGGCGTGGTTGGACCGGGCCTTCAAGCAAGGCCGCGTGGCACAGGGCCGGGTCCTGTTCCATGGTCGCCTGGCGGACTTCCCCTTCGAAGATGACACCGGCCGTTTCGAGGTGCGCTTCGACGCCGAGGACGTACTGCTCGACTACATGCCCCGCTGGCCGCGCCTGCACGACATCGACGGCGAAGTGGTGTTTGACGGCCGCGGCATGCGCATCGAGGCGCGTTCCGCGCGCATCATGAACAGCACCGTGGGCGCTACCGTGGTGAGTATCCCCGACCTGCGCCGTGCGCGCCTGCACGTGCATGGCCAAGCGGAAGGACCGTTCGCCGATCTGCTCGATTATGTACGCGCCGCGGGCCTCGCCGGGTCGTTCGGCGAGCCCCTCGCCCGCTTCAAAGCGGGTGGCCGCTCCGTGCTTTCCCTGGACCTTGAGCAACCGCTCAGCGTGCGCGACGACAGACCCGCCCGGGTGGGCGGTGCCGTACGCTTCCTGGACGCGCGGCTGCGTGTGGCAGAGGATGTGGAATTCGATGGCATTCGTGGGACCCTGGATTTCGAAGGTACGGCGTTCCGCGCCGATGCCCTCACCGGTCGACTGTTCGGTGAGCCGGTGAGTGCCGCCGTGATGCCCCATGCACAGACCACCGTCATCACCCTGGCCGGTACCGTCTTGGGCGAATCCCTGGCGGCACGTTTTCCCTTGCCCCTCAGCGCCGGCCTGGACGGCCGCGCCGGCTGGACTGGCCGGATCACCATCGGCCATGGCCAGGCCGGGAGCACTCTGGTGGTGGAAAGCCCGCTGGAGGGCATGGCCATCGACCTGCCCGAGCCGCTGGGCAAGGCCGCTGCCGATACCCTGCCGCTCACCGTCACGGCCTTCCTCTCCGGCGCGCGTTCCGGTCAGGGTGAGGCCATACTGGCCGGACGCGGCAGTGCAGCCTGGGAACTGACCGCCGAGTCGTTGACGCGCCTCGCCGTGCACTTGGGCGAGGGGGCCGCCCGGCTGCCCGAGGAGCGGGCGATACGCCTTACCGGCCGGTTGCCCACCTTGGTACCGGCCCATTGGGCTGGGCTGCTGGCCCAGCGACAGGGCACACGGGGCAGTGCGCTCGGCAACATGCTGCCCGTGCAGGTGGACCTGGAGGAATTGGGGCTGATGGCCCAAGCGGAATCCGGACAGCCGGCACCAGAGCAGGCCGGCAGCTCGGACGAGGGCACACTGCCGCCCCTGACAGTTCGCGTGCACCGGCTCAGTGTGGACGGCAAGGGGCTCGGGCGACTGAAGTTCCACACCGTTGCCGGCCCCGGTCAGACGGTGCTGCGTGAATTGGATCTACGCGGACCCTTGCTGGAGGTGACCGGTACCGGCCACTGGCGCCGTGGTCCGGTGGCGCGCACCCAGCTCGACCTTGAGGTGTTCTCACCCGATCTGGGCAAGCTTGCCCGCAGCCTCGGCTTTGCCAGCGCCATCACCAAGGGCAGGATGAACGCCGAATTCAAGCTTAACTGGCCCGGCGCACCGCAAAGCTACGACATGGCACGCCTGGGCGGCAGCGCGAGCGTGAAAGTGCGCGAAGGCGTGTTCGAGGAAGTGGACCCGGGCGCCGGGCGCCTGCTGGGGTTGTTGAGCCTGGAGGCGCTGCCGCGCCGACTGATGCTGGATTTCCGCGACCTGTTCGAGAAGGGCGTACGCTTCAATACCCTGCGGGGTTCATTCCGCATCGAGAACGGCAACGCCTATACCAGTAACTTGCGCGTGGACACCTTGCCCGCTGGCGTGTTCGTAAGCGGGCGCACCGGGCTAGCGGCTCGCGACTATGACCACACCATCACCGTGGTCCCGGAGGTATCCGGCAGCCTACCCGTGGCCGGAGGCCTCGCCCTCGGCCCGCAGGTCGGCGCGGCCCTGCTGCTGCTCCAAAGCATTTTCAAGGACAAGATCGACGAGGCGGCCCTGTTCCGTTACACCGTCACCGGAACCTGGGAGAAACCGGTGGTAAAGCGCATCGATTAGCGCTGAATGGTGCTGAAAACGTGCACACCTGCGCACACAACCTCCGGCAATGCGCTGACCCGGTTGTGAACCACTATGCAAGTCTCCTTCCCGCAGCACCCAGTCTCGTCGCACAAACGGAGTTAGTGCTATGCTGGCTTGCATGCGGATCGGTGTGTCTCTTGTTGCGTTTCTGGCTGCGGTTACGGCCCATGCGGACGACGGGCTTCACATCACTCTCGCCGATCTGGCGCAGCCACGCGACAGTATCGCGGTGAGTCGCCATCCCGTCCTGCGCACTGCCGTGACGCCGCTCCTGCAAGACCCTTACGCCACGCTACGGTTGCGTTATCCGGGTGGCGATGAAGGCAGTCTGCGTGCAGGGGAATTGCGGGCTTGGCTGGTGGCGCTCGGTATCGAGGCCGAACGCATAGCGCTGCAGCCCGGAAGCAGTGCACCGGACCGCATCGATCTTGACATCACATCGCATTAGCAAAAGAAAAAAGGGTTTTTCATGAGCCGCATTGCCGCCATCCAGATGGCCTCCGGTCCCAACGTCCACGCCAATCTCTACGAGGCCGAGCGCCTTATCGCCCGTGCCCACGCGGCGGGCGCACAACTCGTCGTGCTGCCGGAAAACTTCGCCCATATGGGCATGACCGAACAGGACAAGCTGCACGTCAAGGAAGCCGATGGACATGGGCCGATCCAGGACTTTCTTGCTGAACAGGCGCGCCAGTGTGGCATCTGGATCGTCGGCGGTACCGTGCCCATTGCTGCCGAGAATGCCACCAAGGTGCGTGCCGCCTGCCTGCTGTTCGACGACCACGGCCAGCGCGTGGCGCGCTATGACAAGGTGCATCTGTTCGACGTACATTTGGAAGAAACGGATGAGAACTACACCGAATCGGAGACTATTGAGCCGGGTGATGAGACGGTGGTGGTGGACACACCTTTCGGCAGACTGGGTCTGTCCGTATGTTACGACCTGCGCTTTCCCGAGCTGTTCCGCAATCTGGCGAACCAGGGGGCGGAGATCATCGCCCTGCCCTCAGCGTTCACGGCCATCACCGGAAAGGCTCACTGGGAATCGCTGGTGCGCGCGCGTGCCATCGAGAATCTCAGCTACGTGGTGGCGGCGGCGCAGGGCGGTTATCACGTCAACGGTCGCGAGACCCACGGTCACAGCATGATCGTCGACCCCTGGGGCATCGTCCTCGACCGCTTGCCGCGGGGATCGGGCGTCATCAGTGCCGACGTGGACCGCGAGCGTATCGCTGGTATTCGCCGCAGCTTCCCGGTGCTCGACCACCGCCGCATCGCCTGCACGCTGCCATAGGAGTTCATCGCGACATGTTGCGCCAAGTGCTGGCCGCCGGCCGTGAAGCCGAAGGTTGCGGGCGGCTAACGGCCGTGCGGTTGCCAGACCGCACCCGGCACCAGCACACGACGGGTTATTTGATGTTCCTTAGTGCATTACGCGCATGTCTGTTCGACTCTTCCGTAAGGCGCATCAAGACCCGTCTCATCAACTCGTGCGTCAATTCCTTCTTCGTAGCAGGCGCTTTCATATGCAGTGCCTGCATCAACTTACGCATCAGCAGCTCGATCCAATCACTGATATGGTCGGCGAGCTCAATGCCTTTCGCGAGCAGGTAGGCAATTTTATCCGCCAGCGTCATGGTTGTGATAAGGGCGCCCTGCAAGGTCAGAAGCGCCGTCATTGAGATTTTCTTGAATACGTAAATGAACGCGGATTCCACCCAGCGCCAGAAGCTTGCACTGGAGGAATCGACCGGCGATTTCGACTTGAGCCAGTGTTCGATGGCCGCTTCGACGGTGTAGGGTGGCTCCGGAGCGGCTGATAACATCTTCCAGGATTGGCTACGCACTGAGTCCACATACTTGCGCATGAGATGGCCCGCACCGGAAGTCATTGGCTCATTCGAATAGATGAAATGATGACCTACCGTGGAAAAAGGTGCCTGCATAAAAGGGTAGAGCGCAACCATGGGTACAGGATCGGTTCGGTGGTAGACCCTGTGCATGTTGGCATCGCGAACTGAGCTGGTCGTGTTACTGACGAAAAAGTGGGTCCCCACGCGTGGGGCACCGAAAGTGTACAGTTTTACTGTATTGGACCTGTTTTTCGACACCCAGTCCGCCGCCAGGGAGGCGACGGCCCCGCCCAAGCTGTGGCCGATACAGTGTATGTAGCCGGTGGGGTTCGCTTCGGTAATAAACTTACGGATCTCCGGCAGCATACTATTGAAGGCATGATTGAAACCGATGTGCACCGGTAGGCCGGTTTTTGATGTGCAGATACCGATACGGGCATCGGTCAACCATCTGCCTTGTTGTTGGCCTCGGTGGTACCTCTGAAAATCAAAAATACATCGCCGCTATAGTCTCCAGCCCCGAGCGCGCATACGCCGAAACTGTCTCTGGCGGCCCTAATTACCCTGCCGCCGACGTCCGCTTTCAGAACGGTTTGGCTCGACTCGCCTTGCCCGAATATTTTCTGACCAAGAAATCTTTTCAACTCTTTGGCGTCACCTCCGTTTACGAAGTATATTTGCTGAGCCAATTGCGCAGAGCGGCTTGGACTTAGTTCTTTAGGCATAAGAAATCCCTCCCCATCAATCCATAAATCTCAATACTCAGATTCTTCTGGCATATCCTTCCAGCGACACACAGTCGTTATCATTGACGCCCCCGGCCTCACGGTTACCTCTTCATTTCCGAGATCGCAGACCAGATCAGCAAGTGGACGACCTTCCGTCTCGGCGTAAATATCAGGATGAAATTTCGAGTTAAACCAGATATCAAACTGTCGACCTTCTACCACCACCTCTAGAAAAGTCGTGCATGCGAACTCCGTGAATCTGCCAATTGATAGCTTCTCTTCATGGACAGGCAAAGAAAACCGGCCCTTTTCATCAGTCATAAATTCCTGCTCCAATCTGTCATCCCTCCCGGTCCATCTGATGCTTCGGACGATTTTGGTATTGGTAAGCGGCTTTCCGTCTTTCATCAGCGCGCCTTCCATAGGGGAGGAAATCACATAGGTTTGTTTTTGGCGTTTACTGAACATTCCGGGCTCCTTGTCAGCTTCTGAATAGGCCGGTGTGCCTGCGTCACATCCAATCAAGAGGGCAGCAAATAGCACGAGGAAA
>Ga0172382_10008611_pt1 | contig 14146 bp, 13 predicted proteins | sample Leawel138RmetaG_FD_122245 | JGI IMG/M metagenome (GOLD analysis project Ga0172382, IMG submission 122245) | Leachate microbial communities from a municipal landfill in Southern Ontario, Canada - Leachate well 138R metaG | ecosystem: Engineered > Solid waste > Landfill > Unclassified | place...
ATTGACCTTGAGTTTTTTGCTGCGCTCAACAAAATCGTCCAGCCATTCTTTGGTCTTGCCAACCATCACGGCCACAGACGTTGCCATGCAGCGCTGTCCGGCAGCACCAAAAGCTGCACCCACTAATTGGTTAAGAGCAACCTCTTTGTCGGCATCAGGCAAAATGACACAATGGTTTTTGGCGCCCATCATGGCCTGGCAGCGTTTGCCTGCGTTGGAAGAACGCTGGTAAATTTCCGTACCCACGCGGGTGGAGCCAATAAAAGAAACCGCCTTGATGTCGGGGTGCTCGCACAAGCGGTTAGCCACTTCAGGGCCGCCATGTACCACGTTCAGGACACCGGGTGGCAAGCCTGCCTCAAGGGCCAATTCGGCCAGGAATAACGAGGCGCTGGGATCTTGCTCTGATGGTTTAAGTATAAAGGTATTGCCGCACGCGACCGCGATCGGGAACATGAAGCAGGGCAGCATGATGGGGAAGTTGAAAGCGGTAATGCCGGCGCAAACACCCAAAGGCTGGTTTAGCGTATAAACATCAATGCCCGATGCCGCATTTTCGGCATATTCACCCAGTTGCAGGCTGACAATCGAGCAGGCATGTTCAATCACTTCAAGGCCACGGCCCACCTCACCTTCGGCATCGGGCAGGGTCTTGCCATGTTCCAGGGTAATCAGCCCGGCCAGCTTGGCGGCGTTTTCACGAACCAGCTGCTGCAGTTTCAGCATGATGCGCATGCGGGCACCCTGGCCGCTATTACGCCAGGTTTTGAACGCTTCTTTCGCATTGGCAACGGCTTGATCCACTTCGTCAAGCGTGGCAAAGGGAACCCGGGCAACCACTTCCTGATTAGCCGGATTCACTACATCTTGCCAAACGGTGGATTTGGAGCGGACTTTTTCACCATTGATAATCAGGGGGATTTCTGGGATAGAACTCATTTTTTTAATCCTTTGCTTTATTTAAGAAGAGAACAGCTTGATTCTGAAAGGGGCTGGAAAGCCTCTGCTGCCGGAATCGTGGCAAGCAGTTTTGAATAATCCCATTCACTTTGTTTTTCTGACGGTTTCTTGACTTCATACAGATACATGTCGTGAATCACACGGCCATTGGGCTGGATGGAGGCGTTATGCATGATGGGGTCTTCAATGGGTAATTCGCGCATTTTGGTGGCAACTTTATCGCCTTCGGTGGATTTGGCGGCAGCTACTGCCTTCAGGTAATGCAAGACACTTGAATAAACGCCGGCCTGGGTCATGGTGGGCTTCAGGTTATTGAATTCCTTGGCGAAGCGATTGGACCAGTCACGGGTCTTGTCATCAAAATCCCAGTAAAAGCCGTCAACATAGCTTAGTCCCTGGGCACTTTCATTACCTAGCGCACGCAGGTCGGACAGGAAAATCAGCAGGGAAACCAGTCGCTGGCCGCCATCACTAACCCCAAATTCCTTGGCCTGCTTGACGGCATTGACGGTATCCTGCCCACCATTGGCCAGGGCTACTACATCGGCCTTGGAACTTTGTGCCTGCAGCATGAAGGAAGCGTAGTCGGAATTGTTCAGGGGGTGGCGTACGGCACCGTTGACTTTGCCACCAAGTGTTTCTACCCGTTTGGCGGTATCAGCTTCCAGTGAATGGCCGAAGGCGTAATCAACCGTAAGGAAGAACCATGATTTGCCACCGGCGTCAATAGTGGCCTTGGCGCCACCGACCGATTGGGAGTAGGTGTCAAACATCCAGTGAAAACCCACTGGAGAACATTCTTTATTGGTCAGGGCAGTGGTAGCCGGACCTGAAAACAGCACTACCTTATTCTTTTCCCTGGCAATATTCTGTACAGCCAGCGCAACCGCAGAGTTGGTCAGATCGGCGATGGCGGTAACGCCATCACGGTCAAACCATTCCCGGGCCTTGGCGGCGCCCACATCAGCCTTGTTCTGGTTGTCGGCAGAAACAAGGTCGATTTTCATGCCCTTGCATTCTGCGGCCAGGCAATCATTAATCGCCATTTTTGCGGCTGCCACCGATCCGGGACCGCCCATTGAAGCATAGGTGCCCGACATGTCAGTAAGGACACCGATTTTGACGGGCGGGATGTCATTGGCACTGGCAATTGAGCTGAACGCCAATGCGCAACTCAAGGCGAGTGTGTGCGCTTGTATTTTCATAGTTTGTCTCCGGGGTTTTTCATTCGTTTTATAAGTCTCTTTGGACCCGATACAGTTTGATGTGTATAAATTAAAATTGCAATATAAAATATGCACATCTATTGTTTAAAAATGCACATATGAAAAAACTTGACTGGGATGGTTTAAGATACTTTCTTGAGGTGGCAAGAACCCAGCGCGTTAGCGCAGCCGCCGTACGGCTGGGTGTTGAGCATACAACGGTGGCCAGAAGGATTCGCCAGCTTGAAACGCAACTGGATACTTTGCTGTTCGACAAGTCCCGTTCCTCAGGGTTTGTCCTGACGGCGGCCGGTCATGAACTGCTGGCCCATGTTGAGCAAATGGAAAGCCAATTATTCAATGCCCGGGAGAAGGTAACCGGGGTAGGGGAGTCTTTATCGGGTCATATCAGGGTAGCGGCCACCGAAGGTTTTGGCAGTTATATTATTACTCCCCTGTCCATGCAATTCCAGCAACAATATCCCGATATTACCCTTGACGTCCTGCCGGTGCCTCGTTTTGTCAGCCTGACCCGGCGTGAAGCCGATATAGCCATTACGATTGAGCGTCCTTTGCGCGGACCATATGTGTGTAGCAAATTGTGTGATTACTCTTTGATGCTATATGGTACGCGTGAGTATTTGCAAAATCATAGGCCCATTCGCAATCAGGATGAGCTGAAGCATCATCCCGGTATCAGTTATGTTGAGGAACTGATTTACAGTGATCAGTTACGCTATCTGGAAGATGTGCTGCCTTTGAACAACGTTGTATTCAAAAGCACGAGTATTATTGCGCAATATTATGCCTGTTTGCAGGGGAAGGCACTGGCCATTCTGCCCTGCTTCATGGCAGCCCAGAACCCGCAGCTTGTCGCCATTTTGCCAGAGGATATCCATATTCAGCGCAGTTTCTGGATGTATTTTCATGAAGACCTGAAGCGTCTCAGGCGCATTACTGTCTTTTGTGATTTTGTAAGAAGTGTGGTAGAAAGGAATTCAGGATTAATGAAAGGAACAAGCAAAGCTTTGTTCATAGTTTAACGATAACGGAGAATATTTATGTACATGACTTTGCGGGCAGAAGACGGGCATGTTCTTGATGCTTATGTGGCCGGAGAAGAGACTGCTCGTGCGGGCATTGTGGTCATTCAGGAGATTTTTGGTGTCAATAGCCACATACGTGATGTTGTCGATTTTTTTGCGGCGCAAGGCTACCGTGTGATTGCACCGGCGCTGTTCGATCGGGTACAGGCAAAGGTGGAACTGGGCTATACCCAGAAAGACGTACAAAAGGGCCTTGAGCTGCGCAGCGAAATCAGTCAGGAACAGGTCCTGCAGGATATTGCCGCTGCCGTTCAGGCACTGGACAAACAATCCAGCGTGGGCGTTGTGGGCTATTGCTGGGGTGGTACGCTGGCATGGCTGGCGGCCTGTCAAAATGCCCGTGTAAGCGCTGCGTCATGTTGGTATGGAGGTGGTATTGCCCAGGTTGCCAATGAGCAAACGGCGGTGCCGGTGCAAATGCATTTTGGCGAACGGGATAAATCCATTCCTGCCAGTGATATCGAGCTTATCCGCAAGGCTCAGCCGGGTGTTGAGATGTTTGTGTATGCGGATGTTGATCACGGCTTTGGCTGTGACCAGCGCAGTTCTTACGATAAAGCGGCAACCGAATTGGCACGCCTTAGAACAATTTCGTTTTTTGCGAAACATTTATAAAAAACTTACGAGGTGGCTATGAAAATCCATAAAATCTTGTTGGCAGCCTTATTGGCTGCAGGTGCAAGCACCCATGTCGCGGCCAATGTGCCTGTGCTTGTCGTGCCTGAAAAGCCCGTGCTTTTTCTGGAACAGCCGCCGGTTTTTGGCAAGGTACCTGAAAGTGCCCTTGCTATCTCTGCGCCAATAATGCCATTGTCCTGGTTTGCTGGCAATCAGCCGCTTAAACAAACACAGCAAGCGATTGTGTTGCTCGAACAAGCCGGGCTTCAGGGGCTGAATCCGGCCGATTACCCCACAGAAAGCCTGAGGCAGTCACTGGCGCAGGCCAATCACGGGCAATTAAGTGCCGAACAGGTCGCTCAACTGAATAATCGCATTAGCCAGGTCATGCGGACTTATGTCAAAGAGCTTAAAAATGGACGGGTTGATCCGGCCAGTGTTAAACAGAAATTCAACCGGACGCCTATTACCGATGCACAGGCGGACGCCTTGCTGCAAACGGCCTTGCAACAGGGCAATTTAGCCAGCCTACCTCAAACCATTACCAGCCCCATCCCTATGTATGGCAGCTTGCTCAAGGTTTTGGCTCACTATAAAACCCTGGTTGATAGCCCGGCATGGCAAACACCGTTGCCAGCCATTAAGGGTAATAGCCTGAAACTCGGGCAGCCGTATGCGGGTCTGGCGGGTGTGCAGGCACGACTTGAGGCCTTGGGAGACCTCTCTGCGGGGGCTGTAGTACCGGCTGTTTACGATGCCAGGCTGGAACAAGGCATTAAAAACTTTCAGGAGCGGCACGGGCTGGCGCAGGACGGGGTAATTGGCAAAGGCACGCTGGCCCAGCTGTCGGTAACGCCAGCACAGCGCGTCAGGCAAATTGAAGTTAATCTTGAGCGCTTACGCTGGACACCGCTAACCACAAATCCTCGCATGATTGTGGTTAATGTACCCGAATTTATTTTGCGGGGTTATACCGTCAATAGCGGCAAGGTAGAACCTCAAATTGAAATGAAAGTCATTGTGGGCAAGGCGTTCAATACCAGCACCCCTCTGTTTGATGGCGAAATGAAGTTTATTGAATTCAGCCCGTATTGGAATATTCCCTATTCCATTGCGCGTAGTGAAACCATTCCACGCTTGCGCAGGGATCCTGGTTATTTAAGTCGCCAGGGGATGGAGTTTGTGGTGGGCAACAGTGTGTCAACCGCAGTCAGTGAGGCAAACATGAGCGCGGTATTGGCTGGCAAGGCGCGTATCCGCCAGCGCCCCGGACCACAAAATGCCTTGGGAGATGTTAAATTCATTTTTCCCAATAATATGAGTATTTTCTTGCACCATACCCCGTCGGTCGGGTTGTTTGATCGAGCCCGCCGTGATTTCAGCCATGGCTGTATTCGTGTCGAGGAGCCGGTTGAGCTGGCGCAGTTTATATTGGTTGACCAGCCCGAATGGACCGCTGCACGCATCAAATCGGCAATGGACGCCAGAAAATCGAATACAATGAAATTGAACGAGCCGATTCCTGTTGTTCTGGCATATAGTACCGTCGTCGTGAAAAATAATAAAACGTACTTCTTCCCTGATATCTACGGACAGGACAAACTGCTGAACCAGGCTCTTCTGCGTCATACGCAACAACAGGCCGCACGGCCGTCGTTTGCGTCAATTCCTTAAAATTTTCAGGAGAATGTATAGCATGTTGTTGCATACACCTCATACTCGGCGCCAGTTTTTGCGAACAACCCGTAAACTGGCGCTAACAGGTGCCGTATTTTCAATCGCCCCATCTGTCAATGCCAGTTTATCACTGGGCTCAAAAAATCATCTGCTTGCCTTGGATCATACGCATACCAATGAAAAACTGTCGGTGGTTTATCGTTTGGGCAATCAATATGTCAATTCGGCGCTTACCCGCCTGAACCGTTTCCTGCGCGATCATTATTCAGGTACCGTCGGTATTATGGATCCTGCTCTTTACGATATTCTTAATGGTATCAAGGTAGCTTTGCGTACCGATATCCCCTACCAAATTATTTCCGGTTACCGCGATCCGCATACCAACGAGCGCTTGCGTACGACCCGGGGGGGGGGTGTGGCCAAGAAAAGCCTGCATATGCAAGGCAGGGCACTGGATATCCGCATGCCGGGTGTACCGCTTGACGAGTTGCGTGATGCGGCATTGTCCTTGCGGGCTGGTGGGGTAGGGTATTACGCCAAAAGCCAGTTTGTGCATGTCGATACGGGTAGTATCCGAAGCTGGTAACCGCTTGTCGTGGTTTTGTAGCCCAAAGTCTGCCAACAAATTGTTGCAGGCTTTGGGGTAACCTTTTCTTATCAATATCCAACATAGGCAATCTTCGATATTGCAATGCATCACCCCTTTGGCGTCGTTTTTTTCCAAATGGAAATAAAGCCTGAGCCACGGTATAAAATGTCACTTAGACGCTGATTAGCAAAAAATCAAGAATATATTTATGATGGGATTGATTAATTTTTGTGCGCCGCAGTAAAATGGTATTAATAACGATAAGACATTGTTTCTTCAACAGTGCGGATTGTTGGTTTTGAGGGCTGGGCTCAAATGGGATTGGGTCATATAGCCTGACATAAAGGGTTTGAATTGTCTGTCATTACCGGCTCCCGTAAATAGTGATCGGGTGACATTTTTGCCCTATTTTCTTGTTAAATCGTTTATAACTATAAGTCTATTAGAAATAATAATTATTTCTAATGGCAACGTAAAAAAATTAGGGTTGATGAAATGAAATTTGAAGATTTCAAGCCAGGTCAGGTATTTGAACAGGGACCCAGGCATGTTACTCAGGAAGAAATTCTTGCTTTTGCCAAAGCCTATGATCCACAATGGTTTCATATTAATCCTGAAAAAGCGACAGACAGTCATTGGGGTGGATTAATTGCCAGTGGCTGGCATACCTGTGGCATGGCGATGAAAATGGCGGTTGATGCCGTTCTCGGAGAATCCGAGTCGTTTGCCTCTCCGGGCCTGGATTACGTGAAATGGCTTAAACCGGTGCGTCCTGGCGATGATTTGTTCTGGAAAGGCATTATTAAAGCCAAGCGTGAGTCCAATTCACGTCCCGGTATTGGCATAATCCTCTGGAGCTGGGAAGTCACCAACCAGAAGGGGGAAACCGTTCTTGAACTGGATGCCACCAATTTGTTTGATATTTCAGTGCAGGAAAAAAATGAGTCCTGAAGCCAGGGCTGACCGGTTATCAAGTAACCGGGTAAATATTTTGAGGCTAGCTGGCAATATGGCGATGGCAAGCCAGAAGCAAAAAGACTGAAACGGGGGAATCCCAGGTTCAGTCTTTTTTTATTGGGTGTTATTGCTACAGATAACATGCGTGCCTGTTGTCAGGCCCGCATGTTTCGTGGATCAATAAAAGGCTTGCAAACCGGTTTGCGCGCGACCCAGAATCAGGGCGTGAACGTCATGGGTGCCTTCATAAGTATTAACCACTTCAAGGTTGACCAGGTGGCGGGCCACACCGAACTCGTCGGAAATACCGTTGCCACCCAGCATGTCACGGGCCAGTCGGGCAATGTCCAATGCCTTGCCGCAAGAGTTGCGTTTCATGATAGAGGTAATTTCAACGGCAGCCGTGCCTTCGTCTTTCATACGACCCAAACGCAGGCAGCCTTGCAGAGCCATAGTGATTTCGGTCTGCATGTCGGCCAGTTTTTTCTGGATCAGCTGGTTTTGTGCCAGTGGACGGCCAAATTGCTTGCGATCCATTGTGTACTGGCGAGCCGTATGCCAGCAGGCTTCTGCCGCACCCAGTGCGCCCCAGGCAATGCCAAAACGGGCAGAGTTCAGGCAAGTGAAAGGACCACGCAGGCCGCTAACGCCAGGCAGCATCTGGTCGTCTGGAATTTCTACTTCATCCATCACGATTTCACCGGTAATGGAGGAGCGCAGGCCCACTTTGCCATGAATGGCGGGGGCGCTTAAACCTTTCATGCCTTTTTCAAGAATGAAGCCGCGGATTTTGCCATCAAACTCACCGCCTGTACAACGGGCCCAGACAACGAATACATCGGCAATGGGGGAGTTGGTAATCCACATTTTATTGCCGCTCAGGCTGTAACCATTTTCAGTTTTTTTAGCGCGGGTTTCCATGCCATCGGGGTCGGAGCCATGGTTGGGTTCGGTTAAGCCAAAGCAGCCAATCCATTCACCAGTAGCCAGCTTGGGCAGGTATTTCTTTTTCTGGGCTTCGCTGCCAAATTCATTGATAGGCACCATAACCAAAGAAGACTGCACGCTCATCATGGAGCGGTAGCCAGAGTCAATACGCTCTACTTCACGGGCAACCAAGCCGTAAGAAACGTAGTTCAGGCCTGAGCCACCGTATTCAACCGGGATCGTCACCCCTAACAGGCCCAGTTCACCCATTTCCCTGAAAATGGAAGGATCGGTTTTTTCATGACGGAAGGCTTCCAGTACGCGGGGAGCCAGTTTGTCCTGGCAGTAGGCGTTGGCGGCGTCACGAATCATGCGCTCTTCATCGCTTAACTGTTCGTTAAGCAATAAAGGATCGTCCCAGTGGAAAGAAGGATTTGAAGACATGGTATTGACTCCTGAAAAGTAATGATTTTATGGTTTTACAATGTAGTGAGATATATTTTATGTGCCATTTACTCACATGGCAATTGATAAAAACGCACAATATGGTGCAATATAGTCACTTAAAGCCATTGGAAAGGAAGGAACATGCGTAAAGGAGTACCCAATCTGGGGGCCTTGCAGGCATTTGAAGCCTCTGCTCGGCTGGGATCTTTTTCCCGGGCCGCCGAGGAATTGTCGCTCACGCACAGTGCCGTGTTCAGGCAGGTTGCCGGGCTGGAGGCGCGTCTGGGGGTAGCGTTGTTTACCCGGGTGCGGCGCCGGATTGTGCTGACCGATCATGGTGCCGAATATGCGGCAAGGGTCCGGCATCATCTGGAGCAGTTGCAAAAAGATACGTTCGGCCTGATCAGCCGCGCGGGTATTGGTCGCAGCCTGCATATTGGCACTGTGCCCACGTTGGCCACTACCTGGCTGATTCCCCGGCTGGCTGGTTTCCAGCGACGCTATCCCGATATTGCCATCAGTCTTTCCATCAAGACCGCCCCTTTTCTATTCAAGGATTATCCGGTGGATGCGGCCATTTATCATGCCGAGCAACCCTGGAACAATACCCATAGCATTCGTCTGTTTTACGAGCAGGAGCTGATTCCGGTGTGTTCGTCGCAGCTGCTGGCCCGGGTTAAAAACAAAGGGGTGAGGGCATTGGCGGAAATGACTCACCTGCACATGATGACGCGGCCCGATGCATGGATGCAATGGTACGAGTATAACCATTATGACTGTGATCCACACATACTGGCAGGCCCCAGATATGAAGTCTTCAGTATGTTACTGGCTGCAGTGGATGCCGGTTTGGGAATGGGTTTGTTTCCCGCCTTTATTGCCAGGGAGCATATCAAGAGCGGGCGTTTTGTGATGCCTGTATCTGCTGTATTGCCAGTAGACAAGTCATATTATTTTGGTTATCCCGATGACCGGAATGTTTCGGAGGCATTGGGCCTGTTTGAGCAATGGCTGGTAACGCAGGCACAACAGCCGGACTAAAGCCCGGCCGGGTAAGGTTTTATTTGAAGATGACGGTTTTGTGGCCGTTGAGCAAAATACGATGCTCAACATGGTGTTTTACCGCGCGTGACAGGACCAGCGATTCGGTATCACTGCCAACCTGGGTCAGGTCATCAGCGGTCATGGTGTGGTCAACGTATTGGATATCCTGTTCGATAATCGGTCCTTCATCCAAGTCGGCCGTTACGTAATGGGCGGTAGCGCCAATGATTTTTACGCCGCGGGCATGGGCCTGGTGATAAGGTCGTGCGCCTTTGAAGCTGGGCAGGAAGCTGTGGTGAATGTTAATGGCACGTCCTTGCAGGGCCTGGCATAAATGGTTGGATAATATCTGCATGTAGCGGGCCAGTACCACCAGGTCCACGTTCAGGTCTTCCACCAGCTGGATGATTTGCTGCTCTTGCTCAGCTTTGGTGTCGGGCGTAATGGGCAGGTAATGGAAGGGGATGCCGTAAGAGGCCGCCAGGGATTCGTAGTCACGGTGATTGGAGCCGATGCCCACGATATCCACCGGCAATGAGCCGTGGTGGGCGCGGAACAGCAGGTCATTCAGGCAATGCCCCTGTTTGCTGACCATGATCAGGACACGGGCTTTTTGTTGGGCTCTGTACAGGTTCCAGTTCATGTGGAACTGTTCACCCAGCGGGGTGAACTTTTGTTTAAGGCTTTCAAGGCTTTCTGCGGTTTCCAGTGAAAAATGAACGCGCAGGAAAAACTGACGGGTTTCTTCATCACCAAATTGTTGCGAATCCAGAATATTGCCATTCAGTTCAAGCAGGAGGCCGGAAATGGCATGCACAATGCCGGTACGGTCGGGACAGGAAACGGTAAGGATGTAGTCTTTTTGCATTTTAATGGGATGATGGGTTAAGTGCTTGCCAGACTTCATCTGCCAGGGCCAGGCAGGCGGTCAGGCCGGGTGATTCTATGCCAAACAGGTTAACCAGATTGGCAATCCCGTGTTGGGCGGGGGTCGAGATCATGAAGTCGGCAGCGGCTTCATCGCGGGACACGATTTTCGGGCGAAGGCCGGCATAACCGGGCTCAAGGCTGCCATCGGCCAGCTCGGGCCAGTAACTGCGCACGGCTGCATAGAATTGTTGAGCCCTGGCAGGGTTGACGGTATAGTCTTCGTCAGTGATCCATTCGGTATCGGGGCCAAATTTGGCTTGTCCACCCAAGTCCAGCGTTAGGTGGACGCCCAGACCAGACTCATTGGGCATGGGGTAAATGAGATGGGAAAAAGGGGCCTTGCCGCTTAACGTAAAGTAATTGCCCTTGCAATAATACTCGGGGGGGATAAACGCCGGGTTCAGCCCTTTGAACTGGCGTGCCAGGCTGGGGGCGTGCAGGCCGGCCGCATTAACCAGGGTGCTGCAACGCAGGTTCATGGCTTCGGCACCACCAAAGGTGCAGCTGAATGTGCCATCTTCTTCTATTACCACGCTTTCCAGCGGGGTATGAAACACGCATTGCCCACCATGATTTTCAAGGTCGCCTTGCAAGGCCAGCATCAGGCCGTGGCTGTCGATAATGCCGGTGGAAGGTGACAACAGTGCCGCCTCACAGTGCAGGTTGGGTTCCAGGGCCAGGACCTCTTGCCGGTTCAGCCTTTGCAGGTCATTAACCTGGTTGGCCTTTGCCTGGACCTGTATTTTGTCCAGCTGGTGCAGCTGTTCGCTTGAAGTGGCCACCAGCAGCTTGCCAATACGCTGGTAAGCAATACCGCGTTCTTCGCAATAACGGTACAGCCGTTCTTTGCCCTGTACGCATAAGCGGGCTTTCAGACTGTTGGTGGGATAATAAATACCGGCATGGATGACTTCCGAGTTGCGTGAGCTGATGCCCATGCCAATGGCTTCCTCGGCTTCAACCAGCAATACTTCCTTGCCGGCCATGGCCAGTTTACGGGCCGTGGCAAGGCCCACCACACCAGCACCAATCACAATGCATTCAATATCCACACTCATGGTCACTCCTTGTTGAGAATGGCTTGCGGGGTCAGGTCGAAACTGCCGGCATGGTAAACCAGAGGCAAGCTATGGGTGTGACCGCAGCGTTCCACTTCACCTATCAGGATCATGTGATCGCCTTCGTGGTAACGGTTGCGGCTGTAGCACTCAAACCAGGCGGCGCAGCATTCGTTGGCCAATTTGGGTACGCCATATTCATTCAGGGTGTAATGGGCACCGGCAAAGCGTTCTTCCGCAGCACCTTTGGAAAAGCGGCGGGCCAGTTCAAGCTGTTCGGCGGCCAGTACGTGAATGATATAACGTTCGGTTTGTTCAAATACCTTGATATTGGTGGATTCCTGGGTCAGGCTCCACAGCACCAGTGGTGGATTAAGCGATACCGAATTGAACGAACTGACGGTTAATCCAACCGGCTTGCCGGTGTCGGGGTGAGTGGTGGTGACGATGGTAACGCCAGTGGCAAAGCGGCCCAATGCCGTTCTAAATGCCGGAGAATCAAAATCGGGAGCGCGTAAGCTCATGGGTAAACCTTGTGAATCAGAAGAAAAGCGGAATTTCAGGGCGATAGCCGGGTGAAGGTCCAGTTTCCATTATTGTCTTTGCTATATTTGATGCGGTCGTGCAGGCGTGAAGGCCGGCCTTGCCAGAATTCGATGGTTTCAGGAACGATTAAATACCCGCCCCAGTAAGGGGGCTTGGGAATATCACTGCCGAATTTTTCCTTGAAATGCAGTTCCCGGACCTCGAGTTCTGCACGGGTAATGGGCTGGCTTTGAATGGAAGCCCAAGCGCCAATGCGTGAATCTTCGGGGCGGTTGTTGAAATACTCGGTGGATGCCTCTTCGGACAGCTTGACGACATGACCGTTGATATGGACCTGCCTTTGAAGGGGAAGCCAGCAGAAAAGGGCGCTGATATTGGGGTTGCCGCTTAAGTCTTTGCCTTTGCTGGATTCGTAGCTGGTAAAAAACACCAGACCCTCCTGGTTAAAACCTTTTAACAGGACCGTGCGGGAAGACGGTTTGCCTTCAGCGGAAACCGTGGAAACGATCATGGCATTGGGCTCAAGGATTTCTCCCTGGCACGCCTCTTCAAACCAGTTTGAAAACTGGGTCATGGGGTCGGGGGCCAGCTGGGATTCGAGTAAAACGTTTCTTTCGTACTTTTGGCGCAAATCGGCAATAGACATGGCAGTGAAATGGATACGTAAAAGGGTTAGTTTACAGCACGGCAGTCACCGTGTTTACTGTTTGGCAATGCGTTGCTTAATAAGTTCGGCCAGTTCAAACAGGTTTTCATCATTGATGCTGGCCTGGGCCAGGGCATTGGCGGTTTCCAGCACATATTCGGGGCAGGGGCCACAAGAGCCACTGGCGTTAAGAACGATATCCAGGGTTTCGTCCCGGGTAAGATCCTGTACGTAGGCATGGCTGTTGATGTCCATGACGAAGGCAAGCGCGGTGATGGGGCCCATCATGGTTTCACACCGGATCCACTTGGGAATATACGCCCCAGACGGCATTTCGCGTTTCCAGAGCAGGCGGAACTGTTCATGAATATTATCATCATGCAGTTTATAGACCTTGCCCTGGCAGGTGCCGCCAACATCAAGACCGAAAACCAGGCCCGGCTGCTCGGGGGTACCCCGGTTGACACTGGACCACAGGCAGAGTGAGCGGTGATAGCCCTGCAGCGTGGCCAGGCGATCTTCCTGAAAGTTGAATTCGGGGCGCCAGATTAAGGAACCGTAACCAAACACCCAGATTTCTTCGGGGGACGGATGCCCGGCAAGGGTTTGCAACATGGACAGTTCGCGTTCTTCATCGGTCCACAGACGGAATTTCTGGATATGTTCAATAGCCTTGTGCAAGGCAGTAGGAAGAGGAGTCTTCACTTTGTATTCGATTTAAAAATGTAAGTTAAAATAGCCTGACTTCAGTATAGGACAAAAGAGACACAAATGAGTATGCAGGAAAGTAATAATGAGCGTCGCTTTGGCGGCTTGCGCCGGCTATATGGTGAAAAAGCAACGCAGACCCTTGCCAGTGCTCATGTTATGGTGGCTGGTATCGGCGGTGTCGGTTCCTGGGTGGTCGAGGCTTTGGCCCGTTCCGGTGTTGGCCATCTCACGCTGGCCGATTTGGATCATGTGGCCGAGTCCAATGTAAACCGGCAGATTCATGCCTTAAGCCAAACCATGGGCATGGCCAAGGTACAGGCGATGGCAGAGCGGGTGGCAGGCATTAATCCTGAATGTCAGGTATATCCGTTTGATGATTTTGTGGATGCCACCAATATTGATGGTTTGCTGGATGGCAGGCGTCCTGATGTTTTTATTGACTGCACCGACCAGGTGTCGGCCAAGATTGCCATGGTGCTTGCCTGTCGTCAGCGTAAGACCCCCCTGGTCATGTGTGGCGGAGCGGGTGGAAAAACCGATCCTTTAAGCTTGCGGGCCGGTGATTTGTCACAGGCCCGTAACGATGCCTTACTGGCCCGCCTGCGTAATATCCTGCGCAAGCAGCACGGTTTTGTGAAGGGTTCTGACCATAATGGCAAGGCCCTGAAACGGGTTCCCAAAATGAATGTGGATTGTTTCTGGTTTGACCAGCCTGCCATTTTGCC
>Ga0172382_10008616_pt1 | contig 14139 bp, 30 predicted proteins | sample Leawel138RmetaG_FD_122245 | JGI IMG/M metagenome (GOLD analysis project Ga0172382, IMG submission 122245) | Leachate microbial communities from a municipal landfill in Southern Ontario, Canada - Leachate well 138R metaG | ecosystem: Engineered > Solid waste > Landfill > Unclassified | place...
CACATCGCCAACCCGCCACCACAATTGAGCACATCGACAACCCGCCACATGAGGACGAAAATGGACGTTTATAAAGAGAACGGTTACGAATCACGCGCCGATTATCTAGATTGTCTTGCCGAAGATTTCGGTATCCCGGTTGAGACAGTCAGGGCATTGGCCGACATATTGGGGCCAGGTGAGGATTTCGACGGTTTGGTTGTCGCGTTGGAAGATTACGAACCGTGACGCATGGAATACCCCGCAGAACTAGTCAAACGTGGCCGCCCGTTTGACATTTGCTATTTGGTCGTGCGGTTATTTGACAACAAGGTGATGGCGCTATTCCACCTTTATGACGATGCCCTGGCGTATGTATATGGCCACCAGGGTCATTTGCTCATTCCACATCAGTATGTGGGCGCACCGGCCTGGGCGCCTGGGTCGGTGTATGAGTTCCCTGCGTGAAAAAGGGCCGGCCCTGGGGTGGGGCCGACCATCAAGCCGGGGGTCGCGCAGTCACCCCGGCGTCCCTGCGCCCTGAGTCAATGCAGGCCCGTCTTTTTCAGCAGAATGGAAAGCTGCGCCTCAATTTTGGATAGTCGCCCATTCATTGCCCACATGGCGCCTATTGCGGGGACAATGGCAACGTCGAGCACCATTTTGATTATGTCGATTGTTGATTGTTCCATTGTCACAACGCCTTTTTCAGTTGACTGGCAATTTCCGGCCCTTTTTGGATAGCGGCATATCCGGCAATGCCGATGATGACCACGCCTAGAATTACAAAACCCACATCGCCCAACACTGATTTGATTTTTCCGACAATCCCTGTTTCCTCTTTTTTCATGCGTTCCGTGTTTTCGGGTTTTGTCAAATCGTACTTTTCAGCGCCAGGTGGGATGCCGCCACCAAATGGCCCGTATGCTGGCGCGGAACTGGCGCCGGGGTTTATTCCGGGGGTTGCAATGTTGGGGATTGAATTGGTCGGCACATCAATTCCTGGAACTGGGATTCCCTGTTTTTGCATTTGGTCAATCAAATATGATTTGTACCATTCGGCGGTGCTGCGGTCCTGCGGGTTTGTGATGGTTCCTGGCGTTCCGAGGTCGCGGTTTACGCTTTCAAATTCGCGCAGTATGTTGTAGGGCACGTCGGCAGCCGCGCCTTTCATACTTGCTTCGGTTGGATACATTGGCGCGTCAACCATATCGCACCATCAAGTCATTGCCCGCCATCACATAGCCTTGGCGGCCATATATATCCATCATTGCCTCGCGCAGTGTGCCGTTTGAATATGCCGAACCTTGGATGCCGGGCGTATATGACGGCAGTTCTATGCGATCCAGCACATTGGGTTGCACCGAATACGAGTTAATGAAAACGTCACGCGACACGCGCGTCGGCGGTTGAATGGTGGCGGTTTGCACATTGACGTTTACGGTTTGTTGAATAGGGGCAGTGCCAGCCACGCCAACCCCCACAAATCCAAAAAGCGGCATAAATTGTTGTGCCAGGCCGTGATAGGCGTTGGGGTTAACTTCCACGTTCAGCGATGATTGAAAATCGCCGAAATCAACGCTTCCAACATCGGCACCACCCAGTTGAACGGGGGCAATGGCGGTGACAGAATTTGCACCGGATTTCCGGGAAATGAGAAATAGGGCGACAATGGCAGCGCCCCCTAACCCATATTGAATCAGTTTGCGTTTGTCCATGTTAACTCAGGGCCAGCGAAGCCCCGCCCGTATAGTATGCGCCCAGTGCCTTGCCCGCAAAATCCAGCGCATTTCCGAGATTGTTTGGGTCTTGGAATTGTTGGTTTGGTTGTGCGGTTTTGTTGATAGCCGCCATTCCCGACATGCTTGATTGAATGGCCCCCAAAATTGACGCGGTTTGCGATGCGATGCCTGCGGCGTAACCCTGGGCCGCCTGGGCGGCGGCATATGTCATATTGGCCTGCGTTTCAAATCCACCGACTGCGGCGGCCACGGCGGAATGTATGGTTGCCACGTTCTCGGCCGCCCCCGCGTTGATGGCGGCCACGGTGGGCGCGTTTAGGGCGCCGACGATGGTGCCAAAGCCAGCGGCCAGTTCCCCGGCTGTGTTGGCCTGGGCGTTCATGGCGGCGATTCGATCCTGCCGTTCTGCCGCTGCGGCCTGCAATTCAAGCTGGCGGGTTTGGTATGACAGTTGAGCCGCAGCCCCGCCAGCGGCCGATTGTTGGGCCAGGATGGCGCCATATGCGCCATAGTCCGACGCGGCACCATTGGCCGATTGTCGGCGGCGATACCATGCGATGAGCAGCACACCCCCGACAATGCCGACTGCAATTGGCCAATGTTCCTTGACGGCGCCGATGATTTCATCCGTATCCATATTCAAGCCCCAACCCGGATTTCGGCATATTCGAGCATTTGCCGGTACGTTTCGATGGCCCCGGAATGATCGCCTTTCAGGATTTGATGAATTGCGGGCATGAGATACTGGCGGCGCAAACGTGCCAGAAGTGCCCGCCCATTATCGGGCGCGTTTTTGATGCGCTTAACCAAAGCGGGCGATAGCCGATAATAGCGGCGCACCAGTTCAAACCCTTCCGGGGTTTTCATCATTACCCCATCACGGAACGCGCGCAAAATTTCCAATTCCGGGCAGTCATCGGGTTTATTTTCGGCGGCGCAAATTGCAGTCGTCACAAAACACCATCCTTTCGATTTTTGGACGATGTATTTGTTTTGGTCGGCGGCCAGGTTTTGTGCCTTGTTTGCGAGCGCGAAACTTTGCTGAGTGGTAAACATTGCCAGTTCAGCCGACTGCGCAAAATTGCCTTGCATCAGGTTCAAACCGCGATTGAGAAAACCCAGTGTAGCGCCACGCGCCACGTCAACCCCCGATTGTGCCTGCCCGATGTGTTGGGTCAAAAAACCGGTGTTGCGTTGGGAATTGGCGGAAAGAAAATTTAACGCCTGATTGTTGAACGCCGAAACGGTGGCCAGCGGCAAGTCAAAATTGATTTGGGTTTCAATGTTGTTGCCGATGGTTGACGAAAAATTGATTCCCCCGGCGTAAACATTGGATTCGGGATTTGCCATTTGTCACCCCTGGGATTTGCCAACAAATCCGCCGATGGTCAAATAATCGGTTGGAAGTGGACCATATTGGTTTACCACCGGCACCGGCGCGCGGTTACGCGGTGTGCCAGGGTTGCCGATCAATAGATTGATGACCCCAACGGGTGTAGGCGCGGGCTGGCGGGACGCGGAAAGGCCGAGCGCGTGCCCGAGCCAGGGCAGGAAAGAAACCCCCGGCGCGTTCGGTTGCGGCCCTGGCGCATATGTGCGGCCCGCGATGTTGGGGACGCGGAAAGGTGGCGTAGTGCTGAAGTCGGCCATTTCCGGCCCTTTCAGTAAGTGCCGCCAATGCGAGAAGCACCGCCACCCATCGCGGCGTTCAGGGCGGTCGCAAAACCGCCCGACGCGGCCTGGATTACCTGCGCCGTTTTGTTTTGCGGGTTGACCAGCGTGTAAAGAATAGCAACGCCAACAATTGCCATTGCAATGCCGGTGACGTCCTTAACAATATCGTTCATTTTGGCCCCTTTCAATTTTGGGAAGTAGCGGCAGAGTAAATTTGATTGTATTGCGCCCGCAGCGTTTCAAAATTCCTCAAAATGAAAGTCAGAATTAAAAGAAACGCAAACGGCGCAACAAGCTGGCGGGTTGACGGCAATTCGGACAGGACAGCCAAAACGGCAATTGACACTGCCCACGGGAAAAAACCGGGGGCATCCTCGCGGAATTTTGCCACCATTTCGGTTGAATTGCCATTGACGCCAACCAATAGCAAATACAGCCCATAGAACGCGATCAACATCAATGGCACGATTCAGCCCGCCAATTTCAGATAATCAACAAATTTCCCGCGCACCAGAAGATAAACGGGAAACGCGATTAAGGTCCAGGAAAGTGGGTTCATTCAATGATTCCCTCAAGCCCAAACTTCCAAGCGCCGAGCAGCAGCAGCACACCGGCGATAAACGCAACATGTCGGAATTGCGACGTGGTTCCGGTTTCGTCATCCATGATTCGTTGCCTTTCAATTTAGATTGAAGGCCCGCGAAAAATTCGCGGGCCTGCACGTTTAGCCGTTGGTGATACCCGGCAGCGGCGAGCCACTCGGATATTGCACCTCATATTGCGAGATCATTTGGGTGACCCCGGCCGTGGCGCTCGTCACGTCCATTTTGACTTGGACGTTGGCGTAAAGCTGCGTCAAAATCGGTTGGCGCCGGCTTCCGATGTAGTAGCAGGACGGCGGTGCATCGGAATTGATGATGTTCCGCATTTGTTCGCGGACCAGGCGCGGGGTCATTTCGCGGAAGAAAGTGTTGGAGTTGGCCAGCAGCGTGACCCCGGAAATGTTCGTTTCGTTGGCGACAAACGCGCCGTTTTCCTCGTACATTACCAGGGTCGAGAAAATGGAACGGTTGTTCGGCAGGTCAATGAATTTAGCCTGATTTGCGGAAATGTTGGCGCTCGATTGATAGCCGCCCTCGAATCCGTAAATGGTTGAAAGGTCGAGCAGCGGAAGGTTTGCGCTCGTCATGTCCTGGGGTTGAATGTAGTGCTGGAACGCTTGCACCGTCACACCATTGGCGGCCACGGTGGCAGCCGTTGCCGAGCCATACAGCGCCGTGTAGGGGTCGGCGCCGGAAAGCGAAACCGGCAGTTGGACATCGATGTAGTGTTCGCCGACGTTGGTTTGCGTGAGGACAGCGCCGGTCAAATCGCTGGCCGGGTCGTATGCCATTGGCACATACAGCGAAAAGTAAATCGTCGATGAACCGTTGGCGGCGGGCAGGTTCAGGATATTGGTGTTGTAGTTGTAAGTGGGGGCCGAGCCGGAACCGCCCGACATTTGCGGGATCGCGCCAAGCATGTCGCCCTGTTTCATCGCCTGGGCGAGCCAAAGCTGAAAACCGTTTGTTTTGGTGCGGTTGACGCCTGCAAAATCGGTGTAGGTGATTTGCTGCGCCAGGTTATAGGGGGCCAGCGGGGAAACGCTATCGAAAGTGGCCAGGGTGACGGGGACGCTGAAATGCAGGGTGACGCCAGTCATTACCCCCATGCGAAGCAGCGGGATACGAATACGGTCGCCAAGCGAGCCGGTGACGGGTTGCAGCCGTTTGGTCATGCTGATACCCGTCATGAGCAGGTTTTGGCGGGCCATCAGGTTTTGTTGATAGGCGCTGATTTGTTGAGCCATTTTGGACACTCCGAAAAATAAATTGTTTAATTACGCTTTGAATTGGCCCATGCCAACGCGGTCCAGCGCCCGGTTTGCGAGCCACACAAAGGCATACGCCATGACGCCAATTTTGACAAAATCGGCCACATTCACCAGTTTCATTTTGGCCCCCGGTTACGCTTTGAAGCGGGAAAGGTTGGCGGCGTTCAGGGCGCGATTGATGCCCCATACAGCGACATATGCCATGAGGCCGACCGTCACAAAGTTGGTAAGGTTGATTCGTACTTCACCCATGATTGACTCCAAAAAGAAATGTTGCCCTATTGCAATAGGCGCCACGATGTTGACATGAAAAACCGGGGTTTGTCAACCCCCCATCGGGACGGCGCCGAAATATCTCAAATTGGCGCGTGTCACATCGTACCAAAGCCACTCATGCGGCGGCAGTTGCCCCAAAAATTCATCCCGCGATGTGTTTTCGTACATGCGTTTGCGGTCATCGTGCAGGGCCAGCGACATGCCGCAAATGTAGTCAGATTCCGAGAAAAGAAACTTTGAAATGAACGCTGGCCGCTGCGTCATGCCCAAAAATGATTGTTTCAATTCGCGGCCACGTGTCAAAAGACCAATCAAGCCATCCCCGGCAGTACCGTTCCCCCGGTGCAGCGTGTAAAGCTCGTCAGCACAAATGCCAAAATTAGAGTACGAATCGTGCATTGTTTCGATGAAGTAATCCATCGACTCAGCATTGGCCTCATCCTTTCCGGGGTTGATGATTGTGAAATGGTGACTCATCATTGATTTTTCGATTTTGCGAATGTCCAATGACTTCACAACGTTGGAATCCGGCAGCGAATTGTAAGCGCTCGTCCACTTAGGGTTAAGGATGAGCCACCGGCCAGGGGAACGCGCCAGCAGCCATTTTCCCAGTGTAGATTTTCCCGAGCCGGTACGCCCCGCGATGATGGCGCGTTTGCCCGGCAATATGCGGGGGTATCGGTCGGCGGTCATTGCGGGTTCGGATCAAGGTCGGCGGGTTGTACCGTGGCAGGGACATTGACAACATCGCCGGCCGCCTGGGCGCGCGCCTGGGCGGCCCTTGCACGCACGGCCAGCACTCGCGGCCCGTAGATCATGGCGGCGGTCAACACCAGTTGAAGTGCGGCCCCGGTTTTACCGTCAATCGCCAAATCATATTGGTCGGCAACGTTCACGATAGACTGCGCGAGCAGTTGGCTTTCATCCTCGCCAATGGCGATTTCGGGGATGCCCGTCATTTGTGCGGCCATGATGTGCAGGCCACACAATTGTTTCCCCATCAGGGTTATGTCGTCCGATGTGTACGCCTTTTTTGCCGTGGTCTTTTTGGTCGCCGTCTTTTTGGTGGTCGCGCGGGCGGTTACGGGTTCCGCTTCCGGGTTTTTGCGCGGGCGCCCTCGCCCCCGTTTGACTGGCGGCGCGTCATGTATTCCAGCATCGGGCGCGGCAGTTTCAGGCGCTGGCGATTGTTCCACCTGGGCGGCGGTTTCGGTTTCGGGTTGCAGGGTTTCGGTTTCCATTTTTATACCTCAAGTTTGCATTAAATCCAGCGGCGGCGGCGTTCGCGGGGTTTCTCGTCAGTGTCAACGGGCGCGGCTTCCTCAATGGCTTCCTTGACCACCTCGCCCACTTCGGCCACAGCTTCGGTTTCTTTTTCGGCGGTCACCACATCGGCGGCCACATCGGCCACCGTCGCGGCAGCCGTGATTTCAGCAGCCTCGCGGGTTTGCCGAATCTCGCCCACCAGGTCGCGCAGTAGAGCATTTGTTTCCCGCGTGGCCTGCAACAATTCATTCAGGGCGGCCGCATCGCCGGCGGGGGCGGCAGTTTCGGCCAGTTGCTGCGCCATGTCAACCACGGCGGCAGCGGCCCCCAACGTTTCGGCCACTTGTTGGGTTTGCGTTTCCGGGGTCAATTCGGGGGCGGCGCTTTCAACCACCGTCACATGTACTTCCGGCAAATTTTCATCCATGTCATTCACCTTTTTTGATTGCTTCGATTTCGGCCCGAATTGCGCTCAATTCCGATTTGAGCGATTCGTTGGATTGTTTCAGTTCATCGCAAGAACAGGCCAATTTTTCGTTGGCCGTTTTCAGTGACGCGATGGCCCCTAATAGTTCCTTGCCCAATGTCAGCGCCTGCAAAAAATCCATGTTGTTGCCTTTCATGTGAAGTTGATAAAGAACACAATCGCCAGCAAAACCCCGACGACTATTTTAACGACTGCCTTTGCCATTAGGGGAAAAGTGTCAGGGAAAACGAAGTGGCCGAACTGTCGCTTAGAATATCGGTCAATGATGTAAACCGATTGACTAACAATTCAAAATAGTCCCCACCAGAAACAGGCCACATTTGGGCACACGCCGAAATAGACGCGGGCGATGCGGTCGTGCCGTAGTTGTAACCTATCGCAAAGGTTCCATTGCCATTCTGCCGTATCCTAATTGAAGCAGCCCCGGTACCGTCAACCCTAGCTTGGCCGGCTATTAAAGCGTGACTGAAACCCGGTGGCACGTATATTCTAGTGGGTTCCAATGGGTCAAAATCGCCAGTATCCCATGTGATTGGAGTTAACGCCGAACCCGCACTAAGGCCCGTAATATCGTTGGACAATACTGCGCGCTTAATGACGACCCTGCGGGGTGGATATACACCCAATGCGGCCAAAGCGCCAATAATTTCATGTGGTTGAATGTTCATTATTTCACCCATGCGGAAACATTAGTCAATTGACCCGCCATCCATGTATAGGTTTTGACCCAAACGGTGACGCCATCGGTCACCGTCAACGTCACCAGGTCGCCACCCATGTCATATCCATAGGCGACAGGCAGATCGTCAAAATTGACAGGCAGCGGGTCACCGTCAGCATCATATTGTTGGGCCAGCCCGACCAGGGTTTGCAAAAGCGCCCCATGCAATTTTACGTGGGCCATCAGCGTGTCGGTCGCGGCCACGTTGGGCGCTGGCGCATCGGTCGTGGCGCCCACTGTGGCAATGGCACCATCAGCAGCCGTCACACTCACGCTTGACGCTGCCGCGTCCTGGACCTGGAACGGGATGACGGGAAAATCCACGAAAACACAAACAGCCGGCCCGTTGCCGGTGATTTGGACAATTTGGTCCAGGGGCGCCGGGTATTGTGTTTGCAGCCGCTGGCCAGCAGGGCACACCACCGTATAACCTGCCATCCCCTGCACTGAAATGACCAAATCGCCAGCCGCCTGGGAATTGTCGATGAAAACACCTGACGGAACAAATCGCTGGCCCGAAATTTCCACGCTTCGGAAATCGGCGACAGTCGGGGTTGCGGAAAACACCCCCGCAACCGGCACGGCATGGGTCGTCCCGGTGGCGGGCACCAGATAATTGTTTACGCTCTGTGGGGTCATTTTGTGTTGCCTTTCGGGATACCAAAAATGTTAACGAACTGTGTGAAATTGGCGCACTCGGAAACGCCATCACGGAATTGATAAATCTCCACATCCACATGTGGGGATAAATCACATGCGGGAATGGCATCGGCCATCACACATTGAAAATCCATTGCGCTATCAATTGTAGCGGCAACGGAAAGCATAGGCAAGGTAATCGTTTCAATGTCAGAACTCCACGATGATACCTGATAAGTAATTGCAACATCGTCCTGCAAGATGACCAATGGGCCGCCCATCATAAATTGACTGAAATCATCAACGCGATTGACGGCCGAGCCACCAACCCATTCAATAAATGTGGACCCCAAAACATACCCCTCAACACCCCCAATATAGGAGTATTGTGACCATCTAACCTCAGTTGTCCCAGTATAGGTTGAACCGGGGGCCAGATCATAGCCAATGGACGAAAAATCAAAAATCCCCTTAAATGCGAAATATCGGCTGTCGTATGAGGGGAAAAAGAAATCTAGCCAGGCGCCCAAAGTTTGCGAACAATTTTGACCACCAAGATCAGGGTCAGAATAAATTTCCCTGAACACATGCCGCAACATTTCGTCGGACATAATGCCGACACTCGCCCCCGTCCTCAAAAACGATTGAGCCGGTATTATCCCTTTGGTATAACAAACACTCATAACTATTCCCCCATCAAATTCAGCATGCGTTTTGCGTAAACACCCGTTTGGTCGCCATTGTAGCGGTACGCGAATTTATTTCGTTTTCGTTCATCATTTCGTAACTCGTCCAAACTGTAATAGATTCCCCGCGTCTCCAAAAATTCATGGAAATACCATTCCTGCAATTCCTCGTTTTGTGCGAAGTCTAGTATTTTTCCGGGGAAACCTATTTCATACAATACGCTGCCCATAATTTGATGTTTCCCCCACGACGTTGACAATATCATGTCAACCGTATCGCGAGAAAAATACAAACCCCGGTGCGCCCATAGAAAAGACTCGCGAATTTCGTTGGTGATATATCGCCAGTTCTTTTCGTACCGCATGGCGTAAATGTTATTCCCCGATTCAAGCTGCGCGATAAGTTGGGAAGTCGTTTTTATCATGTCGGATTCGTTGCGTCAATGTTATGGGCCGGAAAGGCAAAACCACCCCGCGAGCCGTTTTTGTGTCGGCCCTTGCGGCGATAATTTCTCGCCCGGGTAAGGTGATGATTTTGCATTTCATGCCGCATATTTTACGCGAACCGCCCCGGTAGAATCAACAGTGAAATTGGCGGAATTTTCAAGCACCGACGAACGGCGCAAAAGCAGTTCGGCGGGTTTAACGCCCTTTTTCAGCGTGGCCCGCAGTGACGGCAGTGACAGAGCATGCGCCCGCGTTTCACCATCTTCCAGCAGTTCCCGCCAGTGATCATCGGTGATACCCTTTCGTGGCAAGCCCTTGGCCGCACCAGTGCGCCGACCATCACGCAAAACCCCACTATAAACCTTGGGCGCAATGGCGCGGAATTCCGCCCATTCCTTTTCAAATTTCCATTGCCCATATTCGTCCCCCACATCCAGGGCGCCACGTGTCCCGGATTTTATGGTGATTGAATCCGTATCACCATACAGCACATTTTCAGGCCCGATGGTGTAAACCGCCTGCAAAAGCCGAAGCCGGGCATTTGCTGTAATGAAAACAGCCCATGCGGGCATACACCGCATTTCCTCGTCAATTTCCTTTTTGACATACCAAAAACCGGCATCGTCATATGGCGTCAACCCCTCAATCTCACCGGGTTCGGCCATGTGGGCGGGAATAATCCTCAAACGCTCGCGGCGTGACCCAAATTTGCCATACAGCGAATTTTGCATGTATTTGGCAAGTATTTCCTCAGGGCCGCCCTTAAACGCCCGGCGGATGTTCCGGCAATGGTCGATTAGGTCATTGAACGGGAAAACCGTTTCCTCAAAAACAAGGCCGGATTTAACGTCTAAAATTTCATAGCCGTGATTTGCAGCGAAAATCAATTCGCGGTTAGTCACCACAGTTTCAAATGTCCCCCTATACCACCGCATGGCGCCCTTTTCATTGCGGGCGGGAAGAATCGGCACAATCAAATCATCGGGCGCCTTTACCGTCACATGGTAAATTCCGGGCAACCCGCTGTGATAGTCGGAACATTCCACCGCGCGGCCATATGGAACACCGTATTCAATCATGGCGGCGGGATATGACGAATTTATGTCGTATGTTTCACAATCGGCATGTGTGGCAGTCGAAGTGAGAAAAACCAGACCGCCATAATATGCCTGCCTGATGAACAGTTCTTTCTCGTTTAATCTATCCACCTTGTATATCTCGTCAGGCGCCAAGGTTTTTTGCCACCCCCTAAGCGAAGTCCCCGCAAACGTGCCGCTAGGCGTAACGCCAAAATGCTTTTGCAGCATGGCAAACAACCTGGGCAACCCCACAAGCAAAATTTGCACGTCCCGCTTCGCATATTCTATATGTTCATTGTTTTGCGGGTCAAAATGTTCAATGTCGATTTTAAGTTTCGGAATTTCGGGACAAAACGAACTGGCCAGCTTCTCCAGCGGACTATTCCATATGGCATATGAATCCCGCATGATAACCGGCCCTTTCTCGGTCATAATTCGGATTTCATAAACGTCATTGTCAGTTCGCATGCACACCTCAATCAACATTTTACGAACGGCAAATGTTTCCAACATGTAGCGCCAGTCATATTGCGCGAAATGGCCATACCAAATCACAGGTTTTGGGAACTGGCAAATGGCATTTATGAATTCATCCAACATATAGGGGCCAGTGCGATATTCAATGGTTCCGAAAATCCCCCATTGGACCGACAAAAGCCGCCCGCCCAAACCCTCGGTTTCAACGTCAAATGCCCCTACAATGATTTCATCGTCGCGTACCTTTTTGGCCCCATAATAATCCGATTTCCTATTTTTGCGTTTGTCTGGTGTATTTGGGTTTGATGCCATGTCGTATTGCCCGTGATTCATAAACCTCGCGCTTAAATGCTACGTGCAGCAGATATGAAACCAGTTCAAAATATGAATGTTCGTTAACCCAGTCCCCCATAATTTCATAAAATTGTTTTTCCGATAATGGGCGGTCCAATGCCCGCATCGGGACAACAATAGCCGCCATTGGCGCTGCCGTGCGAGTATCCACACCATAAACGCCCAACGCATACGCAAACACTTTGCCGCTGCTGCGCATTTCATTGAACGCCCGCAAATACTCGCCATAGTCGGAAAATAAACGGCGGGCGGCCATGTGTCCAGGTTTGAGCCACGAAACGGAAAATTTTGGCAACGGCCGAATTTTTCGCGACTTGATGCGCTCAATTTGTCGCCCAATTTTTCGGGATTCGCGGGTCGCCCTTTCGGCAGCCTTTTTGATTTCCTCAGCTTCTCGCCGCGCCCTGACGACTTCAGCCCGTATTTCGGGGGCCAGCTTGCGGGCCGACGCCCTACCTCGCGCGGGACGTGCAAACGATTCAGTAGCGTGAAATTTCTTGTTGATTTCCGCCAGCTTCTCGTTGGAAATTCCCCGCCGCAATTTGTCATACTGGCGGCGGGAAATTTCTTTGCCGGTGGCAATTTCAACGAATCGCTCAGAACGTCCGGGCAGCCGTTTGTAACCGGGAAGTGTGGCCATTTTTGAATCGGGGAAAAATCATATTATGCGCAATAAAAAGGGGGCCGCAGCCCCCATTTGTCTAATGACTTCGGGGTCAGTAAATGACCCACCCGTCATTATTTCTTGCCGCCCTTGGCCGCCTTGGCGCGCGCTAGTTCTTCTTCGGCTCGCACATCACGTACAGGCTCATCCTGGGCGGCATCGGCAACGCGCCCCACCAGGGCCGGGACTGGCGCGATTTGGTTCTCCAGGGCGGCCAGGGGATCCGATGGCTTTTGCTCCATCAGCGGTTTGGTCACATAACTGTAACCGATGGCCACATCCTCGCGGGGTTCGATGTAAAAATCGAAGCCAAATTGAACACCCGAGCCGTGTTGGTCACCTTTCACCGCATCGGCAAGCAGACCATCAGCAGGGGCAGGCAGGAAAGCCACCGGGGCAGCGAAAATTTCACCAGTGGGGGAAACCCCCCGGAATTCCCCGACGAATTTGATGTAAGGCCCATTGACGCCTTCCTCAACCACGGCGCCACGTGCAATACCATAGATGCGCCCGACATAGCGCGACTCGGTGACGTTTTTGAAGCCCTTGCGAATATTGTTGAGCACGGAAACGCTCAGTTTGCGCGAGATTTGCATTTTTGATTTCTCCAGGTTATGCCCGAAATTGGGCGGGTTAATTTAACGTGTTTTTCGTCCGACACGTCAACGGATTTTATTTCACCTCACGGCGCAGCAGCACTGCTGAACCATCCGGGCGCACCGCGAACAATTCACGCGGGCCGGCCAACTCAGAATAAACCGATTCGGCCGCTTTCCATTGCTTCACCATGTCAACCACAGTGCCACGAGACTTGATGACGTAGATCATTTTCAATCCCCAAAAAACAGACCAAACACAATGCCCAAAAAGAAAAACAGCAAAAGCCACAGCACTTCGTTAGCTATGTCCAGCGCGCAATTTTCCATGGTTTTCCTCGTAAATGGTCACATATTCACCTGATGGAACCACGTCACCCACATGGCGCGTTGTTGTCAGTTCAACCAGGGCCAGCCGCCATTGCTTACAGTACAGTGCGCGCACACGTTGCAGGTTGCCCAGCGCCGATATTGACTGCGCCCGTGAGCCGCAAACCCGCAACACCACCGGGCGCCTGGGGTTGAACACGTCCAAAATGGCCCTCATGTCACCGCCCCAGATAAACCAGCCGCAGGTCGGCCGGGCAAGCATAGCGTTCCACCACCTCGCCTTTTACCCGCAATGTGACAGGCATGGCCGCCCCATGGCCACGGTGGCACGACACCTCGACGTCACCATCGAAACTCGCCGCAAACGCGGTAACAAAGCCACGCTCAACAAAGTCAAGCATGGTCAACACATACGACAACCAGGGTGTGCCGACGCGGGGTTCAGGCGCAAATTCAATTTCAGGGAAAGTCATTTTTCGCACTCCTATAAAATGGGGCTTGCGCCCCGGGGTTACGCCATGTCGGCGATATGGCGGGCATACCGGTAAAGCATGGCCGATTTTTGTTGGTAGTAGGCGGCGAGAATTTCGTGTTGGGGTCCAGAAGCTGCCGCATACTCGCGGGCAGTTTTTGCGCAGTCGGCGGCGGCACGTTGCGCCAACACAGCATGGCGCGCGGGGGTGATGTGCTGGTGTTCCATTTGCATCCTCATGTGGCGGGTTGTCGATGTGCTCAATTGTGGTGGCGGGTTGGCGATGTGTCAATACCGTTTGTCGGAATTGTTGTTATTTTTGGGTCGCATTTTCGGGACGTTGGAAATTGACGACAAATAGGGTGGGGAAAATAGTA
>Ga0172382_10008618_pt1 | contig 14137 bp, 8 predicted proteins | sample Leawel138RmetaG_FD_122245 | JGI IMG/M metagenome (GOLD analysis project Ga0172382, IMG submission 122245) | Leachate microbial communities from a municipal landfill in Southern Ontario, Canada - Leachate well 138R metaG | ecosystem: Engineered > Solid waste > Landfill > Unclassified | place...
ATCTGGTGCACAATGTCGGCGTATCTCCTGAAACCGCATCGCCGCGCGACTGGCTTTATGCCGTGGCGGGGCTGGTGCGCGGCATCCTGTCGGAGAACTACCTCGAAACGTCGAAACGCGAAAGCGATCAGGAAGCCCGCCGAATTTACTACCTGTCGCTGGAGTACCTGACCGGGCGCAGCCTGGTGAAGCATCTGCTGGACCTCGACCTGCACGACACCTTTGCCCACGCCCTGCGCGAACTGGGTCAGGACCTGGAATCCATCCAGGAGTTCGAGTTCGACGCCGCGCTCGGCAACGGCGGTCTCGGGCGGTTGGCGGCCTGTTTCCTTGACAGCCTGGCGACGCATTCGTATCCGGGGTTCGGCTACGGCATCCGCTATGAATTCGGCATGTTCACCCAGCGCATCGAAAACGGCGAGCAGGTCGAGCATCCCGAAACTTGGCTGCGCTACGGCAATCCGTGGGAATACGAACGTCCGAACATCATCTATCCGGTCCGCTTCCGAGGCCGCATCGCGTGCTTCCGCGACGAGGCGGGCAAGGAAGTCTGCCAGTGGGTCGATACCGACGACATCATCGCCATGGCCTATGACGTGCCGGTGGCGGGGTTCGGGTCGGGCGTCGTGACCAAGCTGCGGCTGTGGTCGGCCCGTGCCACCCGCGATTTCGATCTGAAGTATTTTAACCAGGGCAACTACATCGACGCGGTCAAGGACAAGACCCTGTCCGAGAACCTGTCAAAGGTACTCTACCCGGCCGACACCACGCTGATGGGGCAGGAACTGCGCCTGATGCAGGAGTACTTCTTCGTCTCGGCATCGTTGCAGGACATTCTGGCTCGCCACAACCGGGTCCACGAGAGCCTTGACGACCTGCCGGCCAAGGTGTGCATCCAGCTCAACGACACCCATCCGTCGCTGGCCATCCCCGAACTGATGCGCCTGATGCTCGACGTTTATGACTACGAGTGGGCGCAGGCGTGGGATCTGGCCCGCCGGGTGTTCAACTACACCAACCACACCCTGTTGCCCGAGGCGCTGGAAACCTGGCCCATTGCCATGATGGAACAGCTTTTGCCGCGCCATCTGGAGATCATCTACCAGATCAACTACGAGTTCCTCCAGGAGGTGAAGTATCACTTCCCCGGCCAGCCCGACCTGCTGGCCCGCATGTCGCTGATCGACGACGGGCGGCGCCGCATCCGCATGGCGCACCTGTGCGTGGTGGGGTCCAACCACGTCAATGGCGTGGCCGCCTTGCACACCGATCTGATGCGCAGCCACGTGTTCGCCGACTTCAATCGCATGAAGCCGGAAAAGTTCATCAACGTCACCAACGGCGTGACGCAGCGGCGCTGGCTGTTGCAGTCCAATCCCCAGCTTTCCAAGCTGGTGACGGAGGTTGTTGGCGAGGGCTGGCGCACCGATCTGCTCAAGATCAAGGGATTGGAGGCCGTGGTCGACGATGCCTCCTTCCAGGAGCGATTCGCCGCCATCAAGCGGGCCAACAAGGTCCGGCTCGGCCAATTGGTCGAAGCCCGCTGCGGCGTCAAGTTCGACCCCGATGCCCTGTTTGACAGCCAGATCAAGCGGATCCACGAATATAAGCGTCAGTTGCTCAACCTGCTGCATGTCATCACGCAGTACAACCGGCTGCGCGATGGGGGGGCGGACGATAGCTTGCCGCGCTGTGTCATCATCGCGGGCAAGGCGGCGCCTGGATATTTCCTGGCCAAGCTCATCATTCGTCTGATCAACGACGTGGCCGCCGTGGTCAACAACGACCCGCGCACCCGTGGGCGCCTGTCGCTGTGCTTCCTGCCGAACTATAACGTGTCGTCGGCCGAAATCATCATCCCCGGCACCGACCTGTCCGAGCAGATCTCCACCGCCGGGACCGAGGCGTCAGGCACCGGCAACATGAAGTTCGCCCTCAACGGCGCGCTGACCATCGGCACGCTCGACGGCGCAAACATCGAGATCAAGGACGCCGTCGGCGACCCCAACATCTTCATCTTCGGCAAGACCGCCGACGAGGTCAGCGACATGCGCGCCCATGGCTATCGTCCGTGGGACTTCTACAACAGCGACGCCGACCTCCGCCGGGCCATCGACATGATCGGCCAGGGCTTTTTCTGCCCCGATGACCCGAACCGCTACCGGCCGGTTCACGACACCTTGCTCAGCAATGGCGATCACTACTTCCTGATGGCCGACTACCGCGACTACATTGAAACCCAGGCTCGGGTGGATGCGCGCTATACCGACGCCAAATCCTGGACCCGTAGCGCCATTATGAACGTCGCCAACGTCGGCACGTTCTCGTCCGACCGCGCGATCCATGATTATGCGTCGAAGATTTGGAACGTGAAGCCGCTAAGCTAACGGAGAGGGGGGAGGCGGGGATTGCCCGCGCTCCCCCCTCCTTAAAGTTCCTACTTTCTCCGTTCCCGCAGGACGGCCTCGGCAGTGGTGCGGAGGTACTCGCTGGACATCAGGGTTTCGATATCGACGCGCAGGCGGCGGGACCAGTTGGGGTACTGGTCGACGGTTCCGGGCACGTTGACCTGGGTGGTTTCGCAGACCAGATCATCCAGGTTCATGAGCATGAGGCGGGACGGCGTACGGGCCAGGAATTGATGGCAGGCCAGAACCAGAGCGCGGGTGTCGCGGTCCGACAGCGGGGCCGTGGTGGCGGGGAAGTCGGTCGGCAGCAGGTTCTGGTCTTGAAGCGCGCCGATCAGGATGGCGCGGTCATCAGCCCGAGCCTTGAGGTCTTCGGCTTCGGTGGCGTCCGCGCGGGTCAGGCCGAGCTTGTGGCGCAGATGTACGTCCCATCCCTCCCAATGGCCGGCAATGGGGGCCATGTCGTGGGATGACGCGGTGGCCAGGGCCAGCGGCGGATAAATCTCGGGGCGGTGCAACAGCCCGTTTTCCCAGCGCTCGAAATACAGGATGCGATAGGACAGGATGTTTTCCGACGCCATGCGTTCGCGGAAGCCGGGCGGCACGGTGCCCAAGTCTTCGCCGATCACCACGCACTTGTTGCGGTGGCTCTCCAGGGCGACGATGCCCATGAGGTCATCGAGCGGATATGTGACATAGATGCCGTCCACCGCCTGATGCCCCGGCGGGATCCAGAACAGGTGTTGCAGCGCCATGGCGTGATCGATGCGCAGCGCCCCTGCGTGGCGCATGTTGGCCCGCAGCATGGCAATGAACGGCCCGTAAGCCCGTTGGCGCAGGGTGTGGGGATTGAGCGGCGGCAGGCCCCAATCCTGACCCTGCGGCCCCAGGTCATCGGGCGGCGCGCCGAAGCGGGCGGACGTGGCATAGACGTCCGGGTCCATCCAGGTGTCGGCCCCGTCGCTGTTCACGCCAACCGCGAGGTCGAGGTACAGGCCGACGCGCCCGCCACCGTCAGCCAGCGCTTTGGCGGCGGCACCGAGCTGGCGGTCAGCTTCAAACTGGAGCCATTTGTGGAAACGCACGGCCTTGTCGTGCTCGCGCGCGAAGGCCTCCACCGCCGGGCTGTCGCAGCGGTGGTATTCCTTGGGCCACTGGCGCCACGGCTTGGGCGCCAGACGGCGTTCGAGGACCTGGAACACGGCGAAGCGGTGCAGGCGTGCCCCGCCTTCCTTCACAAAGGCCTCGAACGCCTTGAGGCGGGCGAGCGGCGTGTGGGCCTCGAACTGCTGGAACATGGGGTCGAACAGGTCGTGCTTGAGCGTGGCGACGGCCTTGTAGTCCACCCAGTCTCCGTCCTGCGCCTTTTTCAGGCGGCGCACCACGGCGGGATCGGCCATGATCTCCTGCGCCCTTGGGCACAAGGGGAATTCCGGCATTTCCTCGATGTTGATGTAGAGCGGGTTGAGGAACAGACGGCTGGACGGCGAATAGGGGCTGGCATCGCGCGGCTTGCTGGGGAACAGGGCGTGCACGGGATTGATGCCTACCACATCTCCGCCCAGGCGCGCGGTGTGGTTGGCCAGAACGGCGAGATCGGCGAAGTCGCCCATGCCCCAGTTGGTGTGCGACCGCACGGAGTAAAGCTGGCTGTTGATGCCCCACACGCGGCCGCCTGCGGTCATGAAATCGGGTAGCCAACTGGCCGCCGGGGCGACGATCAGGCTGCCTTGGCTGCCGTTGTCGCTTTGGCCGTCCAGGCAGAAGGTATGGTAGCCGTCGGGCAAGTCGTCGCGCAGGGCGAGGCTGGCGCGGGTCATGGACACGCCGTCAACCACTGCCGTTTCGGCCACATAAAAGCTGCCCGAGGCGCTTTCGCCCTTAACGACCGTGCCGTCCTCCAGGATGATGCGCCAGGAGTGGCGGGTGGTCAGGGCGGCGCTCGGCAGGGCGAGGACGATGCCCATGCGCTGGCCCCGGCGAATAACGCTGACCGGCGGGACGGCGCGCAGCCAGCGTTCTGTCTCCAGCGTGCGCAGACTGCTTTCAGCCTGATCGGGCGTTGCCGCTGGCAGATCCAGGGCGCCCAGCAGCGCCGTCACGGCCGAGGCGCGCGGCTCGTGCTCCTTGCCAAAAATGTCGCGGTAGGAAGTTTCCACACCGGCCACGGCGGCCAAGGCGGTCACGATCGGGTCGGCTCCGCTGGCCGGGGTCGCGTCGTCGTGCGTCATGGTGCGGCTCCTTCAGGGAAACGAGCGGGGTCGGTGCGCCGGCGGCCGGATGACGGAGGGTGCTGGCGGGACTTGCGGGTGCGTTCGATCAGCACGACCAAGCTGTGCGGAGCCATGGGCAGGGCCTCACCGCTGCGATGGGGGCGGGGGGACTCGTCTTCCTCGCTCCCGGCGGTATCGCGCAGGACGTTCCACTCGGCGCCATAGGCCGGGCCGGGCAGCACGAAGTTCACCACCTGTGCCGAGGCATTCATCAGCACGATGAAGCGGTCGTCGGCGCCATCTCCGCCGCCTTCCGCCCCATTAATGTGAAAGCCGAAGCACCGTTTGTGCGGCAGGTCCCATTCGGCCGGGGCGATTTCGCCGCCGACCGGGGACAGCCAGGTGATGTCCTTGATCTGACCCTCCGCCACGGCTTGTCCGGTGAAAAACCGGCGCCTGCGGAATGCCGGATGGCGACGGCGCAAGGCGATCATGTCGCGCACGAAATCAAGGAACGCGCGGTCCTCCGGGGCGGTGGTGTCCCAATGCAGCCATGACAGCGGCGTGTCCTGGCAATAGGCATTGTTGTTGCCGGACTGGGTGCGGCCAAGCTCGTCTCCAGCCAACAGCATCGGCACTCCCTGGGACAGCAGCAGCGTGGCGATCAGATTGCGCTTCTGCCGGTAACGCAGGGCGCGCACCGCAGGATCGTCGGTCGGGCCTTCGACGCCGCAGTTCCAGGAAAGATTGTTGGTGGTGCCGTCGCGGTTGTCTTCCTTGTTGGCCTCGTTGTGCTTGTCTTTGTAACTGACCAGATCGTGCAGCGTGAACCCGTCATGCGCCGTCACATAGTTGACCGACGCCAACGGCCCCCGCCGCCAAAACACGTCCGACGACCCGGCAATGCGCGTCGCCATCGGGCCGACCTGTCGGGCATCCCCTTTCCAGAAGGCGCGGACGCCGTTGCGGAAGGCATCGTTCCATTCGGTCCAGCCGGGTGGAAATTCACCCATGCGATACCCCGAAGGGCCGATGTCCCACGGTTCCGCGATCAGCTTGACGCGGTTGAGGGTGGGGTCCTGGCGCACGGCGGCGAGGAATGCGCCGGCCCGCTCGAACCCGCGCGGGCCGCGTGCCACGGCAGCGGCTAAGTCGAATCGGAAGCCGTCGACGTGCATCGACTCCGACCAATAACGCAGCGAATCCATAATCATCTGGAGCACGCGGGGGTGCGAGGCGTTGAGCGTGTTCCCGCATCCAGAATAGTTGTGGTAGTAGCGCGGCTGTTCGGCGACGTGGTGGTAATAGCTTTTGTTGTCGATACCGCGCAGGGAGATGGTCGGCCCCAGGTGGTTGCCTTCGCAGGTGTGGTTGTAAACCACGTCGAGTATGACCTCGATCCCCGCTTCGTGGAACCGTGCGACCATGGCCTTGAACTCGTCCGGGTCGGTTCCGGTCATGAAGCGGCTGTTCGGCGCAAAAAAGCCGAGGGGGCTGTAGCCCCAATAATTGGTCAGCCCGGTGTTCTGAAGATGTGGTTCGTCGATGGCGTAGTGGACCGGCAACAGCTCAATGCTGGTCACGCCCAGCCATTTCAGGTGATCGATCACCGCCGGCGCGGCGAGGCCCGCGAAAGTGCCGCGCTGGCTTTCGGGAACGCGGTGGTTCAGGGCAGTCATGCCCTTGACGTGGGCCTCGTACAGGATGGTGTCGCTCAGTGGGATGTCCGGCCGGTGCTCGTTGTCCCAGGGGTAGTCGGTCTTGACCACCATGGCCTTGGGCACGTACCGGGCACTGTCGCGGCGGTCGAACGTGAGGTCCTCGCGCGGGTGGCCGAACTTGTAGCCGTAGCACGCCGGGTGCCACTGCATTTGCCCGACGATGGCCCTGGCGTAGGGGTCGATCAGCAGTTTGTTGGCGTTGAAGCGGTGGCCGTTCTTGGGGTCGTAAGGTCCATCCACGCGGTAGCCATAAACCTGTCCCGGACCGATGTCGGGGACGTAGCCATGCCACACTTCATCGGTCAGTTCGGGCAGGGGGATGCGGTCGGTTTCCCTGCGGCCCTGGGCGTCGAACAGACACAGTTCCACCTTTTCGGCATGGGCGGAGAACAGGGCGAAGTTCACACCCCGGCCGTCCCAGGTGGCGCCAAGCGGGTAGGGTTTGCCAGGGCGAACGGTGGCGTGGATGCCGGATGCCATCAAAGCGTCCTGAATGGGAGAGCGGGGCGGGGACAGACCGGAGCAGGTGGGAAAACAGATGCCCGCGGGTCGGGGGAATCCCGCGGGCCGGATGGCCGGAAAGTGGGGGTCAGCCCTTGCCAGCCACGGGACCAGCGGAGGCCGTGACCTTCTTGATTTTGGCGGCGGGCTTTGCGCCGCCAGTCTTGGAGGCAGCCACCTTGGGTGCAGCCTGCCCGTTGCTCTTTTTAGCGGGAGCGGCGGCTTTCTTCGGCGCGGGCTTTTTGGCCGGCGCGTCCTGGGCAGTGATCTCCTGCTCGGCCTTGAGCCAGTAGGCCCAGTCGTCGCCGAGTTTGCCACCGTCGGCCTGCCACAGGTCGTAGGCGCGAGCGCGGATGCGGTCATCACGTGTTTGGGTCATGTGCTCTCCCTCTTTCAACCCGTTCGGAGGTTCCGGCGGGGGTGCCAGACTGCGGGCTTGGGCTACTGTACACCGAAGTTTGGTGCACGCGAATACGCTGTGCGCATGGGACGCGGGTTCATCTTGTGGTGTGCCGACAGCAACCAGAAAACGAAACCGCCGCCCCTCGAAAGGGGCGGCGGTCGGTGGGATAGACCCAAACCTTCGTGACCCTTGGGTCAGCCTACTTCAGGGAATGCAGGTAGGCGATGACGTTGGCGCGATCTTCGGCCTTCGGCAGCTTGAAGGTCATCTTCGAGCGAGCCTTGTCGTCCTTGGCGTGGTGACGCAGGAAGGCGGTCGGATCGGCCAGGTATTCGTCGAGGGCTTCGTCGGTCCAGGTGAAGCCGGCAGCGACAGCGTCGGCGTACCCCTTGGAGTAGCTGAATCCTTCGGACTTGTTCGGGCCGCGTTCAATGATGTTGAACAGGTTCGGACCGACCTTGTTGGCGCCGCCCTGTTCGAAGGTGTGGCAAGCAACGCAGCGCTGCTTGGCCAGCTTCTCGCCGGCAGCGGCGTCGGCAGCCATAGCGGCGCCACTGGTCAGCGAAATGGCGGCCACGAGGCCAACGGCGAACACGCTCTTCTTCATCCCAAACTCCTCTTAAATCCGTTTGTTCTTCCGTCATGCCTGCCGGGTGATGCGGAGCCGGCAGGCGACCGGGCTTGTCTGGAAACAGCGCGCCCGCATTTACGAACGCGAACCCCCCTCATGCGGCGTCGGACTATAACGGCATGAGGTCGCCGAAACAAGGTGGCCGCACATGCTGCTTTGGTCGAGAACGAACCATAAAGAGCGAATGTGGCCCTTTTTCGGCACCTTTCTGCCTTTGTACTGCCATCACAACCGATCAAGGTCAGTACGAACACGAGTCGACCGAGAGCGTCTGAAAGCAGCTTGCGCTCTTTTGGCGTAGCCCCGGAGAATTCCGGCAACCATGGCAGAAATCCAGGTGTTTGTTGGTATGTGGCAGGCTGATGGTCTTTAATGTTGACTAAATTGGTCCTGTTTATACACTGTAATAGTTATAAAGTAAGGGAGGGGTTGCCGAGGTTCCGCAATCCATGCAGTCGCGAGTAACGGAAGGCCGCGTCCATGGTCTTTAGAGGAGCGCGATGATCCATGCGGGACAGCACGGCGTAGAATCCCAGGGTTGACCGACGGGAGAAGGTTCCATGGCCCAGAACAGAAGCCTGAACGTGCCGATGATTTCGGCCGAGGGTGGCCTCACCCAGTACATGGAAGCCATCAAGCGTTATCCACTGCTGACGCCTGAGGAGGAGTATGCCTTTGCATGCCGCTTCCGGGATCATGATGACCTGGAGGCCGGACAGCGCATGGTGACCAGCCACCTGCGTCTGGTTGCCAAGATCGCCATGGGATATCGCTACTATGGCCTGCCGGTATCCGACCTTATTTCGGAGGGCAACCTGGGCCTGATGCGGGCGGTCAAGAAGTTCGAGCCTGAAAAGGGCTTCCGCCTGGCGACTTACGCCATGTGGTGGATCAAGGCGTCGATCAATGAGTACGTCCTCAATTCGTGGTCGCTGGTCAAGGTCGGCACTGTTGCCGCCCAGAAGAAGCTGTTCTTCAATCTGCGCCGCCTGAAGGCCAAGCTCGGTGTGTATGAAGAAGGCGAACTGACCCCTGAGCAGGCGGCCGAGATTGCCGCCGAGCTCTCGGTTCCGACCGCCGATGTGCACGCCATGAACCGCCGTTTGGCACGCCAGGATTCGTCCCTGAATGTCCCGGTTGGCGAGGAAGGCGAGTTGCAGCGCATGGACCTGCTGGTGGACGACCGCATCGACCAGGAGGAAGCCTTGGCCGTGAAGCAGGAACGCCAATTGGGCAGCCGCCTGCTGCGCGATGCACTGGAAACCCTGAACGACCGGGAGCGGCATATCATCACCGAACGGCGTCTGCGCAACGCGCCGATCACGCTTGAGGATCTGGGCAAGCAATACGGCATTTCGCGGGAACGCGTGCGGCAGATCGAGAACCGCGCCTTTGACAAGCTCCAGACGGCCGTGCGCAAGGCCGCTCTGGCTCTGGAAGGCGCTGGGCGGCTGGCTGCGCCGGTGGCGTAACGGCATGAGTTTGGCAGAGTAAAGGGCGCGGACCGCAAGGGCGCGCCCTTATTGCTGCACCGCACACGTGCCTCTTGCGGCAGCGCTCGGTTTCAGCGATTCTAATGCGCTGGATTATCGTTGGGAGGGACCGATGAAACTCGTCATGGCCGTGATCAAGCCGTTCAAGCTCGATGATGTGCGCGAGGCGTTGAGCGCCATTGGCATCCAGGGGCTCACGGTGTCCGAGGTCAAGGGGTTCGGTCGCCAGCGCGGACAGGCCGAGATCTATCGCGGTGCCGAGTATGTCGTGAACTTCCTTCCCAAGGTCAAGATCGAGGTGGTTATCGACGACGCTTTGGTGGACAAGGCTCTCGAAGCCATCCGCGCCAGTGCCAACTCCGGCAAGATCGGGGACGGCAAGATTTTCGTGCTTGATGTCGGTCAGGCTGTCCGTATCCGTACCGGCGAACGCGACAGCGACGCGCTGTAAGCCGCTCTCGGTTCAGGCGCCGCCGTTTTCCCGCGTCATGCCCTCGCGCGCGGGGTGGAGGCAGGCGCGATTGCGCCCGCGATGCTTTGCGACGTAAAGGGCCTCGTCCGCCATGCGGAGGAGAGTATCCGCCGTGGTGGCGTCGTCCGGCGACAGGGCTATGCCAATGCTGCACCCGATGGTGACGGTTCCTGTCCCCACGGAGAGGGGCATCCCAACGGCGGCAATGGCGCGTTCCGCCACCACGGTTGCTTCGTCGAGTCCGGTTTGCTGGCTGACCCGCAGCAGCATGACGAATTCATCTCCACCCATGCGGCCGATCATGTCACGACCGCGAAGGCACCGCTCCAGGCGGCGGGCCACGGCTTGCAGCACGGTATCTCCGGCGGCATGGCCGTAGGTGTCGTTGATCGCCTTGAACCCATCGAGGTCAATGAACAGGCACGCCACCCTGTCACCAGCCCGCCGGCTGCCGTGAGAGGGCGGGATGAGCAGGTCCAGGCCCTTCAGCAAACCCGATCGATTGAGCAAGCCGGTCAGCGGATCGGTCTGAATGCGGTCTTCCATCTCCACCAAGGCGGCTTCGCGGTGCAGCAAATCGTGCACCAGCGCACGTAGGGATGCCGACAGAGCTTCGATCTCGTGCGGGCCGGACACCAGGGGTAGGTCGTGGCGCTGTCCGGCACGGACCCGATCGGCTGCCGCCGCGATACGGGCCAGCGGTGCCGCTACCCACCCCGCCGACAGCCAGCCCAGCAGAGCAAATACGACGGCCAACGCCGCGCCCCATTGCACAACCGCGCGTCGAAGGGCAGTTACCGACGCCAGACCGACCTCCACTGGTTCGCGCGCCACCACTTGCCAGCCGACAGGATCGGAGCCGTCCTTGGCGAACGGCGGAGGGGCGAATCCGGTCAGTGATTGCCGCCCATCCGGCCATTTCGCCACAATCCATTGTCCGCTGACTGGAAGCGGAAGCCCGAGCGGCTGCCCGACCAGGGCAGGCGGCCCCAACACGATGATGCCGTGCCGATCGACCACCACGACGTCGAGGGCGCCGCGCCGCGCGAACGGCACCATGACAGCCGAGTGTAACTCCTCAGCCCACGCCCATCGCAAATGCGCCAGCAGAATGCTGTGTATGGTTCCGTCGGCAGTCTTTACTGGCGCTTCCAGCGTCAGGGGGCTCGTGCCCTCGATGCCGCTGACGCCCGCCGATGCCACAGTCTTCCCGTCCGGCCCGATCAGGGCGATGCCATCAAACGCGTCGACTTGGCGCAGAAGATGGTTCAAAACCGATTGTACCCGTGCGACGTCGTGCGGCGGATGGAGAACGTCGAGGCCAGCGACGAGCTGGAGGTGGGTGCTGCGGGCGCGCAGGCCGCGCGTGAGTTCGTCGGAAACTTGATGGGCAATCTCGATCAGGGTATTGCCCAACGCGGCCCGCATGTCGGCCGTGGCTCTCAGGCCAAGGGCGATGCTCAAGCTGGTCGAGAGCAGCCCGACCACCAAGGCGATGACGAGTGCGACATGGGTGCGCAGCGAAAGCGAGCGCGGACGCATGGAGCCTACCAAGCCTGAGACGTAAGCTTAACGCTTGGGATGGGGCGGTGGTCCCGCCTTTCGATTGGGGCTTGCTGATGCCGGTGCGGTGAGGCAATACATCCCAGTATAGAACGTTCGATACAGGGATGACCAATGGCCCGCCGCACCGCCAGCCCCAAGACTGCGACCCCCGTTGCCGCAAAACCTGCCGTAAAGCGCCCGTCACCCAAACGTGATGCCTTGGTCGCCCAGGCCGAGGATTTGTTCGACCGCTTGGGCTTCCACGGCACTGGCGTCGATCGTCTGGTCACGGACAGCGGTGTCGCCCGGATGACCTTCTACAAGCATTTCCCCACCAAGAACTCGCTTGTGCGCGCGGTGCTGGAGCGGCGCGATGCGCGGTTTTGGGCACACATGGAAACCGAAGCGGCGCAGCGGACGGAAGCCGGAGAGCATGCCGTTCTGGCCGCCTTTGATGCGCTGGCGGCGTGGCTGGACGGGCCGGGCGGCAATGGCGACTTCCTGCTGAAGGCGCTGGGTGAGTTCTCCGAGCATGACGTTACCGTGGCCGGCGACGCCGCTTTCCGCAAACTGAAGGCCGGCCCGTGGATGCAGGCCCGTCTCGACGCGGTTGGCGTGAAGGAGTCCGAAGCGCGGAGTTGGGACCTTGTCCTGCTCATGGAAGGCGCCACCGCTTTGGCCCCGGTCGTCGGTGGTGCCGCCGCCGCCAGCCAAGCCCGCCACGCCGCAGCGGCATTGTTGCGCGCCTGGGAGGTGGTGGACGCGATGGTTTAACCGCTTCCCTCCACCAGCACGGCGACCGGCAACGCCTGCAAAGTATCCGCGACGTTCAGGAACCCGGCCTCCGCTGTTACCTCGCGGCCGGTCAGCAGATCGCGCCAGTGGGAGGGTGCGCCGTCGGGCAGGGGCAGGCGAGTGTCTTTCCACACGGCTTCGCCCAACGGCCAGGGATTATCCTCTGACCGCAGCCGCGCGGTCAGGCGGGGCACGCAGGCCACCAGCCAGTGCCCGGCATCATTGCTGCGGGCCAGGGCGATCAGGTGGTCGGCGAGGGCACCATCAGGCTCCACAGGGTGATAGGCGCCGATGGTCAAAAGGTCGGGGTGCGCCGCGCGGTGGTGGAGCAGGGCGCGGACCACATGCAGCTTGATCGCCCCGCTGGTCCAATCGCCGAGCAAAATGCTGGCGTCGTTGGGCAGATGGTCGAGCATCGCCTTGCGCCGGGCATAGTCAACGGGCCTCCGGTTGTCAGGATCGACGAGGCTGTCGTCCCACAGCTCGGTGCCCTGGTAAGTGTCCGGCACGCCGGGGCTAACGTGTTTGAGCACGATCTGGCTCAGGCCATTGAGCATTCCCGCCGGCGCCACCATGGCATGGAATGCAGTGAAATCGCTTAGAAACGGGTTGGGCCTCTGGGTGTCCAACACACGGCCGATAAACTGTTCCATGGCCTGTTCATACTGCTCGTCCGGGGCGGTCCAGGAGGTCCGCTGCTTGGCTTCGCGCAGGGCCTTGGTCATGAAGGCCGTCATGCGGTCGGCCAGCCCGTCCAGCGCGCCGTCCAGCGGCCACACCCCCACCAGGGCCTGATAGAACAGGTATTCGTCGTTGGGATGGGGGGCCGTCTCATCATCGATCAGGCGGCGGGCGCGGCGGTTCAGGGTCATCCAGCGGCGCACCCGCTCATCCCACTGCGCGGCCAGTTCCGATAGCGCAGTGATGCGGGCGCGGGCATCCTCGCCGCGCTTGTGGTCGTGGGTGGCGGTGGCGAGCATGCCGTGCGGGCCGTGGCGCAGGCGGGCCTGGTTCTGGCGGTGAAAGGCATGCACGCTCAGGCCGAAGGTGGTCGGGTGCCCGCCCACTTCATTCAGCGAAATCAGGCGGTTGTAGCGATAGAACGCGGTGTCCTCGACGCCTTTGGCCATCACCGGGCCGGTGTATTGCTGGAACTTGCGGGCGACGCGCACGACCTCGGGCAGCAGGCGGCGACGGTCGGCCGTGCGGGCGTAGTCGGTGGTCAGCAGCCCGCGCACCACGTCATAGATGGACGGATCGGCGGTGGCGCGCTTGCGCTTGGCGTGCGCGATCGCCCAGTCGATATCCCGCACGTCCTCGGGCGTGGCGCCCTGGCGGTTGACGTAGGTCCGGTAGACTGGAAAACAGGCCACCACCTCCCGCAGGGCGATGTGCAGGTTGGCTGTGGTGAAGTCGCGGCTGTACCAGTCCTGGGCCAGCACGCGCGACATTTCGTTGGCGAGCACCCGCAGTTCGGCGGCCAGTTCCTGCCCCATCACCTGACGCTTGCCCTCATACACCATGTCTTCGAAATCGGGCAGGGCGCCGCCCACCAGCCACCTGTACAGGCGGGTGAGGGGCCGTTCTCCCGCTGGGTCCACGAACACGCCGTTGACCTGGTTCATGAAGTCATAGCCGGTGGTTCCGGCCACCGGCCATCCGTCGCGTAGGAACTCGTGGGGGCCGAGGATCTTCTCCACCACCACATAGAACGGGGTGTCCTGCCCGGCTGCGGCACAAGCCTTGTCCTGAAGGCGGTGCAGGTAGTGCCGCGGCGCGAACAGCCCGTCGATGTGGTCGATGCGCAGACCCGTCACGGTCCCTTCGGCAACCAGATCGAGGGTCAGGGCGTGGGTGGCGGCGAACACCTCGGGTTCCTCCACCCGGAGGCCGGCAAGGTCGCTGATCTGGAAAAAGCGGCGGTAGTTGATCTCGTCGGAGGCGACCCGCCAAAA
>Ga0172382_10008619_pt1 | contig 14137 bp, 23 predicted proteins | sample Leawel138RmetaG_FD_122245 | JGI IMG/M metagenome (GOLD analysis project Ga0172382, IMG submission 122245) | Leachate microbial communities from a municipal landfill in Southern Ontario, Canada - Leachate well 138R metaG | ecosystem: Engineered > Solid waste > Landfill > Unclassified | place...
ATTGCGGCGTCAACATCGTTTGTGTACGTTTTCGAGCCGTCAGAATTTAAGAAGTAGCCCTCTCCATCACTGTCACAATCTACCCCAACACCTACTACCCGCTTGTAGTAAGGCCACTTCGATTCTTTAACTTCCCACCGCAGTTTTAACTTATCGTAAATTAGGCTCATTTTATACCCCTGTAAGCAAGTTCTTTCTTGAATAACTCTCGAAGTTCCCCGCTAATGTGATGCTGGTTTTCAAGGATAGCTTCGATATGGTCAGTAGTCAAGTCTTTTAGCAAGACTCGTTTCAGGGGTTGATCTCCATTCGGCCCATAAGTACCCCACTTCAAAGTATTCCGCACTGTTTCAAAATCTACGCCATCACTGTCAATAGAGAGTTCTTCGTATTTGCTGTCAATAGAGAGTTCTTTGTAATCTAGTTTAGCAAAGGATCGCTTCAGATAAGAATACCCACCATCAACACAATACCTACCTCCGTTAGCGTCAGTATGACAAACAAAGTCATGACGGTGGGTAGACTCAATTACCGTCCCATCAGGGGTACGGATTGCATTGTAAATAATCATTTAATAATCTCCTTGTTGCAAGCAAGATTACTTCCTATGGCAGTCATAATCTTGTAAGCCTCTACGTTCGCTAGGTTATACACAGGGATAAAATTATTCCTTGCTACAGCTTCGGCATGTTCTGTAATCCGATTCACTCCCCAAGTAAGTAGGAACTCTACTGGTGTGTGCAGATGGGGGCCAAATATAACCTGTGCATTACGGGCAAGGAGAGCCTTCATGCTCTTACTAGCTTTCCACCACTTAGGGTAGAACTCGGCAGCAATATCAAAAGCCTCTTTCGGTGGCTTGCAGTAATCAGAACTAAGGTGGTTAAAGTTCTTCCACGGCAGAATGATAGACTGATATTTAGCCCCCTTGGAGAAGTAATACTCCGTACCGTGGTTTCCCCCGTGGCGACAAGTATAGCCTTGATTCGTCAGGTACTCTGACACCTTCAGCATCATTGGTTGGATAGTTTCGTGTACTTCTTGATCTCCAATTACACCAAAATACTTCATTCGGCATCTCCAAAGGTAAACCAATCATTAATCTCAGCCATGATAGAAGCAACAATAATCTCTCGCTGTTCTTCAACAGTAAGTTCCTCAACAGGGTCAAGAGATTTATCTAGTCCATAAGCAACACCATCTTCAATAGCCATAGTCAGAACTGCATAGTTATTTGCTTTCATTACTTCACCTCCTTACATAGTTTAACAACTTGTTTACAATATGCTACATCAACCATTCCTATCCGTCCGTCAATGAATCAAACAAGCAACTACACTTCGGACATAAGTACAACTCACAACTACGTGATCCATCATAATCCCGTACCTCTAACCACCCATCCCCATACCATATCTCATCTTGGTACAAGAATGGTTCGTTACCTACGACAACACTGTACTTTACCTCATTTTTAGCTAGAAAAATCCCTTCCTCATTAGCCTCTGTTTTAACCTCGACTACACAACTTTCCGTCTTATACTCATAATCACACTTAGGGCACTTCATTACTCTATCTCCTCGTAGTTATCACAAATGTTGTAGGGCTCAGATGCAGTGAAGTAAAGGGAACATTCCCCGTTATGGGTATTAGAACACACAACACAGGAATCAGGCAAGTCCTCTATCACGGCGTGGATTACTATTTCTCTGAAGTTAGGTGGCCTAATCCTACGCTTAAATTCTTTAAAATCAATGACTTGCATGATATACCTCCTAGTTCATGTCTGTAATGGAGAAGTTTACCTCTTGAGGGAACGAGGATGCTTGGGCGCATGTACTGGTATCAATCCAAGTATACACATTGACGCTTTCAATCTTGTACCCATGATCTCCAGCCTCACGAACCAACTTCTTGATTTCATTCATAATTTCATTAATCTGTCGCATAATAACCTCCTATCTATTTGATTTTACTTGACTTTTACCTATATTTGTGGTAAAATCAAGAACATTACTACGGCTTTGAAACGCCGATCCCTAAAGATAAAAACCATAAGTATATGAAAACATTACACATCCTTTCTAAAGACTACCCAGAGTACGCTTCAATAATAGCTACCTTCAAGGATAAAGTCAACTACCAATACCGCTATGTCTCGGGACTAAGTGATCTCCGTGGACTTCATGGAGGAGAGATTATCATAACCCCAAAGGCAATTGCAAGGGCTGATTACGATCAAATCATGGATTATGTCATAGGTGCCGGATTTGAGGTGGATGAAGGCTGATGGATAAAATAACGAAATACCTGCGTAACCTCAAGCAGAATGACCCACATAAGTTTGCTGAACTACTTATGCGAATGGATGATAAAGAACTTGAGATACTTCAATACGATTGGAACATTTGGGCGAGAGATAAGCAACTTGCTCCAGAAGGAAAGTGGAGATACTGGGTAGTCCTAGGGGGAAGGTCAAGTGGTAAAAGCCGCACCGGTAGTGAGTGGATAATTCAACGAGCAAGAGAGGGCAAGGGGCCAATAGCTCTTATCGGACAGACTGCTTCTGATGTACGAGATATTATGATTGAAGTTGGCCCATCTTCTATTATGTCCGTGTGCCCACCAGACTTCAAACCAACTTACGAGCCATCTAAAAGACGCCTTACTTTCCCAAACGGTGTAATTTGTACTACGTTTTCTGGTGATGAACCCGGACAACTGAAAGGGCCTCAACACCAGACTGTGTGGTGCGACGAGCTTCCTAAATATTCTGATCCCCAAGCGACGTTTGATGAAATAAATTTCTCTACTCGAATCGGAGACAGCAGGGTACTTTACAGTACCACGCCAACACCTCACGCCGTTATTAAACAGTTGTGGACACGATATCAAGAAGACCCAGAAGGCCGTATCCGTCTTGTGGTTATGCCTACAAAGGACAATGCCGCGAATATCGATCCTGAGTTCATAAAAGACCTTGATGACTCCTACAAAGGTACTCGCCTATACCGCCAAGAGGTTCTTGGTGAGATACTTTGGGACAGTCCAGATGCTTTGTTCACACCAGAACGCCTAGACGAACACAGGGTACACGAAGCGCCTAATTTAGACAAGGTCATTGTCTCTGTAGACATTGCTGTGACTAACAAAAGCACGAGTGATAGTACGGGTATTATCGTTGGTGGTCGGGGTAAAGATGATGGTCATGGTTATTGTCTTTTTGATGGAACTATGAAGGCCAGTCCCCTACAGTGGGCCAGACGTGTCATTGATCTCTACGATGAATACAACGCGGAATATGTAGCCTGCGAAGTGAATCAGGGAGGCGATTTGATTGAGACTACTCTGCATCAGGTGCGTCCCGGTCTGCCCGTAAAGAAGATTACCGCCAAGGAAAGCAAGACAGTCCGTATGGAACCTGTTTCTCTCCTAGAGGAACAAGGTAAGATTCATTTAGTCGGACACTTCCCCGAGTTGGAAGATCAGCTTGTTCAGTTCACAGGAAAGAAAGGTCAGCGCAGTCCTGATCGCTACGATTCATTTTCTATGTGCATGGCCGATCTCTTGCTTACGAAGAAACGTGGTATTGTCAGAAGCCAAGAGTTCTACCTTTGACTGCTCCCCGCCCTAAAGGACGGGGATTCCCAATTCACAGAACCCAGCCTGACCACACTTACGTGCAGACAGGACTTACAGATTCTCCAAGGGCTGACGCCGCCAGTCCGGCGGCCAAAACATTACGCGCTGCGTTGATGTCACGGTCGTGGATTGCTCCGCATTCAGGGCAAACCCATTCACGCACGCTCAACGGCAACGATTTGACGGTGTGGCCGCAGTCAGAGCAACGCTTGCTGCTCGGATACCAACGGTCAATCCTGACAAGTTCGCGGCCATACCAACGCGATTTGTACTCAAGCTGCCGCACGAATTCAGACCAGCTTGCATCGCTGATTGATTTCGCAAGGCAGTGGTTCTTTTGCATGTTGCTGACTGCCAGCGTCTCGATGGCGATCACTTGGTTTTCGTTTATCAACCGAGTCGAGAGCTTGTGGAGGAAGTCTTTGCGGGTGTCCGCAATCTTGGCATGCAAACGTGCAACTTTCAGCTTCGCCTTCTTGCGGTTGGCAGAGCCTTTCTGCTTCTTCGCCAAAACGCGCTGCGCCTTGGCAAGTTTCTTTTCATTGGCGGCAAATGCTTTCGGGCTGCTGATCTTCTCGCCGGTAGAAAGGATGGCGAAGTGAGTCAGGCCCAAGTCAATACCGACCTTATTTTCGACAGGAGTCTTTGCTTGAACTTGATCTGTGCAGAGCATGGACACAAAGTAACGACCCGCCGCATCTTTGCTGACAGTGACGGTAGTAACCACGGCAGCTTTCGGAATGGTGCGGCTGAATCGAATGTTCAATGCTCCAGCCTTGGCAATGGACAGAACGCCATTACTCCACTTGAAAGCACTGGTCGTGTATTCGGCGGATTGATGACCATCCTTCTTTTTAAAAGTCGGGTATTTGTTACGACGAGCAAAGAAGTTGCCGAACGCGGTTTGCAGATGGCGAAGCGATTGCTGAACCGGAACGCTAGATACTTCGTTCAGCCACGCGAATTCTGGTTGCTTCTTGAGCGCGGTCAGTATCGCAGAGGTTTCGTGGTAGCCGACTTTTTCTTGGCGCTGGAACCTCGCATCAGTGCGCTGGCGAAGCATGTAGTTGTAAACAAAACGAGCGCAACCGAACGTCTTGGCAAGCATTTCTGCTTGCTCGGACGTTGGGTAAAACCTAAAGCGATAGGCGCGTTTCGTTTCCATTTAAATAGTATAATTGTTTCGTGTAAGGATAGCAATAGAGAAAGGAGAGCGGGAGTAGGGCTTGCGAAGCAAGCCACGCTATCCCTCCCCGGCCTGAAGGCCGAGGTTTCCCGCGCATCCGATGATCCCCACCAAATCAATCCGCAAGCGTATGAAGGAAATGCAGGAGATGGAGGATAGCTGTGCCTCTGCCTCTATTGCGTACATCTTAGGGCTTCCTAGGGAGAGCGTCCCTAACTTCATCAAGCACGGAGAGAACGAGGATGCCTTTTGGCAAGCGGTAGACAAGTTCCTCTATTCGTGGGGATTTCAGATGGATAAGACTAAATCCAGTAAGGGTCTTACCCTTGTCTATGGAGAAGTAGAAGATACTCCCCACATCTACGTTGAAAGGGATGGTGAGAGTGTGTTTAACACTGACGAACCCTTAACGAAGATATGGGGAAGGTTTAAGCTAGTGCCGATCAGTGATTAAATCTATAGTCTCATTCAACTCCTTATCCTCTTCTGTAACTACTTCAATACCGCAGTGACTACAGATTGAATAGTAATACTTCTCCCCATCTTCATCACGGAAGGCAGGAATAAGATTACCTTGTTTACATGATAGGCATTTATCAGTCATTGTTCCTCCTCGTATGGAATCATTTTATAATCCCAATCATCGGGGTAACCTGTCTCCCAGTCGTGAGAGACGTTGACCCAAGTAATCTCATACACCCCATCCTCGCACCTGTGTAGGTTAACAATTCGGTGCATTTCTTCTGGCTCACAGAAAACATCCCCTAATCTCAAATCGCTTTTACGAGACAGGACAGTAATATCTTTTTTTGAGGATACACCTCGTTTAGTGAAGAACGTACTTGTGGACAGCCTTACAACAAGTCTCAACTTTTCAGACTCTGGTGTCCTTTCAACCTTAATACTCATCACTATAATCCTCCAAAGCAATTACCAAACCATCAAAATCTTCTGACTCACCGTAAAGACCAGCCAAAGCAAGCACTGTGTCCAAGTCTACACCATAATCTTCTGCAAGGCAAGTAAGATAGTCCATTCGGTTATCATACCCTTGTTCTTTGTAGATGTTCATAGGTATTCCTCCTGTTGTTCAATCTGTTCGGCTGCCCCAAGAAGTTCTCTTGATCTCCGAATATGCTTTGCTTGTTTGGCTCTTGTTGTTGATGGCCCAATCATCCCGCTCTGAACATCGTGCAGATAAGCTAGTGCGCGGAGGACATCAGGGAACTCTTGCATGTCTTGTATCTCCTTCTTGGTGAATTTGATCATGTGTTCCTCCTTTAGTTAATCAGTAATGAGAAAGATAGCACTATCCAACCCCAAGATCAACTACTTTTATTGTTTCTGAGTAATAAAGTAAGAATATCAATAAAATCAATAAGTTAGCTAGATATGGGTAATCTAACTCGTTGAATACATTGAAAATATTTCAATCAGAGTATTGACTTTTTAAGCCAAGCGTGCTATAATGATCAAATACAGTAGAAAAAGTTTAGATTCGGCTTGTCGTGAGACACCCAGACTAGCTTAGTGGAATGGTTATGAACGTTTATCTTTACATGATCAAGTGTAATGATGGTTTTAATAATCCAGTCAAGATCGGAATAGCAAAAGACGTTGATAAACGTCTAAATGACCTTCAAATTGGTTGCCCATATCCTCTAACAATTGAAGACATAGTTAAGGTTGGGAGTAGAAGGCAGGCTGAATACTTTGAGGCCACATGCCACAGACTGCTCACTCGGGAAGGTAAATACTTACGCGGGGAGTGGTTTAAAGGGCCGGTAGACTTGCGCGACCTCTATGATAGGGTTAGCTGTAAGATTAACGGGGATGTAGGTATTCATCCCACACTACATAGCCTTAGAGAAGAACAAAAAGATTTTGATTTAGGTTTTCTGTTTTCATTAAAATATCACGGTTTTATATAATTTTAAGTATTTGAAAGAACGTTGTGAAACGTCCTTGAAGGTAAACCACAAGAACGGCCCTTTGAAGTCAAAGCCTAATAAGCTTGAAAGCCAGTCTCACAAGGATTGGATCGTTAGCTAGTAATAGCTACAGCACTGACGCCCCGAAGGGTCTACTCTCGCAAGGGAGTAGGGAGCCGGTTAACACCTCAGTTTGCAAGGGTGAAATCCCCAAGCTAACAAATCCGGTAGATTCGCCTTGTGTACCCTATTATGATGATCCGCAAGTGAGCACAGTTCCTCCCCGGCGCATAGTATCGGTAATACCAAACTAGGTTGTGATGTTAAGTTATTGATCTTTATAGCTTTTACATTGCAAACTAGGTGTCCCATGGGGTAGGTGTATCTAAAATTTAGTAAGTTTTATTTCTTTAGAATCAAATAGTTAGTTTATATTTTGTTGTTTTTAAACTAAGTGGTTGATTCAATCATCTTATCAAAGACTAGCGGGACGCTATGATTCATACAGATAAACGTACTGAAGAAGATAAATATTACAACGGTGGATATGTTCATGAGGCATATCAAACCTTGGCTAGATACATGATAGTCCAAGGAAGCACACCAGTCAAGATAAACACCAGAACCCTTTACTCATTCTATTCCTCATTGCTTGAGGTACAGATAGCTAAGAGTAAACGAACAAAATGGCTTTGTCAAATAGCCAGAGTCCTAGAAAGAAACCAACATAAAGAGTTCACACTCTCCCCCGGAAGTATCAGATTCGTATTGTAGGAGCTTAAATGGCCGCAGAAGATTACGTACATAACGCTCCTTCAACACCTTACGTTGATAAGACCAAGAAGGCAGACGTAAGTACTCCCTCTCTAGCATGGAGAGAAATGTATAAGCACTTCGAGCTACCTAATGCCCTAATGGGTGGTACTTTGGAGATGCGCAAGGAAAAAACTAAATGGCTCCCAAGAGAGCCAAAAGAAGGATGGGATGCCTATAGGAACCGTTTGAATAGAACAGTCTTGTATGGTGCTTATCGTCGTACAGTGAAAGCCCTAGCAGGACTGGCTTTTACTTCTCCGGTTACAGCAGACAATGTTCCAGACGAACTAGAATACCTTAAAGAAGATGTTGATAACCTTGGCACTAGCCTTACCAGCCTTGCCAATCAACTCCTAGAAGAACAACTACACTTCGGTATCACTCATATCCTTGTTGATATGCCTCAGATTGATGGGACTGTCACTCTGGCACAAAAGGATGAACTAAAGCTAAGACCTTACTTCACACCAAACTCTCCGCTTAACCTTATCTCTTGGACTTTAGACAAAACTGGTGGTTTAGTCAATCTGTCTGAGATTCGCATTAAGGAAATCGTTGTAGAGAAGGATGGGTGGGGTGAGAAGGAAGTAGAGCAAGTCCGTCAAGTCACTCCCACAGAAGTTACCCTTTGGCGGCGACCAGATAAGAATAAAGACTTTGAAGTCTACTCCCAAACCTCTAACAGCTTAGGTTACGTCCCTCTGATTACCATCTACGGTAACAAGACAGGGATCATGACTGCTACGCCTCCACTAGAAGACTTGGCTTGGCTTAACCTTCGTCATTATCAGAAGCTATCTGACCTAGATAACATTGAGCACATTGTAAATGTACCGTTCCTGTTTGGCAAGGGCTTTGCCGATGGGGAACTAAACGGAACTACAATCGGTGCATATCGCCTTATCTCTACAGATAGGGCTGACGCAGACCTGACGTTCGTAGAGCACAGTGGTAATGCTATCTCTGCCTCTCAAGCTTCAATGGATAAGTTGGAACAGAGAATGGCAAGTATGGGCAGTGACATTATCATTCGCAAGAGTGTTGATCGTCAGACCGCTACGGCCAGAAAGATTGACCAATCAGAATCAATCAGTCTACTTCAGATCATGACTAATGAGCTTGAGTCTAAATTACACCAAGCTTTTATTGTTGCAGGTGATTGGATTGATATTGAAGCTGACGTAATGCTAAATATTGGTAACGATCTAAAGACTTCTGATGCTGGCCCGAATACACAAGACTTGCTCGTTAAATTCATTCAGGAGAATGGTGGCATGTCTGTAGATCAGGCGATCAAAGAACTTCAGCGTCGTGGCACTTTTGCTGATACCTATAAAGAGATCGGTGGTAAGCTAGTAGAACAAGAAACAAAAGAAGAAGTAAACGAGGATAACCCTCAAGAAGTAGAAGAACCCGGCGAGATGCCGTAACAACCATAGCGGGAGCTAAATAGATGAGCCTAGTAGCTGTAGTAGAAGATATTGAATCAGTAGATGAGAGTGTTCGTGGATTTTATAAAGAAGCTGACAACGGTTATATCTTAGATGTAGAGCCTTATGAAGATTCTGTGATAGAGAACGGTAAAGAAAAGAAGCGCCGTTTTGCACTAGAAGAGGTACACGGTCTTACCTCTAGTTTGGGTAAAGAAAGGAATACTGTTAAGGAACTAAACCGGAAAGTCACCAAGTACGAAAAAGATTTTGAAGGGATTGATCTAGAAGAGTACCAGACTATAAAGACGAAGTATGAGGAATGGTCGAAGATTGATCCTGTTGCCAAGGCCGATGAACTTGCTGAAGAGAAGGCTAAAGAAAAAATCAGCAAGAAGCAGAAGGAGTGGCAGAAGCAATTTGAGACTGAGGTCAATGGCCGTGAGTCTCGTATCCAAGAACTAACCAAGCAACTACACGGCGTAATGATTAACGGCGCAGCTGTAAAAGCCCTTGCTGATAATGGAGCCGGTGACTCAATTGATCTACTTCTCCCGCATGTACTAAAGAGTACACGTCTCGCAGAAGATAACGGTAAGGTAATAGTAGAAGTAGTGGACGAAGATGGTAATCCTCGCGTTCGCTCCGATGGCCGTAATATGACCATTGATGACCTTATCCCAGAAATGAAAACCAAGTGGCCTAATGCTTTCGTAGCTAAGGTTAAGAGTGGTGGCGGTAGTCAACCAAGTAAGCCTGCCGCTAGCAGTGAAAAGTCGGCTGATGAAATGAGCACCATTGAACTTTACCGCTTGGGTCTACAACAGAAGTTTGCAAAGAAATAAATAATCAAAAGGCTGGGAGCCTTTAACAGAAGTTAAGTGTATTGGGGGAGCCAAGCACGACACAAAGAAAAAGCCGACACTCGGCTCCATGTAAACCAAAAACACTTAATAAATATTAAAGGAGAATCCTTATGGCTTCAATTACTCTTGTAGAGAGCACTAAGTTTACTAATGACTTACTTGTAAAGGGTGTCGCTCGTGATTTTATCGAGATTGACCCTCTTTTCAACTACCTGCCGATGCTACCTATCACCAGTGATGTTGTTCGCGTCAATCGTGAAAAGACTCTTGCTGGTGTTAACACTTATGATATTGGCGATCCTCTGGCAAACACTGCTGCTACTTATGAAAGTGTTACCTATGGCCTGTCCACCCTTGGTGGTATTGCCGAAGTAGATGGTCGTATTCTAGCCACTAACGCTACCCAAGTTGATCAGATGGAGCTGGCGCTGTCCTCTGTTGCTAAAGCCACTGGTCGTAAGTACCGTAATCTGTTTATCAATGGTGATTCCGGTTCTGTTACTACAGACTTTGATGGCCTTGCTAACCTAGTGTCTGCTGGTCAGACGATTGCTGCGACTGGCGCAGATGGTGATGTGTTCACCTTTGCAAAGCTGGATGAGGGTATTGCTATGACCACTGCTAAGGATGGTGACGTAGATTTTATCACTATGACCTCACGTGAGATTAATGCAATGTATGCAGCTTATCGTAATCTTGGTGGTGCAGGTATCGTAGAGACTATGACTCTCCCGAGTGGTCGTCAGATTCCGATGTATCGTGGTATCCCGATTTTCCGTAATGACTTTATTCCTGTCAATCAGGTTGTTGGTTCAGCATCCAATTCTTCTAGTATTTACTTTGGTTGCTTCGATGACGGTACTATGAAAACTGGTCTTGCCGGTATCACCTCCGCTGTTGATGGTGGTATTCAGGTTATCCCTGTTGGTCAGTCTGAGACTAAGAACGCTCAAATTGCTCAGGTGATTTGGTATGCTGGTCTTATGCTGGCTTCTGATAAGGCTCTGACTGCTGTGACCGGGATCGTGCCTGCGGCGTAGTATGAACTAAAGATAGTGAGAGGAGTTGAAAGGCTCCTCTCCTTCTTAAAGTATCTTCCAAGTTTGAGGATATTTTAACAAGGAGATAACAATGATTCAAGTTTGGCTAGTTGGCCCCTATAAAAACAAAACCATGAAGGTTGGTAATGTACAGTTCATTGACGGAACTGCTTATGTTACTCGCATTTCTCCGTTGATGGCCTCCTACGGGGTAAAAGACTACCCTCCTGAAGATTGGATAGACCCTAAAGTAGTTGAGTACAGCGAAGAAGTCAAGGATTTTGTTAATGAAGCTGAAGTAGAAACAGCCGATGAGATCATTAAGAAGGCTCTTGAGGCTAGGCTAAATAAGAAACCAGAACCAATCACAAACCTAGACGGCTTTGGTGCATGGTTCAAGATTAAGGCAGATGTGAAAGCAGCTACAGGCATCTCCCCTAAGAACCGTGAAGAAGCCTTGCAACTGCTAAATGAAGCACAAGGAACGCTAGAAGAATATCTCGGGACGAAATAATGCCACTACTCTACATGCCAATCGCCACTTGGTTCACGTTAATTAAAGAATGTATTTGTACCCGATTCAAGAATAAAGAATGTAGGAGATTGGTATGGCATTAGACGTAACCGTAGGTGGCGTATCTTCAGATTCCTATGTGAGTAGAGACGATGCAGATGCTTATTGGGCAAATAGAGGGAGTCCTGTAGCGTGGACTTCTCTTACTAGTGATGAGAAGGATGCCGCATTGCGATACGCTACCGAGTGGTTAGACTCAAATTACAGTTGGTACTCTACCATTTGCACAACTACACAAGCACTAGGCTTTCCTAGAAACAGTTGGTTTGATAGCGAAGGTAGAACAATCATGGGGTGTGGCGTCATCCCAACAAAGATCAAAAATGCTACTTGTGAGATGGCCTTACAGCACATTAATGAGAATCTTTATTCAACTGAAAGAGAGGGACTTAAATCTCAGTCTTTTGGAGATGCGTCTGAAACGTATTCCTCAAGTTCACGTTCCTTTTCGGGTATCAAGTTATCCTTAGCAGAATACGGTAGCACAGGTAAGACGAAAGTAAATATACTTTGGAGGGCTTGATTGTGCCGAAAGCAAGAGTACAAAGTGGAGAATCTAGAACTTCTTACCTCTCACGCTGTATGGCTAATGAGGCGAAAAAGTTTCCAAATACTTCTCAGCGGGCTGCTGTTTGTAACAGTTACTACGACAGAGCTAAGAAGAAAAAGAAATGAGCATAGCGACACGGAATCTCAAACAAACCGCTACGTTATGGACAGCCGGGGCAACAGATGTTTATGGAAACCGAACATGGTCTGCACCTGTACCAATTCCTTGTAGGTGGGAAGACGTGCAAGAGAAGGTCTTAGACTTCCAAGGGAACGAAATCATATCAAAAGCTATTGTGTATGTAGATAGGGATTTGTCAAACAATGATTACATAGGTTTAGGGGTGTATTCTGATTTAACTCCACCTGCCGCTGCTAAAGAAGTACGTAATTTCTCTAAGATTCCTAACCTTGCAGCGACACAATATGTCCGTAAGGTTATCCTCTAATGGCACGTCGCGGAGGAAAGATAAGACCTACTGATAAGGCTTTTATCATAACCAAAGGTAAAGCTAATGCTGCGATAAAAGGAATTACAGATAATATTCAAGCCGCTTTAGACGGCCTAGTCTTTGCCTCGGAAGAAGAGTTAGATGACATTGTAGACGAGGTTCTTGAGGACAGCAATAGACGTGCTCCGATGGACACAGGTGAGTTGAGGGAGAGTCAGTTCAAACGAATCTTCAGGGAAGCGGATAAGACAACTTTTGTGTTTGGGTATACGGCGGATCATTCTGCTTTTCAACACGAATTGTATAACGATTCTTATGCAAACCCTACCACACCTGGTACTGAACCAAAGTTCTTGCAGAAAGCATTAAACGCAGTAGAAACAGATATAGCAAAACGTATGGCTGATGCCATCAAGTTAAAGGTATAACTTATGGGGTCGCCTTCTGTAGATATTGCCACTAAGTTAGCAACAGCGGGTATTGGTGTTCTTGGAACTTCGATTTTCGTGGGACGCGAACCGGGGCTTTCAACACTAACCATTACCCTACTAGATGTTGGTGGCGCAGCACCAAACCCTAAATATGCCAGAGACTTCCTTGATTTGCAGATTGTTGTAAAGGGTGCTCCTAATGACTATGTAAGTGCTAGAACAAAAGCAGAAGCAATAAAGAACAACCTCTTAGGTGCAGCAGCTTATACAGTCGGAACAGAGATTTACTTCGCTTTCAACATGCGTGGTGACATTAATTTCATAGGGTATGATAAGAACAACCAACCCTCTTTCACACTAAACTTCCGCATTATCAAAGATTACGGTGATGTTGGAAATAGACTTAGCCTTTAGTCTCCCTTTGGGAGCGTCCCACATTTAACATTCCTTAAAGGAGAACACTATGGCAGTTACATCTAAGGTTATTGCAGTATCCGCAGACGGCTCAACTTATTACACCCTTCCGGGTTCCACTGGTGATCTAAATGATAGTGGCGAGTCCACTGAGGATAGCGTTTTCGGTAGTGACTATCAATCCTCACAATCCACCCTGATCGGTTGGGATGGTTCCTGTAACGCTTATTACAAAGGACTTGCTGGTTATGTAGCTACCTTTAAGAAGTCTGGTACTGCTACTGCTATGACTGGTGAAGCAATGAGTCTTGTCAGCGGCAAGACCTACAAGGTAACTGATACATCTAAGAATGTATTTAGCCGCAATCATACTATTACTGTATATGACGGTGTTACTGATGTTACTGCTCAGGTGGAGAGCGTAGATCATCTGTTCGGTCGCGTTACTTTCCTATCTTCTTATACGGTTTTGGGTAGTGTAACGGTGGATGCTTATTACCTACCACTAGCCTCCGTTGGTACAGCGCGTGAGTTCTCCTTGTCTATGACAGCAGAATCCGTAGACACCACTGACTTTGCTACTGCTCAGGCTAATGGTGGTTATCGTACCTTTAACTACGGCCTCAAGACAGTCTCTATTGATGCTTCTGGTTTCTATAGTTCAAGCAACGGCTTCCCGGCCCTAGTCGCCAGTCGCGCAGAATTGATTATTGAGATTAATCCAGATGGTAGTAATAAGTCTATTGCGCGTGGTTTCTTCAAAGCAATTACTACGGGGCAGTCTGGTGATAACGGAGGGAATGAA
>Ga0172382_10008620_pt1 | contig 14134 bp, 11 predicted proteins | sample Leawel138RmetaG_FD_122245 | JGI IMG/M metagenome (GOLD analysis project Ga0172382, IMG submission 122245) | Leachate microbial communities from a municipal landfill in Southern Ontario, Canada - Leachate well 138R metaG | ecosystem: Engineered > Solid waste > Landfill > Unclassified | place...
ATCGAACGGCGAATCGAACGGCGACGACGGATCGAACGGCGACGGCGATGGCGGCGTATCGGCCGGCGCAAGCGACGAGGCGCCTGCCGCACCGATGCCGCAGCCGACGGACGATACGAGTGCCGTGAACGCGAGCCCGGGCAACAGCGTCTCCGGCACCATCACGCCCGCGACCGGCGCCGTGGATGCGCGCGACGACGCCTGGCGCTTCGGCATCGGCCGGGTCGGCGTCGACGACATCGCACTTCACTATGTCGACGAAGGCTTTGCCCGGCCGCTGACGGTCGATGCCGACAAGCTGCGCATCGGCTTCGAACTGGCCGGCGCAGCGGGCGGGGATGACCCACAGGTGCAGGTCGACGGGCTCGGCATCGAAGTGGCCGGCATATCGCTTGCCGCCGAAGGCATCGCCGAGCCGGTGCTGACCCTTGCCGGGGCGAATCTCGATGCCGGCAGCTTCGACCTTGCCGAGCGCAGCATGGCGGCCGACGCGCTTCGGCTGGACGGCGCCAGACTGGCCGCCGCGCGCGCCGCCGATGGCGGGATCGCGGTGCTCGACGCCTTCGCTCCGGCGAGCGGCGCGACGACAGCCGGCGCGACGGGCGCCGGCGACGAGGCGGATGCGAAGCCGGGCGACGACGGCGAACCGGCCGCCCCCTGGCGCTACCGGCTCGGCGAATTCCGGCTCGACGGCGGCGACGTGACGCTGCGCGATGCCGCGGTGGACCCGGCGGCTTCGCTGGCCCTGCAGGACGTCCAGGTGGTGGTGCGCGAGATCAGCGACGACTTCGCAGCGCAATGGCCGGTCGAAGCGCGCTTCGCGGTCCGCGAGGGCGGCAGCTTTGAAGCGGGTGGATTCATCGTCGCCGGCTCACCGGCGGGCGACCTGGAACTCCGGCTCGCCGATCTCGGACTGGCGGCTGCCCAGCCCTATCTCAGTGAAGTGGCGCGTCTGCGCATCGTCGGCGGCAGCCTTGCGAGCGCGGGGCGCCTGCGTTTCGGCGACGGCGGCTTCAGCTACGAGGGTAGCGCCGATGTCCGCGGGCTCGACCTGCACGAACTCGAGACCGAGGAGACCCTGCTCGGCTGGAAATCCCTGTCGACGAAGAACCTCGCGGTGCGCGACGACGGCGTCGCCATCGAGGAGCTGGTGCTCGATGGACTGCGCTCGAAGCTGATCATCCTCGAGGATCGCAGCGTGAACGTGGCCCATGTCGTCGGGCCGGCGGAAAAGGAGGAGCAGGAGGAACTCGTGGCCACCGCCGAAGCGAAGGGTGCGAAGCCGGAGCCCTCGAGCGGCGAGGATCCGGCGTTCCGGATCGGCGTCGAGCGCCTGCGCCTGGTCGATGGCGACGTGGACTTCGCCGACCTGTCGCTGGCTCTGCCCTTCGGCACCCGGATCCATGAGCTCGAGGGCGAGCTGGCCGGGTTGTCGAACGATCCGGACAGCGCCGCGACGATCGCGCTCGAGGGCAAGGTGGACGAGTACGGGACGGCGAAGGCCGCGGGCGAGATCAACCTCTTCGCGCCGGCCGAGCACACCGATGCGAAGGTCGAGTTCCGCAACGTCGAGATGACCAACCTGACGCCGTACACGGCGACCTTCGCCGGCCGGCACATCGCCTCCGGCAAGCTCTCGCTCGACCTCGAGTACCGGATCGAGGAGCGGCAGCTGCGGGGCGACAACCGGATCGTGATGGAGCAGCTCACCCTCGGAGAGAAGGTCGATTCGGAGGAAGCCCCCGACCTGCCGCTCGACCTGGCCGTCGCCATCCTCAAGGACAGCCAGGGCCGCATCGACCTCGGCCTGCCGGTGTCCGGGTCGCTCGAGGATCCCGAGTTCAGCTTCGGTGCGGTCGTCGGCAAGGCGCTGCTCGGGCTCGTCACCCGGATCGTGACGGCGCCGTTCCGGGCCCTCGGTGCGCTGTTCGGCGGTGGCGATGATGTCGACATGTCGCAGATCGCCTTCGACGCCGGCAGCGCCGAACTGCCCGGGCGCGAGCGGGAGAAGCTCGCTAAGCTGGCCGAAGGGCTCGGCAGCCGGCCTGGCCTTGCGCTCGAGATCGAGCCCGGCGTCAATCGGGAAGTCGATGGCCGGGCCCTGCGCGATCTCCAGTTGCGGCGCGAGATCGCCGGCCGGCTCGGACGCGGTGTGCCGGACGACGAGAAGCCGGCGCCGCTCGCCATGAGCGACGGAGCCACCCGCTCCGCGCTCGAGGCCCTGTTCACCGAGCGCTTCAATGCCCATGAGCTGAGGCAGCTGCGCGAGTCACCGGCCAGCCAGGAGCCGGCGTCCGACGGGCAGGTCGGCGACATCACGCTCGGCGGGGATCCGGCCGCCACGCCGATCGTCCGCGATTCCGTCGAACCGGTGAAGGCCTCGGACGAGAACGACACCTATCGGCGGATCGCCGAGCGCCTGATCGATGCCGAGATTCTCGACGAAGGCGTCCTGGCGGCGCTGGGCGAGCAGCGCGGCGAAGCGATCCGCGCCGAGTTGGAGGAGCGCGGACTCGACGCCGGGCGCATGTCGATTGCGCAGCCCGCGGAACGCGAGGCAGAGGATCAGAGCGTCCTGGTCGGGCTCGGGCTCGATGCGAGGGGGGCTGCCGGCGATGCGCCGGCCGATGATGGACCTGCACCGGCCGGCGAACCGCCCGCGGCCGGCGCGCTGCCTGGCTGATCGCAGCCCGGCGCTTCGAGGCAAGCGAGGACCGACAATGACCATGGCCGCAAGCACTCCCGACCAGGCCGAATGCGCCGCGGCTTTCGTCGCCCTGCACGAGGCGCAGCGGGGTTTCGTGATTCCCAATCCCTGGGATGCCGGGTCTGCGCGGCTGCTGCAGGCGCTGGGCTTTCGCGCGCTGGCAAGCACCAGTTCCGGCTTCGCGTTCTCGCATGCCCGACCCGACTACGGGGTCAGCCGTGAGGCGCTGATGGTGCATCTGGCCGAGCTTGCCACTGCCACGCCCCTGCCGGTCAATGCCGATCTCGAGAACGGCTTCGGCGATGCTCCCGAGGAATGCGCCAGGACCATCGAGCTGGCCGCTGCGGCCGGCGTCGTCGGCGGCTCGATCGAGGATTCGACCGGCCGGCGCGATGAGCCGATCTACCCGCTCGGACTTGCCGTCGAGCGGGTTGCGGCAGCAGCCGAAGCGGCGCGTGCGCGTCCGGTTCGCTTCCTGCTCACGGCCCGTTGCGAGAACTTCTTCGTCGGCCGGCCCGATCTCGCCGACACCATCGCTCGGCTGCAGGCGTACCAGGAAGCTGGAGCCGATGTGCTCTACGCGCCCGCGTTGGCCAGTCGCGAGGATATCGCCACGGTGCTGCGCGAGATCGATCGCCCGCTCAACGTCCTGTTCGGTGTCGCCGGCATGACGCTCGGCGTCGAGGCACTGCTGGACATGGGGGTGAAGCGGATCAGCACCGGCGGCGCCCTGGCGCGAGCTGCGATCGGCGGCGTGTTGCGCGCGGCCACCGCCTTGCGCGACGAAGGCCGGGTAGACTATGCCGCGAGCGCGACGCCGGGCGCCGCGCTGAACAAGCTGTTCTCCGATCCTGACGCAGTCCTCTGAAGGGAACGTCCTGAATGCTCTCCGCGACGGCAGGGGTTTCGCTCGGGCTGGTCGCGTTCGTGTTCCTGCTCGCCGGCTGCGTGAAGGGAGTGGTCGGGCTGGGCCTGCCGACGGTGGCGATCGCCGTACTCGCCCAGCTGATGCCGCCGGCCGCCGCCGCCGGCCTGCTCATCGTCCCGTCGCTGCTCACCAATGTCTGGCAGGCCCGGCCCTTCGCGAAGCTGGGCAGTCTGCTGCGGCGGATCGGGCCGATGCAGCTCGGGGTCTTCGTCGGCACGCTCGCCACCGCATGGGCGCTCGGCGCGCCGGCCGGGAACTGGGCGAGGATCGGGCTCGGCGTGGCGCTGCTCCTGTATGCGGGCTGGGGCCTGGTGGCTGCGCGCTTCGTGATCGCACCCGATACCGAGCGTTGGCTCGGCCCGGTGACGGGCCTGCTCACGGGCGCGATCACCGCCGCGACCGGTGTGTTCGTGATGCCCGCGGTTCCCTATCTGCAGTCGCTCGGCCTGCAGCGCGTCGACCTCGTGCAGGCGATGGGCGTGTCGTTCACCGTCTCGACGGTGGCGCTCGGCATCGGCCTGGGCTGGAACGGAGCATTCCCGCCAGCGGTGCTCGCGGCCTCGAGCCTGATGCTGGTGCCGGCGATCGCAGGCATGTGGCTCGGCCAGAAGCTCGGCGAGCGCATGTCGCCCGAGCTGTTCCGCAAGGTGCTGTTGTGGAGCCTGGTCGTGCTGGGCGGCCAGATGGTACTGCGCGGCCTTTGAAGCCCCGGGTCATCGACCGACCGGTGCAGCGCGGCTGCGATGCGCACCGGGTAGCCGGGAGATCCGGATCGGTCGGGATCAGCCCGGCGCCGGCTTGCCTGCCGAAACCGGCATCGGCCCGGACAGCGCCATTGCCCCGGCGCCAGCGAGCGCCAGTACGCCGGCGGCCAGGAACGCGCCGGCGTAGTCCTGGTGCGCGGCCTGCAGCACGCCCATGATGCTGGGTCCGAACAGGACGCCGAAGGTGCTGACCACGCGCGTCAGGCCGTAGAGTCGGGCATAGGCCGGCGTGCCGAAGGCTTCGGCGACGAGCAGCGACTGCATCGTGACGAAGTTGCCGATGGTGGCGCCGAACATCACGATCCCCGCCAGCAGGGCGATATCGCCTTCGGCCATGCCGATGAGGGGGAGGGCGGCCGCCTGGGTCACGAGCAGCAGGATCACGAAGGCGTGGTTGGACATGCGCGCGAGCAGCCAGATCGCCACGAAGCGCGCCGCCACGCTGGCGCCCGCCAGTACGGCGATCGCCGCTCCGGCGCGCGCAGCATCGGGTTCGCGCAGCATCATCAGGTTGAAGAGATGGGTCTGGCCGCCGACCGTGGCCGCCATGCCGAGCAGGAAGGCGGCGCAGGCGGCCCAGAAGTAGCGGCTGCGCAGCGTGGCCGAGAAGACCGCATCGCCATCGGTCGAGGCGGTCGACTGCGGGGTGGCGGGCGCGCCGCCGACGGGCTCCATGCCGATATCGGCGGGCCAGGAGCGCAGGACCAGCCAGGTCGGCAGGAGAATGCCGGCCGCTACCAGGAGCGCGAGCCAGGGACTCGCGCCATCGAAGCCGAGCGCCGCGATCAGCATCGCCACCGGTGGCGTCAGCACGATCGCGCCGACCGAATTGCCGGTCGAGGCGACCGTCATCGCAGTGGCGCGTCCGGTCACGAACCAGCGCGCCACGATGGTCGTGCCGGGCAGCAGGGCGGCGCCCGCGAAACCGATGCCGAGCACGATATGGAAGGCGAACAGGCGCGGCAGCGTATCGACCCAGGGCACGGTGAGCAGGGCGATGGCCATCAGGGCGGCGCCGCCGCTCATCACGAGGCGTACGTCGTGGCGATCGACCAGCCGACCAATGACGAAGGAAATCAGGCCCGCCGAAGCCATGAAGGTGCTCGACGCGAACGAGGCTTCCTCGATGCTGAAGCGGCCGCCGGCGACGAAGGCGTGGAGATAGACCGACAGGCAGTAGATGGTCAGTCCCGAGGAAACCGTGAAGATGAGGAAGATCGCGGCGACGATCGCCCACGGGCGGGACAGGGGGGCACGCATGGCGACAAGCATGCCATAGCCTCGCTGAAGGCGTCGGCCGCTGCGGCTATCATGGGCCGAACCCGATCAACACACGCATCCAGAACCGGAGACACCACGATGGGCCCCCTGATCCGCTACCAGAACCCCGCTTCGCTCGCTACGCCCAGCGGGTTTTCCCATGTCACGGACGGCCCCGGCGAGCGGATCGTCTTCGTCTCGGGCCAGGTCGCCTACGATGAGCAGGGCCGCACCGTCGGCATCGGCGACATGGCGGCGCAGACCCGGCAGGTCCTGCGCAATCTCGGCCAGGCGCTCCAGGCGGCCGACTCCGACTTCGGGCATGTCCTGAAGTTCACCTTCTTCGTGCGCGACATGAGCCCGGAGGCGATTGCGCAGATCCGCGAGGTGCGCAAGGAGTTTCTCGACGAGCGCCGACTGCCGGCAAGCACCATGGTCGGGGTCGCGGCGCTGGCCCGCGACGACCTCCTGCTCGAGGTCGAGGCTTACGCCATCCGCCGGGGCGTCGACGCCTGAACCGGCCTGGATGGGTCGGTTCAGGCGCTTGGCGCTGCTCGCGTCGCTACGCGAGACCGGTCGCGCAGGCCGAAAGCCAGTACCGCAACGGCCATTGCGATGCTCATCACCAGCCCGAGCGCGCCGACCGGTGCCATCGGCAGGGCGCCGGCGATTCCGGCGCCTATGCCGGCCATCGCCATCTGCAGGAAGCCGAGCAGCGCGGAGGCCTGGCCAGCGCGATTGCCGACCGGACCCAGGGCGACGGCGGTGCCGACCGGATTGGCTACCCCCATACCGAGCAGGAACAGGCAAAGAGTGGCGGTGTAGGTGGCGAGCGTCGCCATGCCGAGCGCCTCGAGCCCGAGCATGGCGATACTGCCTGCCAGCCCCGTCACCAGCCCGGCTTGCAGGGCCCGCTCGGCGCCGAAGCGGGTCGCCAGGCGCGGCGCCGCCGCCCCGGCGGCGAACACCACGATGACCGTGCCGGCGAAGTACCAGCCGAACTGCTGTGGATCGAGGCCATGCTCGATCATCAGGATGCGCGGTGAGGCGGCGAACACCGCATAGAGCGACCCGATCGTGAGCGAGATCGCGAGCGCGGGCAGGATGAAGGGGCGCTCGGCGGCGAGGCTGCAGTAGTCGCGCGCGATGGCGGGCGGCGACAGGACGCGTCGTCGCGACGGCGACAGGGTCTCGCCCACCAGGAGGGCGTAGCCGAGTGCGACCAGCACGGTGACGACCGCGACCGCCAGGAAGATCGAGCGCCAGCCGAGCCAGGTTTCGAGCGCGCCGCCGAACAGGGGCGAGAAGCCGGGAGCGGCGGCCATGGCCACCATCACGAACGCCATTACCCGGGTAAGCGACTCGCCCTCGAAGCGGTCGCGGGCGACCGCCCGAGCGATTACCGAGGTGGCGGCCGCGCCGAGCGACTGCACCACGCGTCCGACGAGCAGGACCGGGAAACTCGGTGCGACCGCGCAGACGATCGAGCCCGCGATGACCAGCGCGACCCCGGCGATCGCCACCGGCTGGCGGCCGTAGCGATCGGACAGTGGGCCGACGAACAGCTGGGTGATCGCGAAGCCGAAGAAGAAGACGGTGAACGTCGCCCCCATCGCCTCGACCGGCACGTCGAGACCATGCGCAATGCCCGGGAAGGCGGGCAGCATGATGTTGGTCGACAAGGTCGCGAGGGCCGCCAGGGCGGCGAGTACCAGCATCAGGGAGCGAGCCGGCCACTTGTTGTCAGGGGGTGTCATGCGGTGTCAGGTCGCAGGATGATCGCCATCGATGGTATAAATGTCGATCGACATGAATACATTGTCAAGCGAGAAACATCGGGGGCGTACGACATGAAGGTGAGCAAGGCACAGGCGCAGGCGAATCGGCGGCGGATCATCGAAGTCGCCGGCGAGCTGTTTCGCGAGCGCGGCTTTGATGGAATCGGGGTCAATGACCTGATGCAGGCGGCCAGCCTGACTCGCGGCGGATTCTATGGACACTTCGAGTCGAAGGAGGATCTCGCTCGCCAGGCAAGCGAGCAGGCGCTGGCCGCCACCACGGCGCACTGGTCCAGGACCGTCGACAAGGCCGCGGATCCGCTGGCCGAACTGGTCGATCTCTATCTCTCGGACCGGCATCGGAATTCGGTTGGACGAGGGTGCGCACTGGCGGCGCTTGGATCCGACGCGTTGCGCCACGGCGACGCGTTGCGCGAGGTATTCGGCGCCGGCGTCGAAAGCTTCGTCGCTGCCGTTGCGGCGAAGCTTCCCGAAGGCAGGGAGGCCGAGCGGCGCGAACGGGCGCTGGCGGTGGTGGCGACCCTGGTGGGCGCCCTGATGCTGTCGCGGGTGAGCGACGAGGATCTGTCGAGAGAGCTTCGGGCTGCGGCGGGCGCCGCCATCCTGCGGGGGAATAGCGCGTAGGCACGCGATCGGTTCGCGCTCATGCCTGAGCAGCAAGCGCCGGCCTGCTCCACAATTGGCCATGTCCCTGACCCCGTCCCCTGCGGACACCGCCCGAGTGCCGGTGCCGGTGCTCGCCATCATCGCGCTTTCGCTCGCCGCGCTCGCCAGCGGCGCATCGCTGCGCGTGACCGATGCGATGCTGCCGCGCCTGGCCGCCGAGTTCTCGATCACCCTGGGCGCGGCTTCCCAGGTGGTCACCGTGTTCGCGATCGCCTACGGCTTTGCCCAGCTGCTGTTCGGCCCGCTCGGCGATCGCTTCGGCAAGTACCGGGTCATCGCCGGCGCCTGCGCGGCATCGGCGCTGACCTCGCTCCTCTGCGCACTGGCGCCGGACTACTCGAGCCTGCTCGCCGCCCGCCTGGTGGCCGGCGCCACCGCCGCGGCGGTGATTCCGCTCGCGATGGCCTGGATCGGCGATGTCGTGCCCTACGAGCAGCGCCAGCCGGTGCTCGCCCGTTTCCTGATCGGGCAGATCAGCGGCTTCGCGATCGGCACCTGGGCGGGCGGCTTCGCCGCCGACCATCTCGACTGGCGCACGCCCTTCTTCGTGCTCGGCGCCTTCTTCCTGCTGATGGCGCTGGTGCTCGGGCATGTCCAGCGCCGCTTGCCGGCCTCGGCCCTGCAACGGGCGCCGCGCACGGGCCTGCGGCGGCCTTCCACCATCAGCGAGTTCCGCGCGGTACTGGCCTCGCGCTGGGGGCGCATCGTGCTGCTGGCCGTGTTCCTCGAGGGCGGCAGCCTGTACGGGGCGCTACCCTTCGTCGCGACGCATCTGCATGAACGTTTCGGCCTGTCGCTGTCGAGCTCCGGCGCGCTGGTGATGATGTTCGCCGCCGGGGGCGTCGTCTTCGCGCTCGGGGCCAAGCGGCTGGTGCAGCACATGCGCGAGCCGGTCCTGATCCGCAGCGGCGCGGCCCTGATGACCGCCACGCTGCTGCTGACCGCGTTCGCGCCCGCGTGGTGGTGGGCCCTGCCGGCCTGCCTGGCGATTGGCTTCGGCTACTACATGATGCACAACACCCTGCAGGTGCAGGCGACCCAGATGGCTCCCGAACGCCGTGGCGCCGCGGTGGCCGCCTTCGCGGGCTCGTTCTTCCTCGGCCAGTCGGTGGGCGTCGCCATCGCCGGCGTGCTGGTCGAATCGGCGGGCACCGCCTGGGTGCTTGCCGGCGGTGCGATCGCGGTCGCCCTGTGCGCCTGGAACTTCAACCGCCAGCGCCGCCTGCTGCTGGCGGACGGGCCGGAGCGGGGGCCGGTATGAGCTCGCGCCGCTCCCGGTATATGCCGCCTTCCTCGACGCTGCCTTCGATCATGGTGCCTTCGCCGCGCATCCGCGCCAGGCAGTCTTCGCGCGCCTGCGGGGGCAGCGCATCGCAGCGTCGCAGCGCATTGCGCCGGTATTCGGCATCGCCATCGTCGAGCTGGCCGCGGCGGGCCGCCTGCCGTGCCGCGGCGGCTTCGCGCAGGCAGTCCTCGCGCTCCTGGTGCGAAAGCCCGCTGATGCACAGGGCGCGGTCGGCCTCGTAGCCTTGCGGGCTGTCGGCCGCGCCGCCGCCCTGCGCCTGGGCGAGCGCCATGATCGGCATGGCGAGCCCGAGAATTGTGCCGGCCACGGCGGTTCGAACGAACTGGTCGGGTCGACCGGGCATTGATCGTCCTCCTGTCTGCCAATTAGACTTCAGTGCAACAACAGGCATCGATGATGCCCGGAAACGAATCCAGGGACAGGGGCCGAGCATGATTCGACAGGACTGGAAGCTGCTCCGACTGCCAATCGGCATGATGCTCGCCCTCTTCCTCGGGGCATGCGGCACCACGCCGCTCGATGTGCCGGGCTGTCTCACCGGGGGGCAGGTGGACGAACTCGTCAGGCGCTATATCGCGCTCGAGCCGGCACCCAATCCGGCCAGCGCGACGAGCGCCGCCGCCGCGGCCTGCAGCCGGGAGCGCTTCGTGGCCCGTCTCGACCGGCACTACGGCAAGGTGGTCGGCTACAAGGCGGCGCTGACGAATCCGGCGATCCAGAAGCGCTTCAATGCCTCGGGCCCGGTGCGCGGCACCCTGTTCGAGAAGATGATCGTCGCCGATGGCGCAAGCGTGCCGGCGCAGTTCGGCGCCAGGCCGATGTTCGAAGCCGACCTCGTCGTGGTGGTGCGCGACAGCGGGATTCACGACGTCCGCACTCCGCACGACATGATGTTGCACATCAGCGCGATCCATCCCTTCATCGAGCTGCCCGACCTCATCGTCCAGGATCCGTCGAAGTTCGACGCCGGTGTGCTCGCCGCGGTCAATGCCGGCGCGCGCCTGGGCGTGCTCGGCGCGCCGCTGCGGGTCGATGGTCCCGATCCGGCGCTTGCCGACGCACTGCGCGACATGCGGGTGCGGCTGGTCGATGACTCCGGCGCGATGCTCGATGCGGGCGAGGGCGCCGACATACTGGGCCATCCGCTGAACGCGGCCATGTGGCTCGCGGCCGACCTCAGGCGCGCGGGAATCACCCTCCAGCCCGGGGACCTCCTGTCGCTCGGGTCCTTCACCGGGCTCATTGCGCCCGAGCCGGGTACGACCGTGCGTGCCATCTACGAGGGCTTGCCCGGCAATCCGTCGGTCTCGGTCTCGTTTCGGTGACAGGGCGTGCGAACCCGCATGAGTCGTACTAGCGCACCAGGCGCTCCACCGCTTCCAGCGTGCTCGTGATGTGGCCCTTCGGGCTGATGCTGTCGTGGATGAAGGCGATCTTCCCCGAAGTGTCGATCACGTAGGACACGCGCGCCGCCCGCTTGCCGAACAGGGAGCTGGCGGCGTCATAGGCCTGGATGACCTTCGACTCCTCGTCGGCCGCGACCGCGAACTCGTTGCGGCAGGCCTCGACGGAAAATCGCTTGAGCGTCTCGATGTCGTCGCTCGATACGCCGATCACGGTGGCGCCGAGTTCCCGGAAGCGGGGCGTCGCATCGGCGAACGCCTTGGCTTCGATGGTGCAGCCGGCGGTGAAGGCCTTCGGATAGAAATAGAGCACCACCGGGCCCTTCGCCAGTGCGTCGGCCAGCTTGAAAGTGAAGGGTTCGCCGCCGAGCGCGGCCTCGGCGGTGAAGTCCGGCGCGGCATCACCGGCTTCGAGGACGGCCTGCGCGGGCGTCGGACCAAGGCCGATCGCCATCGCGAGCGGTGCGAGGAATCGGGAAAGCTTCATGGGGCGCCTCCGCTGATGGAGCGAACTATTGTGCGCCATGCCGCGCCTTTCGGCCCGGCGTGCCCCTTCGCATGCGTTGGCGCCGGTCGATTCGCCGCGGGGGTCGGCGTGGCTCGACCGGGTAGGCCGGAGGCTTCGTTCCCCGATCGACCGGGCAGCGTCACGGGCTTGTCGTATAGTCCGCCATGGACCGACGCCGGGTGAGCGTCGGCCGCCCCGGAGACACTCCGCGCCGCGAAAGCCCGTGGCCCCGGGCCATCCTTCGCTTGCCTCGAGGATCAGCATGAACCTGGAATTTTCCCAAGAACAGCACATGCTGCGCGACAGCGTCGATCGCTTCGTCACGCAGGCCTACGGTTTCGCCGAGCGACGCGCGATCGCCGAGTCCCCGACGCGGATCAGCCCGTCGGCCTGGCAGGCGATGGCCGATTTCGGCTGGCTCGCCCTGCCGCTGCCCGAGGCCGATGGCGGCCTCGGCGGCAGCGCGGTCGATGTCGGCATCCTGATGCAGGGCCTGGGTCGGGGCCTGGTGCTCGAACCGGTGCTGAGCTCCTCGGTGCTCGCGGCCGGCCTGATCGCCGGCCAGGGCGCAGAGGCGCAGCGCGCCCGCTGGCTGCCCGGGATCGCCGACGGGAGCCGGCGCGCCGCATTCGCCCATATCGAGCCGGGGGTCGATCCCTGGCGCGGACTGCCGACGACCTGCGCCACGAAGACGGTCGAGGGCTGGCGGATCGATGGCGCCAAGCCCTTCGTGCCCGATGCGCCGGGCGCGAGCCTGCTGGTGGTATCGGCCCGCATCGGAACTTCCACCGATGTCGGCCTCTTCGTGCTCGATCCCGACACCGCCGGGCTGCGCATGGAGACGGTCGAGACCTGGGACGATCGCCTTGCCGCGACCGTCGGCTTCGAGGCGGTCGCGGTGCCCGACGATGCCCTGCTCGGCGAGGCGGTCGATGCGCGCGCGGTGATCGAGCGATCCCTCGACCGGACGGTTGCCGCGGCTTGCGCCGAGGCGGTCGCCTGCATGCAGGTCCTGCTCGAGGCGACGATCGAACACACCAGGACGCGCCAGCAGTTCGGTCGCGCGCTTTCCGAGAACCAGGTGCTGCGCCACCTGATGGTCGACATGGCGGTGCAGTGCGAGGAGGCGCGGGCGATCGCCCTGCGCGCGGCGCATGCCTGCGATGCGCAGCACGACGATCCGGCCGCACGCGCCCGGGCGGTATCGGGCGCGCGACTGAAGATCGACGAGGCTTCCCGCTTCGTCGCCCAGTCGGCGGTGCAGCTGCACGGGGCGATGGGCGTGACCGATGAACTGAACATCGGCGCGTACTTCCGCCGCCTGCTGTGCATCGAGTCGAGCTGGGGCACGCATGCCGAGCATCTCTCGCGCTGCGTCGACCTGCGGCGCGATGGTGTCTCGGTCGGCATGGAACTCGAACTCGACGAGGAGGAGCTGGCCTTTCGCGACGAGGTGCGCGCGTTCATCGCCGAGAACCTGCCGGCGGCGCTCGCCCGCGGCCAGCGGATGAACGCGAGCGTGGTCGCCGAACCGGACCAGGCCGCGCCCTGGCACCGGGCGCTGCATGTGCGGGGATGGAGCGCGCCGGGCTGGCCGGTGGAGCATGGCGGTACCGGCTGGACGCCCGCCCAGCGCTTCGTCTTCGATGCCGAATGCGCGCGCGCCGACGCCCCGCCACTCTCGCCCTTCGGGCTGAAGATGGTCGGCCCGGTGCTGCTGGGCTTTGGCAGCGAAGAGCAGAAGTCGCGCTTCCTGCCCGGCATCCTGTCGGGCGAAGTCGCCTGGTGCCAAGGCTACTCCGAGCCGGGATCGGGTTCGGACCTCGCGTCCCTCAAGACGCGCGCGGTGCGCGACGGCGATGACTACATCGTCAACGGCACCAAGATCTGGACCACCCATGCCCATCACGCCGACTGGATGTTCGCGCTGGTGCGCACCGGCGATGGCCCGCGCAAGCAGGACGGCATCAGCTTCCTGCTGATCGACATGAAGTCGCCCGGCATCACCACGCGACCGATCCGGACCATGGGCGGCGATCACGAAGTCAACCAGGTGTTCTTCGACGATGTGCGGGTACCGGTCGCCAATCGTGTCGGAGACGAAGGGCGGGGCTGGTCCTACGGCAAGTACCTGCTGCAGTTCGAGCGTGGCGGGGCGCTGTTCGCCATCCGCCTGCGTCGCGACCTCTCGCGCATGGACGAGGCCGGGTGGGTCGCGGCCCGCAGCGGCGAGCGCACGATCGAACGCGACGACATCCAGGCCCGCTTCGTGATGCTCGAGAACGACGTCGCGGCGCTCGAGATGATCGAGCTGCAGATCATGTCGGCGCTGCAGACCGGGGAAAGCCCGGGCGCGGTCTCGTCCCAGATCAAGCTGCGGGCAAGCGAGCTGCGCCAGGAGATCACCCAGCTCGGCGTCGCCCTGCTCGGCGCGGCCGCACTGGTTCGCGAACCGCGCCGTCCACTGCATGCGGTCGAGGATCTCGCCGGGGACCTGGCGCCGGAACTCGTGCCGATCGTGCCGACCTACCTGAATTCCCGCGCCAACACCATTTTCGGGGGCAGCTCCCAGGTGCAGAGGGATATCCTCGCGAAGGACATTCTCAGGATCTGAAATGGAGAAAGGCGCGGTGCCGCCTTGCGGTCACCGCGCCGGGATTGGGGAGTGTGGATCAGCTGCGCTCGCCCACGGTCTCCAGGGTGGCGTTGTTGGCGATCACGTCGCCGTCGCGAACCGCCTCGGCCAGCTCGGCACGGACCTCGTCGCGCGTCAGGATCCCCTGGCCGGGAGCG